>Ga0315905_10005486_pt1 | contig 12922 bp, 10 predicted proteins | sample LakEriMetagenome_5_FD_203522 | JGI IMG/M metagenome (GOLD analysis project Ga0315905, IMG submission 203522) | Freshwater fungal communities from buoy surface, Lake Erie, Ohio, United States - Buoy 4 MA121 | ecosystem: Environmental > Aquatic > Freshwater > Lake | place: USA: Lake Erie, Ohio... | reverse complement strand
CACTATCGAGCGTGGATGTCGCATACGCGTCCACCGTGAAGGTCGCAAGATCGGTGAGTACCAGCTTGAGACACTCCGACGCGTCAAAGACGACGTCAAGGAAGTCAACCGCGGTATGGAGTGCGGTATCAAACTGCAAGGATTCAACGACGTGAAAGTCGATGATGTTCTTGAGGCTTATCGTATCGAGCAAGTGGCTAGAACGCTGGACAACTCGAAATCATGAGTTCACGAAGGTTGCTAAAAGCTGCCGAGGCGATTCGCGGAGTCGTCTCGATGGCGATCCTTACCGAATTGAGAGACCCTCGCGTGCAGAATGTCACCGTCGTCGGGGTCGAAGTGACTCCCGATATGCGGGAGGCCAAGGTATTGGTAAGCGTTATGGGGAGCGATGCCCAGCAGAGAACGGTGCTCAAAGGGCTTCAGAATTCTGTTGGCTTTCTCCAATCGAAGATTGCCGATCGAATCGAGACTCGCTACATCCCCCGCTTATCGTTTGTCATCGACGACGGGGTCAAAAAGTCCGTAGCTGTACAGCAGATTCTCGAGCAGATTGCCAAAGAGCGCGACGGTAAGGCTAGCGATGATCCGCCTTTGGAGGACAAATCGATCGAAGAAATACTCGATGATCTTGCACCTGACGGCGAGTTTGAAGACGAAGATTCTGAAGAAGACACGCAGGGAAAAAAACGTCGCAAGCAGTAGACGAACCCAGACAGCAACCTTTGATGTAACTGAATAAGAGCGATTGAAAGGAAAAGGAACGATCGATGAGTTCCGGAAACCGAACGGTCAAATACGAAAACCTGTTAAAGTCTTTGAGAAAGCATTACAAGCCTCTTGCTGAGCCTCCGGAGCGTTCGGTGCTTGAGCATCTTTTGTATGCATGCTGCCTGGAAGACGCCCGCATCGAGCAAGCCGACGAGGGGTTTGCCAAGTTGCAGCAGACTTATTTCGATTGGAATGAAGTCCGAGTCACGACGGTCGCTGAATTGGCGGAGGCTCTCAAGCCCTTGCCGTTTCCTTTGCAAGCTGCATCGAGGATTAAGCAGTGCTTGCAATCGATCTTTGAAACGCGGTATCAGTACGATATCGACGACATGAAGAAAGCGAACTTGGGCAAGGCAACTGCAGAGTTGGAAGCTTGGAAGGGGATGTCACCTTTTGTGGTTTCCTACGTTTCCCAACACGCCTTGGGTGGCCATTCGATCCCTGCAAGCAACTTGATCTGCGATGCGATGTGGCAATGCGAGATATTGACGCTGGCCGAATTGCAAAAGAAAGCGATTCCTGGAATCGAACGAGCAATTCCTAAGAATAAAGGGGTTGAGTTCGCGGGTCTGATGCATCAGTTCGCCGGCGACTTGTACCACCATCCTCGAAGCGCCGCACCTCTGGCTGTTCTTAAAGAGATGGGAGTCGCTTACAAGACCAAGCCCAAGCCTGAAGAGCAAGCAAGCGATTCGAAGGCAAAAGGCTCGAAGGTTCCACCGCCGAAAACATCGGGCACCAAAGAACCACAACTGAAGAAACCAGAGCCTATTGCCAGTGCACCGAAGGCCACTGCCGAGCAGACGCTAGCCAAGGGAACGGCTGCCAAATCGCCGGCGACTAAGGATACGGGGACAAAGGATACAGCGGCTAAGCCCAAAGAGACGACAAAGCCTGTCGAGTCGCAAAAGGCAGGTGCTCTCAAGCCGACGGTTTCCAAGGAAACCAAGTCACCTAACAAGCCGACACCCAAGCCGGCGGCTGGTAAATCGACCTCTAGCAAACCGGACTTGTCCAAGGCGGACAAAAACGCAAAGTCCAAGCCCGAAAGCAGCAAACCATCCAAAAGCACAACTGAGAAGGGCAAGCTCGAAAAGGGTAAGCCAGTCAAAGGCAAGCCTGCTGATAGCAAACCTCAAACCGGTAAATCCGATAAGAGCAAGCCTGAAAAGGGCAAGCCTGAAAAGTCCAAAAACGACAAGAGCAAACCGATCAAAAAAGAATCCAAGGATTCAAGCAAGGCTGGTAAAGCTCCGGTCAAAGGAAATAACGCTTCGGTAGGTACGAACTTGACGAAGAAGAAGCCACGGTAGAGTTACACCCTACCATTTACTGAATCACAGTTTATCGAAAATACATTGGAGCATCATCCATGGCAGGACACTCGCAGTGGGCAAACATCAAGCACAGAAAAGCGCTCGTTGACAGCAAACGCAGTAAACTCTGGAGCAAGCTTTCCAAGGCGATCATTGTTGCTGCAAAGCTAGGGGGAGGGGATCCATCGAGCAACATCCGTTTGCGAGCTGCGATCCTCGATGCTAAAGCGGTCTCGTTGCCCAAAGACAACATCGATCGAGCAATCAAGAAGGGGACAGGGGAGCTCGATGGGGGTGATGTTGAAGAGGTGCTCTATGAGGGCTATGGTCCCGGTGGCGTTGCGATCCTATGCGATATCATGACTGACAATCGCAACCGAACGGCCCCTGAGATCCGCAAGTTGTTTGACAACCATGGCGGCAATCTCGGCTCAACGGGCTGTGTTGCTTACAACTTTGACCGCAAAGGTTTAATCAACGTCGCCAAGTCTGCTGTGGATCTGGAGAAGCTCATGGAGTTGGCGCTTGAAAACGGTGCCGAGGATGTCACCGAGAGTGAGTCCGGCTACGATGTGACTTGTCCGACCGACGTATACACCGAGTTGGTCGATGCGCTGGAAGCTGCACAGATTGCCTTGGAGTCTAAGCAGGTCACGCGTATTCCGAAGATGACTGTCGAGGTTGACGCCGATACCGCCGTATCGGTGATGAAACTGCTTGAAAAACTCGAAGACCATGACGATGTGCAATCGGTTGCGACCAACGTGAATTTTACGGTCGAGCAGTTACAGTCTCTGCAATCTTAAAAAATCTCTGCCCCAAGAGTGGATGGATGCTCACACGACTCGATACATCGGCCCGTGATTTCGAAGAGCGACTCGACGAATTGCGAAAGAAATTGAGTCCCGATGGGACAGTCGTATCTGAACGATCTGCGCAACTGACCATGTCGCTATTTGGTGAAGCGATCAGTCCACAGCAGGTTGTCGAGAGGATTTGTCGTGAGGTCAGGATCCAGGGGACCCAAGCGGTATTGAAGTATGCTCGGGCACTGGACGATCCTCGGATGGATGCAAGCCGACTGAGGGTGCCCAGCGAGCGAATGGTCGAAGCGCACAAAGCGGTTGCTCCTGAGTTTCTGCAGGCAGTTCGTGCGATTAGAAACAACATTGCGAGGTTTCAGCAAGCGATTTTGCACAAGGATGTCGAGCTGACCGATGGGTTGGGGCAGGTTCTCAAGCAGCGGTACAGGCCACTTGAGCGGATCGGAATATGTGTCCCGGGTGGTGCGGCGGCTTATCCCTCGACCGTGTTAATGACCGCTGTACCGGCGCAAATTGCAGGAGTCAAGCAAATCGCGATTATGGCACCACCGACTCCGTTCGGTGCGTACAATCCCGAAGTCTTAGCCACCTGCTACGAACTCGGTATCCAGGAGGTCTATGCAGTGGGGGGGGCACAGGGCATCGCGAGTCTAGCCTATGGCATCCCAGAGATACCAGCCGTCGACATGATCGTCGGGCCAGGGAATCTTTTTGTGGCACTTGCCAAGCGATTGGTTTATGGAACCGTCGCGATCGACTCGATTGCCGGCCCTAGCGAGGTGGTGGTGATTGCAGACCGGACCACCAAGTCTCCCAATGCCGCTTCGGATTTGATCGCTCAAGCCGAACATTCGCCCGGTTCGAGTATCGTCCTTTCATCGGATGCGAAGATGCTTGACCAAATCGATGAGCAGATCCAACTACAACTAACGCGGCTCGAGCGAGCCGAGTTGGCGAAGGATTCGCTTATCAAATTTGGCGCCAGCATCTTGTGCGACTCCGAGCAAGAAGTCGTTAGGATCTGCGATCGGTTGGCTCCTGAGCATTTGCAGATTTCTGTGGACGATCCCGATCGGTATTCGAGTCAAATCCGAAATGCAGGAGCGATTTTCAAGGGGCATTATTCTCCAGTGGCACTAGGAGATTACGCGGCCGGTCCATCGCACGTCTTACCAACGGGAGGGACGGCACGATGGGCATCGGGGTTGTCTGCCAATCATTTTCTAAGATCCTACAGCGAAGTCGAATTTACCCTCGATGGCTTGCGAGCGATCGAGCCCCACGTGACCCAGTTGGCTGACAAAGAGGGGCTCACTGCGCACCGCCAGAGTGTAAAGATACGATTGGACTGATCAGGCAGACTCGACGGGGACTTGGTACTCGAATGTTTCGATCATATCGTCGAGTTGTTCGATCGCACCGTGCATATCGTCTGCGTACATCAGTAGGTGAGTCTGAAGCGCAGACATGGTGATTTTGCCTAGCGGGATCTTCTGGGCAAAGGCTTGAGTCGATTCTGCCGAAGCTTCAGGGAAGAATCTTAGGAAGAGCCGTTGGGCTTGTTCGCGATTGGCCGGGCCGATGTAAAGCTTCCGATCGATTCGACCTGGACGGATCAGGGCTGGGTCGAGCCGAGCGATATGGTTGGTCGTTGCAAACAGCAAGCGGCCTTCGCCAGCAGCGACACCATCGATGGCATTGAGCAGTCCACTGAATGTCACCTTGCTCCGCTTATCCTCCCCCTCTTTGCGTTCCAAAAACGCGCAGTCGATGTCTTCCATGAGCACGATGCTGTTGACTGGGATCGAGCTGAAGAGTTCAGAGATGCTGTTATCATCGAGGTTTGAATCGCCCAGGCTCAACACGGCAATATCCATTTGGAGTGCGGAGGCCAGAGCAACAACCGCCGAGCTCTTGCCAGTGCCTGGAGGTCCGTGCAAAAGATAGCCGCGTCGGTAAGGGATCCCTCGCTGGACATACCATTCGCGACGGGCGAGGAATGTTTTGGCGTCTTCGAGCAAGTCGTCCATCAAGCCGTTGGCAAGAATGACCGAATCGACAGGCCTAGGCAGCCGTTTCATTTGCTCCATCCAATAGCCTTGGCCGGCACGGTGGACCGTCAGCCGCAATTCGGACTTCGGGATGGCGACATCGCGGGCTTCTTCGAGGAGTTGCTGAGCCAGTTTGCGGTCACGCGAAAAAATGGTGATGTTGAAGCACTCTCGCACGTTGACGGTTTGCCCGGAACCTTCGTTGGGCTTTGGACGCTCGCGGTGTAAGCAGATCAAACGATTCCTAAAGAAGAGCCAGTGGACACCTGGAGCAGGTGTAAAGAGGATGCGTGGGCGTGGATCCATGTTCGGGTTATCGCGCCGTTCATCGTAATCGATCGACTCGGTCTTGACCGTTAGCGAGCGAGCTCGGTTTTTCGCATAGGTATGTTGGGCCAACCATTTTTCGATCCACTGGAAGGCTGGATCACGATCCAAGATGTCGATCTCGGTGATCACACGGCGACGGACAAACTGGTAGATCTGCGCTGGGACTTGTCGAAAGTAGGCCAAGAGCGCACCACCGACCATCAGCACCAAACCACCACTAAAAATTTGGTTGTTCTGCAGAAGGTTCGATAGGTAGTGCCAAAATTCCTGAATCATCCTGGTAATAAGCTTTCTGCCCAAAAACGTCGAAAACAAGCAACCTTGCTAACCATCGAGTTAGACGCGCAAGTCCCTTGAAAGTTCACCCCCTGAGGGACCTGAGAGGGAAATTTACTTGGGATTTTCGCTGGATTAGGAGCTACTGTGATTTTTGTTGAGCGGTGGGAAGTTCCAGAGGGTACGTGGCACGAAACGATGGAATCTGTAATATAGGGAGCTTCTGGGTAGTGAGCCCGACAAGGATTCTTTGCGCAAGGAGCAGCGCGCGAATTGCCATTGGATCCCTCGTTGTGTTGGATTTCTCTTTATTAAGGAGCGAATGATGAATATTGGTAAGCGTTGTGCCGCTGAGTTTATTGGCACGTTCTGGTTGGTCTTTGGCGGTTGCGGTAGTGCGGTTTTGGCAGCTCTGTTCGCCAAGGAAATGGCGCATGCAGGTGGACCTACCTTGCTCAACCTTGGGATCGGGTTCGTTGGAGTCTCGTTGGCTTTCGGTCTGACGGTACTGACGATGGCCTATGCGATTGGCCACATCTCAGGTTGCCACTTGAACCCTGCGGTCAGCGTCGGATTGATGATCGCTAAGCGATTCCCATCCTCGGACTTGGTTCCTTATGTGATCTCCCAAGTCGCTGGCGGGTTCCTCGGCGCTTTTGTCTTGTATTTTATTGCAAGTGGTGCTCCAGGATTTAGCCTAGAGGGCCGATTTGCGTGCAACGGATTTGACGAATATTCGCCAGGCAAATACATCCTCGTGTCGGCTTTCCTCGCCGAAGTCGTCCTGACTTTCTTCTTTCTGATGATCATCCTAGGGGCTACCGACAAGCGAGCTCCAGCGGGCTTTGCTCCGATTGCAATTGGGTTGGGATTAACACTGATCCACCTGATCGGGATCCCTGTGACGAACCTCTCGGTCAATCCTGCCCGAAGCACCGGTCCGGCTCTGATCCTTGCGATCTTTGGTCAAGACACCAGTGCAATCACCCAGGTTTGGTTATTCTGGGTCGCTCCCATCATCGGTGCCTTCTTGGCCGGGGTGGTTTATCCTCAGATCGCCGAAGACAAGTAATCGCTGACCGTTCTTGATCATCGTTCGATACGAACGTCAAAGTCCCTACAGTTTGACAACCGACATAGTGTTAAACTGCGGGGACTGTTCGTTTCATGCCTAGAGAATCGCTTGGATCGGTGCCGCTTGGTTCACCAGTCCTATCCGAGCTCAATCGAGCTGACTCGATCCTCCGATGACTTCGGATATGGATTCGCACTTTCCGACCACAACCGAAAACCTTTCGCCAATCTCGAGTCAAGAGACCCTCCCAAGGCTATTGGTTCGCGGCGTCGGATCGCTTCTTCTCCTTGGGATCATGGCTTGTTCTTTAACGGCCCAGTCGATCGTCTCACCGACAGAGCCCTTGCGGTTGATGCCACCAAAACCGCTTTCGAGTAGCACCCAAGGCCAATGGAATCAACTCCCCCAACAAGGAGTCGTCTTGGATTCTGGTTCATCGGATGCATTTGATGCTGCCGATCCGGCTTCCCCCTTTCAATCATCCAATGGCCAACCCTCGCGACTTGGAAACAAGATCTCACGCGGTTTGCCGGATGTGGATTTTTCAGAACGATCGGCCTTGCGATCTGAATTGGTCTCCGGCTCAGATGATCTTGAGATAATCGGCGATGAGCAAGATGAAGGCAACAAGGGCAAGAAAGCAGCGAGGCAACGCAATGAACAACAGCGTCGCCTTGTGGCCAGCTTTCCGAAAGACTATCTATTGGACTTAAGCGACCCGGGATTGTTTCAGTTCCTCAACGACCAGTGGGTTCCGAGCCGCTCTGCAGAGGGAAAGGAATCAAGATCGCGAATCGAACGAGCCGCCGATGCCGCTTGGCAAGAGCTGCGCCCAGAATTGCTTGCCAAGTTGCAAGCTTGCGATTCGCTTTTGCGTAAAAACAGCGTTCATAGCGCAAGAGATGAGATACGAAACGGGCTGACGCTGCTTGCTCGCAAGCTCGATCAACTCTCAGGCCCGGCGGTCGACCAATCTCCTCGACGGTCGGCAATCCGCAGATCGATGCCTCACGAATCGGCCTTGCAACATGCTTTCCGTGAGCTCGACGAGTGCACATATTCTCCTGCAGATCAGATCGCCCAGCCACTCGAAACATTTTCGGATCTACTTCCCCAAGCGACCTTAAATCACCCATGGGCTGCTGACCTGCTGTATGCTCTAGGGAAAACCTACGAACGAGAGTTGGAATTCGCCCCGAAACTCCAAGAGGTGCTGCGACAGCAATCGCTCGCATCCTATCAAGCTGCCCTGCGGATCGCACCTTCGCGAGGCTACATCGCCAACCAACTTGGCTACAACTTGCTTCATCTTGGTTCGCTCGAAGAGGCTGCCAAAGCTCTGCAAAAAGCGATCGATGCTGGACCGACCCCCTATTCATGGCGGAATCTTGCTGAGCTCTATCGCCGTCGTGGTTTAGTGCGAGAGGCTCAGCTTGCCGACGAGCAAGCGGAGTATTTGCTAAGCGAGTCTCGGGCTAAGCCTTGATGGTTATTTGTCCGTTGAGGGTGCGTAGTACTCGATCATTTGTTCGATCGCTTTTTCGCATACGATGCAGAAGCGGAAGGGATCGAGGCCGCTTCCCATCGCGCAGGATTTCTCAGGCCGGTACATCCCTGTTTTCAGATACCCACCACCTTCAAAGGCTCCCACGATTGAAGCTGTTTCCTGTGTTGCAGCACCGAAATCCTTTGGGGTAGGCAGGGGCACGCCTGTGGTCAACGCATCTTTCCACTTGATCTTCGCCGGATCCAACTCTCGAGTGATATTCGGTTCGACGGGTTCTACACCTTCGGGGTATATGTCGTTGTAGGTCACTGAGCCGATGTATTCGTCGGCCAGATAAGCAATCGAGTGGGCAAACTCGTGCAAGAAAACGGCTTCGCTCTTTGGATCATCCACCGTAGAGACGCAGTAATCCAGGCAAATTGCCCCTCCACCGTATCTTTTGGAGTTCACTAGCACCACCACCGAATCGTAGGGAACTTGAGCGGCGTACTCGCGAAGCGTGTGCCCTTGATCGGTCAGCAAGTATCGGTCGATTTCCAAGGTGTTAAACGATGCGCCCAGAGCGGTGTTTCGGTAACGCCTTTGATCGGGCTCATCGACCCCCGACTCGGACGAGGGCCGAAAGACGGCCGATACATTGAACTTACCTCTGTGCCGACGAAAGGGTTCGTGTTCGAACATGTACTGAGTCATCCGCTGCGCGTCGGCATGGAATTTCTCCTTCTCGCTATCCGTGTAACCTTCGGCTAGAAATACCAAATCCAAGCGGTCATTGGGATCGCCTGTTTTCTGCAGTTCGAAAACGGTATCACCCAAGTCGACTCCTTCGCGACGAATGTTCTTGTCTGAAGGTTTCATACTCTCGGACCATATCGTTTCCCAGTGATTGTCTTTGCGTCGTGAGAGGAACTCGATTCGAAATCGCGATTTGGGTTTTGGAAATCGCACCGAAATCGGAAACGCTTTCCATTTGCCTTGGGAAGCTGGCTCAGTGGTTGCATACTCACTATAGAGAGTATCGAAACCAAACGAGTAAATCAGTCGATCGCTATCCAAGTCATATACCCTGATAGCGTTCTTGCCGTAGGGAAAAGGAAAAACCAATTGATTGCGAGGCCCGGGCCAAATCGGCTCCTGCACGATCTTGCCTGGAACCACTTTCAGGTCGGAACCGGTTCCAAAGAGAAACAGTTCGATCCGCAATGCCTGGTCCTGAAAAAATGCATCGTAAGCAATCGAGTCCTGTGCATGGCACTCCATGGAGACGATCGACCAGCAAATCAGTAGGATGCGAAGCAGGTTCTTTACCATCGGATGTAATGTGTCTGGCTGGAGTGCGAAGAAAAAGGTTAGGGGTTGAAGTTATGGTCGAGACATCGGCTACACAATTTCGCTTTCGGCAAGCTGGCCTAGCAAGATTCGCATGAGAATTCCGTCATCTGCTTTCAGCGTGTTGGACCTACAAGAATAACTCTGGGAAAAACTTCGGGAATATGCGAGTCCCACACGCCGTGGGGGCTCAATGCCCAACCGCCGGAATCGTTGGGATTGTTTGGATCTTTGGTTTGATTGAACCTTGAGAAATCGATGCGCCAAGTGTCGCCGATTTTGGGGGGCAGCGACCGTGGCTTAGAAAGATCGAGCATGGCCAAATCTTTCCACGGTACGGCCACTTCTACACTCCATCCTTGGTCTTTGTCCGAGGGATCATTCAGAGAGCCCTGGACATGCACAGCGGACTTGATCGCGGAAAAGTCCCAGTCCAGAAACGCCCAGCGTAATCCTCTGGGATGCTTGGTGTAGCCAACTCCGTTAAAAACTTGCGACTGCACGTTGGGCTTGGTGCGATCGAATTGTGGCCATTTGGAGAGCCCGGATGTTTCATAAGCAGACTGCCAGACGAAAAGTCCGTCGTAAACAGTTCCATGCGCGTTGATTTCGAATTCGTAGTAAGCGTCTTGGCCTGCGATGAAGAACTCGACATCGTTATCCTGATAGATTGGATCATCCTCTTTGGTGAATTTGGCCGTGACGTTGGGTTCCTCGATCTGATAGCCGATGTACAGATATTTTTCGTCCCACAGAACAGAGACGTGTGTTTTTAGATGGGTTGGTTTTCCCGTGATCAGATCGACGAAACTATCGGAACGGTCAGCCTTGGCCCATCTAGACTCATCTAGCTTACCATCGATTTTGATTAATTCGCTAACTTGCATTGCATCGATCTTGCGAACATCCGAAAGATCGATTGGTGGGAAGCTGGTTTCGTTTTGAGCTTCGGCGAATTGCATGAGAAACAAAGCCCAGAGGATCATAGCTACCCAAGAGATGGGCAGGAATCGAAACTGATGCATAGCGATTGCTTTGAGGAAGTAAGGGAATCGGGGAACCCGGAAGACATCATTCTACCTTTCTTGATCGATCGCTTGCGATGTGTTCATAAAAGCCCGGTGTTTTTTAGGGTGGGTTTAGTTTTTGGGCTCTTGAGGAATTATCGTGGCTGAGACTTGATGCCATTGGTTCTATTCGTACTCGTACTCGAAGGGACGTGTTGGGATCTTGTTGACATACGGGCCAAATACCGGGGTTCCAGGTCGTATTGTGCGTCAGGAGATGCTCATCGAATTGAGTCAAACCAAGACCATCGAAGAGCTTCGTCAAGTGCAATGGTGGTTGGGAGCAAGGTGCAAGGCGGTCGACGGTTGTATCAGCCATCTCAGATTGGAATAGCATCCCAAGATTCGAGACGCAAATGCAGGACTTGATATCTGTTCAAGCGATCGGCGAGAGTTTCAGCACCAAAAAACCCATCACAAATCTCCAGTGTTTTTCTTGGTAAATCGGCGAACCGGATTTATTTTCGAACAAATAAAATCTTCGGCCAGCGGTTTTGGCACACCAATCGCATATACCACCTTCCGTAAAGACAAGTGGACAGCGGATTGGTTGAGGCGCACGAGTCGGAGCGGAAGATTCATGTAAGGGTCAGATTCATGTATAGCGCACTAGTATCGAAGGTTGTTGGTCGTTTTGTTCGTGATGAGCGTGGAGCAACCATGCTTGAATACGGTTTGCTCGTTGGCCTTATCGCCATCGTTGCCGTCGCAGCGATGACACTGCTTGGAGGCAACTTGACCTCCTTGTTCGAAAACGCGTCGACCAAAATTCCTAGCTAGCCTGCAGAAGCGGCAACAAGGGAAAATCACCAAAAGGGTGGGCGATACCGAAGAAGGTATCACTCACCCTTTTTTCGTTCATTCATCGGCGCGTTTGTTGGAGGTCGGTGCTCTGGGTTCTGATTCTGATTCTGATTGTCCCGAGCTGGATTAACCAGTTGTATCAGCCATCTCAGATTGGAATTGCGTTCTAAGATTCGAAATGCGATTTCCAGGACAGTGGATCGGTTTAGTCTTGCGTCGAGTGTTTTGGGTATAAAAATCGGTCGCGAATTTACTGTGTTTTTCGACCAAATCAGGAAATGGATTTAATTCTCAAACAAAAACCCTCAGCCTGCGGTGAGTTTGGCACACTAATCGCATCTAGCACCTTCCGTAAAGACAAGTGGACAGCGGATTGGTTGAGGCGCACGAGTCGGAGCGGAAGATTCATGTAAGGGTCAGATTCATGTATAGCGCACTAGTATCGAAGGTTGTTGGTCGTATTGTTCGTGATGAGCGTGGAGCAACCATGCTTGAATACGGTTTGCTCGTTGGCCTTATTGCCATCGTTGCCGTCGCAGCGATGACACTGCTTGGAGGCAACTTGACCTCCTTGTTCGAAAACGCGTCGACCAAAATTCCTAGCTAGCTAGATTTCTGAATCTGCTTGGGAGGGGAAGGGGCGGTCGATGCTAAGGCGTCGAGCCGCCCCTTTTGGCTTGGTCGTGTCGAGTTATCAGGGTTTTGATCGATTTGTTTTTAGGGGCAAGGTAGGTGGGTTATGACGTTGAGAACTTGGCTGGTTTTTCTTCTTGCAATTGCAAGCGGGGTATCTGCGATCGTAGGGGTTACCCAGATTCATTCGAACAAAGTGGCAAAGGAGTTGACCACGGTCATTACTGTCAAAAAGCCAATAGGTCGGGGGTACAAGATTCAGGAAGAGCACGTTGAGGCTCGCCAGATACCTGCCGAGTTTGCTCACAAATCGATGCCTCAATCGCTCGAGGATGTGATTGGTCGCGTTGCCACAGTCGCGATGTACGAGGGCGAGTACGTCATGAGCAATAAAATAACTAGTGTTGGAGCAAAAGCGGGACTGGCGACTCTGATCCCTGCGGGTTTGAGGGCATATAGCATCACTGCAGCGAGTTCTGCGAATCGGGTTTCGGGATTGATCAATGTGGGAGACAAGGTGGACGTATTGCTGACGAAGTCCAATCCGGGCGGGGGTGGTTCTGATTCGGGGGTTTCAGAGACCCTTCTACAAAACGTAGAGGTGATGGCCGTTGACAGGATTGTCGATAGCACTGGAGCCAATAGGGCAGGGGGTGCAAGCGACAAGAACGAATCGAAGGCATCGACCGTAACGTTGATGGTAACGCCCAAGCAAGCAGCGGTGTTAGGATTGGGGCAGAAAGAGGGGGTATTATCCCTTTCACTCAGGAACCCCGAGGACCAAACGATTACAATGAGCGAGGAGATACTCGAGGCAGATCTTGGCGATGCGACGGATCTGAGCGCTCTGCGCAAGATTTCGAATAACCAAGGAGTGTCGGACTCTACAACCGATGGAGCCAAAGATAGCCAGGGGACTGTGGAGCTAGTGGAAGAGGA
>Ga0315905_10005485_pt1 | contig 12924 bp, 13 predicted proteins | sample LakEriMetagenome_5_FD_203522 | JGI IMG/M metagenome (GOLD analysis project Ga0315905, IMG submission 203522) | Freshwater fungal communities from buoy surface, Lake Erie, Ohio, United States - Buoy 4 MA121 | ecosystem: Environmental > Aquatic > Freshwater > Lake | place: USA: Lake Erie, Ohio... | reverse complement strand
GGTAGTGACTCGGCTAAGGCAGCACTGGCAGACTCAACTCATAAGAACTCCAAGTAAAGGACAATAAATGACTGGCATCACGCAAAGTAATGCAAAGCGAATGGTTCTTATCGCAGGCCGGTCACATCCTGAACTTGCGCAGGCAGTAGCAAACAACCTTGGTGTTGAACTTGTTCCAACCCGGGCTTACAACTTTGCAAATGGCGAAATCTTCGTTCGCTTCGAAGAATCTATTCGTGGTTGTGACGTATTCGTATTACAGACACACACTGCGCCAGTTAACGAATGGATCATGGAGCACTTGCTTATGGTCGATGCCCTAAAGCGAGCATCAGCAAAGCGAATTACTGTGGTGGCTCCGTTCTATGGTTATGCGCGCCAAGACAAAAAGCATGCAGGTCGTGAACCAATCTCAGCTCGCTTGATGGCTGACCTTTTTGCGACTGCGGGCGCTGATCGCTTGATGAGCGTAGATCTTCACACTGCTCAAATTCAAGGTTTCTTTGATGGTCCGGTTGACCACTTGTTTGCACTTCCAATTCTTGCCGCACATGTAGGTCGCACTGTAGCTCGTGACAAAATCACCGTAGTTTCACCTGATGCTGGTCGCGTTCGGGTCGCTGAACGCTGGACAGATATTCTGAGTGCGCCACTTGCCATCATGCACAAACGTCGCGACCCAGATGTCCCCAACGAAGCCAAGGTACTAGAAGTTGTGGGTGACGTTAAGGGTCGAATCTGCATCGTGGTTGACGACATGATCGATACTGGTGGCACCATCGTTAAGGCATCTGAAGCTTTGTTTGAAAATGGTGCATCTGATGTAATCGTTACCGCAACGCACGGAATTTTCTCGTCGCCAGCATCCCAGCGTTTGCAGGATTCTGGGATTCGGGAAGTGATCGTAACTGACACACTTCCGATTCCACCGGAAAATCAATTCCCTAATCTGACGATTTTGCCGATCGCACCTTTACTCGCCCGTGCGATCAAAGAAGTATTTGATGAAGGCTCAGTTGCAAGTTTGTTCGACCACGTCGGAGTCTAAGAACTCCTCCTAAATTAGGCCTTTTAATGTTAAGTGAACTAATTCATTTTGGTCTTGGGTCCAAACCTGGGCTAACCTAGGAAGGCTCCTCGGCGAGGGCCCTAAAAAGCCGTAATCGACGAAGGTCCGTTGTGGAGCTATTCATAACTGACCTAGTACGAGGAGAAACAAATGAGTGACGCATTAGTCGCAGAAGCCCGTTCAGATTTTGGTAAGGGCGCCGCACGTCGCCTTCGCCGCGACGGCAAAATTCCAGCGGTAGTTTACGGACACGGACTTGCTCCAATCCACATTGCCTTGGATGCACATACCTTGAGACTTACGCTTCGCAAGAAAGTAACCTCACTTGAAATCGTTCTTAATGGCAAGACCGAAACCGTGGCACCACGTGATCTTCAGATTGATCCAGTAACCCGCGGTATCGAACACGTCGATTTGGTTTACGTAACAGCCGCTGAGGCCGCATCGTTGGCACGTGAAGCTGCTGAAACACATGCACGTCAAGAAGCAGACTCGGCTGCAGCAATTGCATTAGCAGAATCTAAGGCTTCAGCACGTGCTGACGCTGATGCTGCAAGTAGTGCATCTGCAGCTGAAGCAGGAGCAGATTCTGGCAGTAGTGATTCCAACGCCAGTAGTAATGCACCTGCAGAGGCATCCGCAGAGTAAGACCGTGTCAGATAACGGTGCGTGGCTTGTAGTGGGACTCGGTAATCCGGGTCCCACTTACGCATCCACACGTCACAATATCGGTGCAATGGTCATCGATGAACTTGTATCGCAAAATTCGGAAAAGTTAACCAGGCATAAGCGAGCACTTGCTGAGGTTTGTGAAACCCGAATTAGTGGAGCCCAAGTCGTTTTAGCTAAGCCACTTTCATACATGAATGAATCAGGTGGCCCAGTAAAGGCGTTAGCAAAATTTTATAAAGTTGATCCAGAGCAAATCATTGTGTTGCACGATGAGTTAGATATTCCACTTGCTACGATCCGAGTAAAACTTGGCGGTGGCGACAATGGTCACAACGGTTTGAAGTCAATCAGATCTGCGCTGGTCGGCGGAGACTGGTTCCGAATTCGCCTAGGCATTGGACGGCCACCAGGACAACAAGACCCAGCAGATTTTGTATTACATAACTTTGCTAGCGCTGAGGGTGCCGAAGTTACAATTCTTAAATCCCAAGGTTGTGAAGCAGTTTCGACTCTAATCACCAAAGGATTAATTGAAACCCAGAATCTGTACAACTCATGAACGATCATGAGTTAGCTCGTAAACTTGCTCGCGAAACTGGAACTTTACTCGTTGGGTTGAGAAACCATGCTGCAAGTTTGCAAAGCGGTGAAAATGAAACTCAATCCGCGATAGCGCAGGAAGTTCTCGGTAGTGAAGGTGATCGAGTGGCACACGATTACCTTATGGAGCAGTTTGCAACCCATCGCCCTAATGATGTTGTGTTGAGTGAAGAGGGCGACTTGGAGGTAGCTCGACTTAGTGCCCAGCGGGTTTGGATTGTCGATCCACTTGATGGCACTGCCCAGTACTCAAGTGGCGGTGATGACTTCGCAGTTCACATTGCGCTTTGGCAGGCTGGCTCACAATCACCAAGTCAAATTTGCGCGGCCAGCGTGGCTGTCCCGGCTCGCAATGAACTTTGGTCAATGGACGAACCAGTCCAGCGCTACCACCCAAGTGGTTTACCAATTCGAATTTTGGTATCGCGCAGCCGACCACCTCGCGAGATTGATGCGGTGATTAAGAACCTTGAAGAAACGTTTCCAGAGCGAGGTCGCGTGGAAGTAATTCCAATGGGATCAGTTGGCGCAAAAGTTGGAGCCATTTTGTCTGATAAAGCGGACGCCTATTTAAACTCAGGCGGATTTTATGAATGGGATTTGGCTGCCCCACTTGGAATTGCTATTCATAACGGACTTTCAGTAACTGACTGTAGTGGCACTCAGATCGAACTAAATAAAGTGAACTTACAGGTTAAAGATATCTTGATTTGTCGCCCCGAACTAGTTTCCACAATTGCCATGGTGCTGAAAAATTAATGACACTTAAGTTAGTAAGAGATGCAATTGCCAAAGACAAGGTTGTTCAAGACGCCCTGACCGATTTGAGTTCAGGACTTAAAGTCCGGTTAGCAATCACCAAGAGTGCGATTCCATACATATCAGCAACTATTGCTAAGACCAGTCCGGTGGTTTTAATTGCAGCAACTGAACGCGCTGCACAAGATCTAGCTAATTCACTCATTGACTTTGTGGCCGAAGAAAATATTGCAGTCTTTCCTGCTTGGGAAACCTTGCCGCATGAGCGATTAAGTCCAAGTAGTGACACAGTTGGTCGTCGCATGGCAGTCTTGCGCAGACTCGCACACCCAAACGAAGTTGCGCCAATTTCAGTTTTAGTCACAAGTGCCAGAGCGTTCATTCAGCCACTAGTTGCCGGACTTGGTGACGTCCCGGCATTAAACATTGCGTCAGGGGATGACTTTTCACTTGAGCGACTAGTTACCGAGCTATCTCGATTGGGATTTGATCGAGTCGACTTAGTCGATCGACGTGGCCAGTTCGCAGTTCGGGGCGGAATTGTTGATGTCTTTCCACCTGCACTAGAACATCCATTACGTGTTGAGTTTTGGGGCGACACCGTCGAAGAGATTCGCAGTTTCTCGATTGCAGATCAACGCTCCCTTGGAATCGCGGTAGATCGAATTTTTGCAACTGCCTGCCGTGAGCTTTTGATCACTGATGCTGTGACTGCAAAGGCAGCAAGCATGGTCAGTGCACATCCAGAGTTGTCCGAAATGTTGGAAAAGATCGCGGCTGGGATCGCAGCCGAGGGTATGGAAAGTTTAATCCCAGTTTTGGTACCCAAACTTGAAATGCTTATTGACGTTATCGACGTAAAGTCTGTGATCATCGAGGCAGAACCTGAGCGACTAGAAACCCGAGCACATGAATTAGTTTCGACCAGTGCTGAATTTCTCGAAGCCTCTTGGAGTAATGCAACAGCAGGAAATGTTTCGCCGATTGACTTGAAAGCAAGTGCTTTCCGCGATTATCGTGAACTTCGCGACAATAGCAATTCACATGCTTGGCTCGGCCTGACGACCTTAGCTGGCCCCCAGGATGAATCACCAAATGTTGAGGCAACCCCGGATTACCGATCCAAAATTGAAGAATTCGTTGTTGACATTCGCGAATGGTGGAAATCAGGTTCGCGAGTAGCTGTTTGTATGGCAGGTCACGGTTCGACCGAACGCTTAGTTGCAACTCTGATGGAACTGGGAATTCCTGCGCGCCAGAGTGAAGAACTCACTGTGGACTTAAAAGATGAAGTTATAGAAGTTACTGTCGGTCATCAAAGTTCTGGGATTAATGTTAAATCCGCGGGTTTAGTTTTAGTTACTGAAGTAGATCTGTTCGGCAGCCGCGATGCCTCAAAAGAAAATCGTTCGTTACCGAGTAAGCGTCGAATAGTTATTGATCCACTGACACTAAAAAGTGGAGACTATGTTGTTCACGAACAGCATGGTGTTGGAAAGTACATTGAGATGTCCCAGCGAACTGTGGCTAATGCCACACGTGAATATTTAGTTATTGAATACGCATCGAGCAAGCGTGGACAGCGAGGTGATCGCCTTTATGTTCCAAGTGACCAACTCGACCAAGTAACTAGATATGTCGGTGGGGAAGCACCCTCACTTAACCGACTTGGTGGTGGTGATTGGGCAGCAACTAAATCACGTGCCCGCCGAGCAGTTAGGCAGATTGCTGGAGAACTAATTCGACTTTATGCAGCACGAATGGCAAGTAAGGGATTTGCATTTTCGCCTGATAGCCCATGGCAAAGAGAACTCGAAGATGCTTTTGAATATGTGGAAACTCCTGACCAACTTGTAACTATCGATGAAGTTAAGCGCGATATGGAAAATGACATTCCGATGGATCGCTTGGTATGTGGAGATGTGGGTTACGGTAAAACCGAAATTGCGGTCCGGGCCGCGTTCAAAGCTGTCCAAGATGGCAAACAAGTTGCGATTCTGGTGCCCACCACACTTTTAGTGCAACAACACTTCGAAACTTTTTCTCGCAGATACGCACAATTCCCAGTTAAATTAGCGGCGCTTTCACGTTTTCAAACCGATGCCCAAGTCCGCGAAGTTATGAGCGGAATTACAGCTGGTTCGATTGACATAGTGATTGGTACGCATCGCCTCTTCAATCCTGAAGTTCGCTTCAAGGATCTTGGCCTGGTGATTGTTGATGAAGAACAGCGATTTGGTGTAGAGCACAAAGAGCATCTAAAGGCACTTCGCACCAATGTTGACATGCTTACTATGTCGGCGACACCAATTCCCCGCACTTTAGAAATGGCAGTAACTGGACTGCGAGAGATGTCAACAATACAAACGCCACCTGAAGAGCGCCAGCCGGTGCTAACCACAGTTGGCCCGTATGACGAAAAATTCATCAAGGCAGCAATTCACCGAGAACTTATACGTGAGGGGCAAATATTCTTTGTTCACAATCGTGTGGAAAGCATTAATCGAGTTGCAAGCAAGTTAGCAGGATTAGTTCCCGAAGCGCGGATTGCAGTTGCGCACGGACAGATGAATGAAACTGCCCTGGAACAAATCATTGTTGATTTTTGGGAACACAAATTCGACATTTTGGTTTCCACAACGATTATCGAAAGTGGTTTAGATATTCCAAATGCAAATACCTTGATTGTTGACCGCGCTGACACATTTGGCTTGTCCCAGTTGCATCAGTTGCGGGGACGTGTTGGTCGAAGTCGGGAACGTGGTTATGCCTATTTCTTATATGCCCCGGATAAGCCACTTAGCGAGAATGCACATGATCGACTTTCTACCATCGCAGCGCATACGGATTTGGGATCAGGCATGGCGGTTGCCATGAAGGACTTGGAGATTCGTGGTGCTGGGAATTTACTTGGCGGTGAACAAAGTGGTCACATTGCAGATGTTGGCTTTGATTTATATGTGCGCCTAGTGAGTGAAGCGGTCGAAGAAGTAAAAACCGGTGGGGTGGCAATTGTCGAAGATGTAGTAAAAGTTGAACTGCCAGTTGATGCGCACTTGCCACACACTTATGTTCCGGAAGAGAGACTTCGTCTTGAGGCCTATCGACGCCTGGCAGATGCCAGAACTAATGAAGACGTCACTGGTGTGGTTGAGGAATTGGCAGATAGGTATGGATCAATGCCAGCTCCAGTTGAAACTTTGATTTCGATTGCAAGATTGCGAGTTTCATTACATGCTGTCGGCATAACTGAAGTGATAGCGACATCTAGCCATGTGAAGTTTTCACCTGTTGAGTTGCCCGAATCTAAGGCGCTGCGCTTAAACCGGTTGTATCCAGGATCTGTCATAAAGCCTGCAACCCGTACGATTGTGGTGCCTAGACCAAAGGGTGCGTTGATTGGATCAGCAAGCCAGGCTGCAGACATTGACCTTGTGGAATGGGTTAATGCCTGGGTGTCATCAACGGTTGCATCTTCGTAATAAAATTAAGAAGTTGGTTCTTGAAAGGAACATCTGTGAAACTTCGTTTAGTTGCAACTATGGTTCTCGGCGTTGCAGTTCTCACCGGATGCTCCGATTCGCCAAAGCTTGCTGGTAGCGCCGTTGTAGTAAATGGCAAAGTAATTCTTGCCTCGGAAGTTGCAGAACGCGTTGACAAAGTCCGCGCCCAAATTCAAGTTACTGATCCCGCCTTGATTACCGAAGTTCCAAGTTTGATCCAAATCAATCAGCGTGCAGTAGATCATTTTGTACTTGTCTCACTTCTTGACGAAGTAGTTGTTCGCGAAGGTATCAACATCACAGACCTTGATGTGACTGCCTACAAGGAAGAAGTTTTCGCACAGTACGCAAAAGAAACTATTGAGGCGCAACTAGCTTCACAGAATGCCGTTCCTGCAGATGATGTAGATGGGTTTATGTACGAAATCTTGGTGCAGCGAGCGTTGATGGATAAATTAGCGCCTGGTGCAGATAGGCAAACGCGCACCCAGGCCCTGTTTGATTACTTAACAGAGTTGAGTAAAGAGTTGAACGTGGAACTAAACCCTAGATTTGGCAAGTGGGATCCAACCAATCTGATCAGCACACCGGGCGATGAAACATTGGCAGTTCCACTACCTATCTCATTAGGTTAAATGGATTATGAATTCACCTGTTGAACATTTGGTCCAGGTGTTGGACCAACTAAGAAGTCCTGGTGGCTGTCCTTGGGATGCCGAGCAAACACATGCGAGCCTAGCCCGCTATCTACTAGAAGAAACCTATGAAGCGCTCGAGGCAATGGACCAAGGTGACTTAGGTTCGTTACGCGAAGAGCTTGGCGACCTACTCTTACAAGTGGTGTTTCACGCTCGAATCGCACAGGAAACAGATCCCACATTCTCCTTAGATGCAATTGCTCAGGGGGTTGTAGACAAGTTAGTTCGACGCCACCCGCATGTTTTCACTGATCTAGTCGTTACTTCGAGTGAAGAGCTTGAAGCGAACTGGGCCAAAGTTAAGCAAGAAGAAAAGCAGCGGGACTCGGTAACCGACGGAGTGCCTCAGGCTATGCCGGCATTGCAACTTGCAACTCAACTTATTTATCGAGCTCGAAAAAGTGGAGTTGCCGCTGGTGACTCAGATGTTAAAGAAGGACTGCGTAACGTAATTGGGGAAGTGAATCAAGAAACCGTGGCAGCTTTACTGGTTGCCACAGTTGAACTGGCTCGCGAAGTAGACATTGAGGCTGAATCAGTGTTGCGAGCAGAAATGACGCGCTATCGCACTAGAGTCCGAGAATCTGAAGGCCTTTAACTAACTGCTTTTCAAGGGTTGACTCAAAATCACTAGACTTTAGGTAACGGCAAGAAACCCGTGGAGTATTTTTTGAATCTATTGGAGTCATCCTGTGTCAAGTATTTCTGATGTTAGAGCCCGTGAAATTTTAGATTCCCGCGGCAACCCAACAGTTGAAGTTGAAGTCACTCTGGATGACGACAGTGTTGGTAGAGCAGCAGTACCGTCTGGCGCATCAACTGGCGCTTTTGAGGCCGTTGAATTGCGGGACGGTGACGAACGCTATTTAGGTAAGGGCGTAATTAAAGCAGTCATCGCAATCGAAGATGAAATTATGCCGGCTGTAATTGGCTTTGACGCTACAGATCAAAGATTTATTGACGACACCATGATCGCGTTAGATGGCACGCCAAATAAAGCCCGCTTAGGTGCGAATGCAATTCTTGGTGTTTCGTTGGCAGTCGCAAAAGCTGCCGCACAATCGTCTGGACTACCTTTGTATCGCTACATCGGCGGCCCCAATGCCCACCTGCTGCCAGTTCCTATGATGAACATCATTAATGGTGGCGCACATGCCGATAGCGATGTTGATTTTCAAGAATTCATGATCGCACCAATTGGCGCAGATTCTTTTCATGATGCGCTACGAATGGGCGCTGAGGTTTACCACTCACTAAAAAGCGTTTTGAAAGCTAACGGTCTTTCCACTGGACTAGGTGATGAGGGCGGATTTGCACCTAACTTGCCAAGTAATCGCGCGGCACTTGAACTAATTTCTGAAGCGATCACAAAAGCTGGATTCAAATTAGGTACTGATGTCGCACTTGCGATGGACGTTGCTGCCACTGAGTTCTTCAAGGACGGCAGCTATCACGTTGAAGGAACTGCGCGGTCGACCGAACAAATGATTGAATTCTACGCCCAATTAGCTAAAGACTTCCCGATCGTTTCGATTGAAGATCCACTTGCTGAAGATGACTGGGATTCCTGGGTACATTTCACAGCTGTAATGGGTGATCAAATTCAAATTGTTGGTGATGATCATTACGTTACAAACACCGAACGGATTGCCAAGGGCATTGAACTTAAGTCTGCAAATGCACTTCTGGTGAAAGTTAATCAAATTGGTTCACTAACCGAAACAGCCGAGTCGGTTGAAATGGCACATCGCGCTGGATTTGCCACAATGATGAGCCACCGCTCTGGTGAAACTGAAGACACCACAATTGCAGATCTTGCAGTTGCGTTTAACTGTGGCCAAATAAAGAGTGGTGCCCCGGCTCGATCTGATCGTGTTGCTAAATACAACCAACTATTACGGATTGAAGAAGACCTTGATGAAACGGCACGATACGCCGGACGTAGCGCATTCCCTCGTTTCAAGGGCTAGGCACGGCACAATTAAGACGTGGCATCTTCTCCAAGGATTACCTCCAGAATAAATGCGCGCGCAATTGCAATGATTCTTGCGGGCGTATTTGTCATGCTTACTTTGGCGGTTCCACTGCGCGCATTGATTCAAGAGCGGCGCGAAATTAAGGATCTGGAACAGCAGGTAGTTTCCCAGCAAGCCAAGATTGATGATTTGAATGATCGGCGGGCGCGACTTGCTGACCCGGCTTATCTCCAAGCCTTGGCTCGGGAACGACTAAATTATGTTTTCCCAGGTGAGATTGGATTCGTAGTTCTCGATGAAGAGACCAACACTGCGATTACCGGAGTACCTGGCGCATTGGTTCCCAATGATGATTCAGCCTGGTACACAAAGTTGTGGAGCAGTACCAAACTTGCAGACAATCCACCACCAGCCGATGATCCATTAGTTGTGCAATCCGACGATCTTCCGCAATAGCGCCTCAACCATGCTTACTCCAGAAGATTTCGCAGCGGTCCGCGCCCAACTTAGCCGTGACCCCAGAAGTGTTATTGACGTGGCGCATCGCTGCTCTTGTGGGCAGCCGGACGTATTGAAAACATCACCTCGCTTAGACGATGGCACGCCATTTCCAACCCTCTATTACATGACTTGCCCGAAAGCAACGGGAGCAATTGGCACACTTGAAGCCAATGGCGTAATGAAAGAATTAGCAGATGCATTAGCTGCAGACCCTGAACTAGCTGCAAGTTATGAAGCCGCTCATCAAATCTATTTGGAAGAGCGGGAAGCGATTGAGCACGTGGAAGAGATTGCGGGCATAAGTGCTGGCGGTATGCCCACGCGCGTGAAGTGCTTGCATGTATTAATTGGACATTCACTTGCAGCAGGTCCTGGCGTAAATCCACTCGGAGACATTGCGCTGGCTATGCTCAAAGACTGGGGACAGACGGGACCATGTGGAGGTGATGACATTGAGAGTGGCAGCAATTGATTGCGGCACAAATTCAATTCGCCTGTTGATCGCAGATATTGAAAATGAAAAGCTAACGGATGTCGTGCGAACTATGGTCATTGTTCGACTAGGTGAAAACGTAGACAAGACTGGGGAGTTTTCGCAAGCAGCATTAACTCGAACTTTTGCAGCTATAGATACTTACGCAGAGTTGATTGCTGAACATAAACCTGAACTTGTTCGATTTGTTGCAACTAGTGCCAGTCGAGATGTTTCAAATCGTGGTGAATTCGTGGCTGGAATCAAGACTCGACTTGGAATCGAACCAGACATTATCAGTGGCGATGAAGAAGCGGCACTTTCATTTTTGGGTGCCACAGCTGACCTATTGAACTTCGACCAGGCTCCGATCGCGCCTTATCTAGTAATAGACATCGGCGGCGGTTCAACCGAATTTGTTCTCGGCACTTCAAAGCCAACTGCAGCAATCAGCACAAATGTCGGCTGCGTTCGAATGACCGAACGACACTTAGTAAGTGATCCGCCCACTATCGAGCAAATTGCAGCAGCAACTGCAGACATTAACGCTGCGATTGATAAGGCCTACCTGGCTGTGCCGATTACCGAAGCAAAAAGTTTGATTGGCCTGGCTGGTTCAGTAACAACCGTTGCAGCACTAGCACTTGGACTTACTGAATATGATTCAGAAGCAATTCATGGCAGTCGCATTTCTGCCAATGAAGTCCATCGCGTCACTAGCGAGCTATTGGCTATGACTCGGGCGCAGCGTGCAACTTTAGGTCCGATGCATGAAGGGCGAATCGATGTGATTGGTTCAGGTGCATTGGTACTTGATCGAATTATGGCTCGAACTGGGCTTTCTGAAGTGGTTGTCTCCGAGCGCGACATCCTTGATGGAATTGCCCGAGCCTTGGTTTCCAACCCCAGTTAGGAAGTTCAGACATAACCTGTCAGGATTAAGCGGTGGAAAACACCACGCCCCTGTAGCCCAATCGGTTAGAGGCACACGACTTAAAATCGTGCCAGTGTCGGTTCAAGTCCGACCAGGGGTACCAAATTCAAGGAAGTTTCGGCTAAGCCCATGGGCCTGAACCGACAATTTCTTGGTTTAACGGGTTATATTCAGGGTAGAAGTTAAGCAGATGGTGACGATACTCGTCCCACGGGAGGAACTAATCATGGCAAGTCGTAATCCAGTCTTGATTCGCGCAACTGGCGAGAGCTTCAATGGCGAAACAATCGAACCAGGTGCACTTGGTCAACCAGTGTTCTCAGGCGCTCGATTGACTATGGATGATGTGATCGTAAAAACTGGCATGCTCTTTGCGCTGTTAGTTGCTGGTGCATTTGTTGGTTGGTCAAGTCCAGGCCTAACGTTTCCAGCATTATTTCTAGGTCTTGGTCTAGCTCTAGTAAACATTTTCAAGAAGCAGGTTAGCCCCGCACTAGTTTTGGCTTATGGCGCTGCTGAAGGTGTATTCCTTGGTGGCTTGAGCAAAATGTATGCATCTATCTATGCCGATACTGCTCCTAATCTTGTCTCACAGGCAGTCATGGGAACGTTGATTGTTTTTGGAACGATGTTGTTCTTATACAAATCACAGATCATCAAAGTCAATGGCCGCTTCAAAAAAGTATTCATGGTCGCCATGGTTTCCTATCTTGTTATTGCAGTTGCTTCTTTGATTTCGAGCTTCGCAGGTGTGGGTGACGGCTGGGGCTTCTATGGTGTTGGTGGCCTGGGCATGCTGCTTTGTGTTGCTGGCGTAGCTCTTGCGTCCTTCTCACTTGTGATGGACTTTGAAATGATCTCCGAGTCAATCGCGCAGGGTGTTCCGGAAAAAGAAGCCTGGCGCCTGGCCTTTGGTTTAGCAATCACACTCGTTTGGCTTTACACCGAACTACTTCGCTTAATCGCAATTTTCTCGGGCGACGAGTAATAAATCTAAGCAAACTAAAGGGGTTGGCTATGCCAGCCCCTTTTTGCATGTGCAAAAACTTCCATTCCTTGGCAAAGTAGAGACATGAGCGAAATGCACCTAGTTTTAGACACTGACATTCGTGGGCCGTGGCCACAAGGAACCGAGGTCATTTATCTTGGCATGGGTTGTTTTTGGGGAGCCGAGAAGAAGCTCTGGAAAATTCCTGGTGTGGTAAGCACTGCTGTTGGATACATGGGTGGAAATGCGAGTGATCCAACATATCCAATGGTTTGCACAGGTGCCACTGGTCATTCCGAAATTGTTTTAGTTGCGTATGATCCATCACAAACTTCTATCTACGATCTCTTGAAATGTTTTTGGGAAAATCACGATCCAACTCAAGGTAATCGCCAAGGTAATGACATGGGTTCGCAATACCGAAGTGCGGTTTACTGGACCACTTCGGATCAAGAAAAGTGGGTGATTGAATCCCGCAATGCTTACAACGAAGTATTAGTAGGCAAAGGATTTGATCCAATAACAACTGAACTTGCACCGGCTACGAACTTTAAGTTCTGGTACGCCGAGGAATATCACCAACAGTATTTGATTAAGAATCCAAATGGTTACGATTGCCATGCTCATACCGGCATTCTTCTGCCAGAAATTGCAACCCTAAGCAGTTAAGTTTTCGACAACTTTCGGCTTGCGCGTTTCTGGCATGAATAAAACCAGAATGGTTGTTGCACTTGCTACGGCCAGACTTGCAA
>Ga0315905_10005483_pt1 | contig 12925 bp, 15 predicted proteins | sample LakEriMetagenome_5_FD_203522 | JGI IMG/M metagenome (GOLD analysis project Ga0315905, IMG submission 203522) | Freshwater fungal communities from buoy surface, Lake Erie, Ohio, United States - Buoy 4 MA121 | ecosystem: Environmental > Aquatic > Freshwater > Lake | place: USA: Lake Erie, Ohio... | reverse complement strand
CTCTTTAAAATCCTCGTAGGCCTTGATACACCTGATGGCGGAATCATTAGCTACAACAGAGAAGTACGCATAGGTTTTCTAGCTCAAGAGCATGGACTGGATGATAATTTGACCATTCTTGAAAATATTTTCATCGCCAAAAATCCAATGACCCGTGCGATAGCGGCTTATGAAAAAGCACTTTTGGAAAATGACAATGATGCATTGCATCGTGCGCATGACCAAATGGATCAAACAGGAGCTTGGGACTATGAAGCGAAGGCAAAACAAATTCTAGGGGGACTCGAAATTCATGATCTTGAAAAAGTAGTCGGACAATTATCGGGGGGACAAAAACGAAGAATCGCATTGGCCAAAGTGCTCATAGAAGAACCAGATCTTGTTTTCCTCGATGAGCCCACCAACCACCTCGATCTTGACATGATCGAATGGCTTGAGGAATTTCTGAATAGATCGAATATGACCATTTTCATGATCACCCACGATCGTTACTTTTTGGAAAATATCACTGATGAAATTCTTGAACTAGAGAACAAACAGATATACAAATACAAAGGAAACTTCTCTTATTATCTAGAGAAAAAAGCAGAACGTGAAACCCTCGAAGAAAGCTCTCGTGAAAAGGCAATGAATCTTTTCAAAAGAGAATTAGAATGGGCGCGTAAAATGCCAAAAGCGAGAACGACAAAAAGTAAAAGTCGTTTGGATAGTTTCGAAGAATTAAAAGAAAAAGTTAGAAAAAATACTGATCCTGACGCACTAGAATTAGAGATCAACATCAGTCGTTTGGGAAGTAAAATTGTCGAGCTTCACCGCGTAAAAAAATCTTACGGAGAAACAAATATCATAAACGGATTTGACTACGTATTTAAGACCGGTGAAAAAGTAGGATTGGTTGGAAGAAACGGAACAGGCAAATCAACTTTTCTCAATCTTCTAACACAACAAATTGAACCCGATGGCGGAAAAGTAATCGTCGGGGAAACCGTTGTTTACGGCTACTACAGTCAGACCGGCATCCCTCTTAAGGATGGCCAACGTGTTATTGAAGCAGTGAGAGAAGTGGCAGAATATATTCCTTTGAAAAAAGGAAAAACAATCACTGCCGCACAAATGCTTGAGCGTTTTCTTTTTCCAAAACACACGCATTTTAATTACATAGAGAAACTCAGCGGTGGAGAAAAAAAGAGACTTCAACTTCTCTTGTTATTGATGAAGAACCCCAACTTCATGATCCTAGATGAGCCAACCAATGACCTGGATGTATTTACGCTAAGTGCATTGGAAGAATATTTACAGCACTACCCTGGTTGTTTAATAATTGTTAGTCACGACCGATATTTCTTGGACAAGCTAGTAGATCACGTTTTCGTGCTAGACGGTCATGGCAACGTTCGTGATATTTTTGGAAGCTACTCTACGTTCCGCGCCACCATGGATGAAATGGCAAAGGCAGAAAAAGATCGTGTGCAAGCAAAAGAAATTGCTGCTTCTGCTGTAAAAGAAGAAGCATCAAAAGCAAAAACAAAAATTTCTTACAAGGATAAATTCGAATTCGATCAACTCGAAAAAGAAATTCCTGTTCTTGAAAAAAAGAAGAAAGAATTAGAAGAAAAACTTTCACAAGTGCTTGATCAACACAACGAACTAATGGCAGTGTCGGATCAACTTGGAAAAGTAGTAGAGGAGCTTGATGCTAAATCGCTTCGATGGCTTGAGCTGAGCGAACTTTTATAGTACTAGTGTACATCAAAGTTTACCACTACTCGCTTACTCTTTGGCTTGGCTTGGCAAGTGAGAATAAAACCATTCTCCACTTCACCTGGCTCTAGAGCATAGTTTACATCCATTGGAGCTTCACCTTCTTCCAGCTTTGCACGACAAGTGCAGCACATTCCACCTTTACATGAGAAGGGAATATCCATTCCATGGCGTTGAGCAGCATCCAAAATCGACATACCATTCATTGGCATCACGAAATCTAGCTGCTGGCCATCGAACACAACGGACACATTGCTTACTTCGTCCGTTGCTGCCGCTTTTGCAGTCTCAACTTTTTTCTCAGCTGTACTTATTTGACCCGGGCTTGCAAACAATTCGAAGTGTATATTTTCAGCAGGCAATCCAACTGTTTTCATATGCTCGCTAACAGCACGAATCATAGGCTCAGGACCGCAAACAAAAACTTCGTTGATATTTTCCATATCGATGAAGTGCTTGCCAAACCCATCACATTTCTCCGCATCAATACGACCATAGAATAACTGAATATCATTTGGCTCGCCACTCAATACATGAAACACACGGAATTTGCCGAGATAGCGATCCTTCATGTCCTCCAATTCATCGCGGAAAATGATGGTATTAAACCAACGATTTCCATAAATCAAAGTCACCGTGCTTTTCGGCTCCGACTTCAAAACACTTTTAGCGATCGACATGACAGGAGTAATTCCGCTTCCTGCTGCAACTAATAAATAATTCTTTGCATTCGTTTCGCTCAGCTCAGAAGTAAAGTGCCCCATGGGTGTCATCACTTGCATTTCTTGACCGATACTCAAATTTTCATTTGCCCATGAACTGAAAGTACCTCCATCCACTTTCTTGATAGCAACCCGTAATTCATTATCATGAATACCGCTGCAAATGGAGTAAGAACGGCGAATATCTTCGCCACCAATCGTTTCACGAAGTGTCAAATACTGACCTTGTTGGAACTTATAATTTTCCTGCAATTCAGCTGGTACTTCAAATGCTACGCTCACACAATCCAATGTCTCGCGTCTTACATCACTTATCTTAAGGGTATGAAATTTAGGTCTCATGTCGTTGTTTGGTGAGGGCAAATGTAGAAACAAGACCGCCTTAAATTCGTCAAATGACAGAAATCAGAGGTTTTCTTGTTTAGTTGAACAATAGTTTTCCTAATCTTGTTTTGGTTTTATACCTTCGTAACATGGAAAATACAGTCCTACATGAGAAATTTCAGCAATACGTTGAAGCTGAAAATAAAATAGAAGCGAAAGATTGGATGCCAGATGGCTACCGCAAAACATTGATTCGCCAAATCGCGCAGCATGCGCACAGCGAAGTAGTGGGTATGCTACCAGAGGGCAATTGGATTACCCGCGCTCCATCTCTTCGTCGCAAGACTATTCTTTTAGCCAAAGTTCAAGATGAGGCGGGGCATGGTCTTTATCTATACAGTGCTGCTGAAACGCTTGGAGTCAACCGCGATCAATTGATCGAGGAATTGAACACCGGAAAAGCGAAGTACTCTAGTATTTTCAACTACCCAACACTTTCTTGGGCAGATATCGGAGCAATCGGATGGTTGGTTGATGGGGCGGCTATTGTGAATCAAGTTTCTTTACAAAGAACGTCATACGGTCCATACAGCAGAGCGATGATTCGTATCTGCAAAGAAGAAAGCTTCCACCAACGTCAAGGATATGAAATCATGATTTCACTATCAAAAGGTTCTGCAGAGCAAAAGAAAATGGCTCAAGATGCATTCAACCGCTGGTGGTGGCCATCATTGATGATGTTCGGCCCTTCAGATTCAGCTTCCGCTCACAGCTCACAAAACATGGCGTGGAGAATTAAGCGTCACAGCAATGACGAGCTTCGTCAAAAGTTTGTTGACATGACCGTTCCTCAAGCAGAATATTTAGGCCTTACTATTCCAGATCCAGATTTGAAATGGAATGAATCAAGAGGTCATTACGATTTCGGTGAAATCGATTGGACCGAGTTCAATGAAGTAGTAAAAGGTAACGGACCTTGCAATAAAGAACGTGTTGAAACTCGTCGTAAAGCTTATGCTGAAGGAGAGTGGGTAAGAGAAGCAGCAAATGCATACGCTGCGAAGCAAGCCGCTAAAAACACTACTGAAAACAGTATAGCTAGTTAAGATTTTATTAGACAGAAAAAAATAAAAAGGTTGAGCAATGCTCAACCTTTTTTCTTGCTCAAAGGATAAGTTATTTGTCCGACAAAATCCTTTGGAAACTCTTCTATTCCCTCAAAACCCAACTTCACATCTCTTCCTGATTTCGGCCAATAAACGGTATTAAACAAATAATCCCATACACTTAGACTCAATCCGAAATTCGCACCGAACGGATGTTCGGGCAGCTCCTTGGCATGATGCCATATATGCATATTAGGAGAATTGAAAACATACTTTAATGGACCCCATGAAATATTCAAATTGCTATGATTTAAATGTCCTATTGCTATGGTAAAAATGTGAACGATGAAAAAATCAGTCAATCCAAAACCTAACATTGCAAGAGGGATATATTGCAGCGTTTTGTAAACAACGCTTTCCATCCAATGGTAACGCAAATGAGCTGCAAAGCCCATCTCCTCTACGCTGTGATGAACTTTATGAAATTCCCAAAGCCAATTCACGCGATGAAGGAGTCTGTGAATATTCCATTGCACAAAATCAGCAACTATAAACATCAATACAAACTTTGACCATGTGGGCCATGTCGCAACGTTAAGAGCAACTAAATTTTCAATTCCAAAAATCCCTAGAAAATCATTGAAAGCCACTGCGAACACATTTGAAATGGCTGTGTAGCCAATCACCGTAAAAATATAGAAATTGAAAAACATGTAAAAGCCATCCATCCAGAAATCCTTTCTCACTACTCCTTGGTTTTTTCTCCAAGGAAAAATAATCTCCATAAGCCAAGCTGCTAGAGACAATCCTACAAGCCACCAAAAATAATTATGCCATGAAGGTTCCACTATCTGCGTCTTCAAATAAGAAGCGTAGCCTGTAAAACTTTGTAAGAAAAGATCCCAATACTGACTCATGCAATATGCTGTTTCAATAGTCCTACTAATGTATCCTTATCCTTCACTCCTGAAGCTCTCCACTTCAATTCACCTTTGTGGTAAATAACAAGTGTTGGCACTCCACGAATCCCCAATTGCGATGCGATTGCTTGATTTTTATCTACATCCACTTTCAAAACACGAACATCACTGCCAAGTTCACTTGCCACTTCATCCATGATCGGCAGTTGGTACTGGCAAGGCCCACACCATGTAGCGTAAAAATCGATAATCACCGGCTTATCACCTTTTATGATACTACCAAAGGTCTCTTTTGTTTCCATAATTTTATTTTGCTAATGGATAACCAGCCGACTTCCAAGCACCAATTCCACCAGTTAATTGATGTACTTCTTTGAAACCCAAACTCAATAAAACATCGCGAGCACTTGTGCTTCTTCCTCCAGCCGCACAATAAACGTACACAGGCTTAGTCTTGTCAAGTTTGGCAACTTCCGTTTTAAAATTTGGAGAATACCAATCGATGTTTTTAGCACCAGCTATGTAGCCTGTTTTTACTTCATCAGCTGTTCTGATATCCAAAAGCAATCCTACTTTCTTATCGACAGCAGCTTTAAAATCTGCTGCTTTCAAATCTGCCGTAGCAGGTTGTTGCGCATCTGCACATGAATTGAAAAAAATCATTCCAATTGCAAGGGCCATTATTATTACAAATCTATTTTTCATTATGTTAATTATCTAAGGTTTGTCCATGCACCGCCATTGTAGGCTTTTTCGAAGCCTGCTGACTTCATTATACGAGCAGCATTTCCGCTGCGCATCCCACTTCGACAGCACAATATATATGTCTGTGTTTTATTTAGTGTTTTCATTTTTGATGAAATCTGATCTAGAGGAATATTTACCGCGCCCTTAAGATGGCCCGCTGTAAATTCTCCTGGAGTCCTAACATCAATAATTTTGGCTCCCTGTGCAATCAATTGTTTTATATCAACCGACTCACCACCTACCAATTTCTTTAAGAATCCGAACATAATTTTTTATTTTAATTATAGTGATGAAGCATAGTTCACATCCAACCAACCCCCTCCGTTGTGGATATTTTCTAATCCATTGGAAAGAAGAAAATTGGCAGCCTGACCACTGCGATTTCCACTTTGGCAACACAGAATTACAGGAGCTTCTGAGCGAAATTCATTCACTCTAGCTGGCACCTCATTCAAGGGAATGTTAATCGAACCCGCTACGTGTCCTGCGGCAAACTCTCCAGGTGTTCTCACATCAATGATTCTAGTACCAGGAGTCTTCAGTAAATCTGATAATTGCATGTTGTTTAATTTTTACACAAATATCTATCACTCCATCCACGCAAGATGTAACCTGTGTCACACACTACAAATTATTTCGAAAGTTCAATCTTATTGCGGCCTAGCTTGAGCATTCCACGTCGCTCCATTTGCTTCAGAATTCTAGAAATCACTTCTCTCGATGAATTCAACTCTGTGGCCAATTCTTGGTGTGTAATTACGAGCGTATTGCTGCCAGTTGTATCTGACTTTGCCTTTAGCATTTTTTCCAAGCGATCATCCAAACGCTGAAAGGCTATACCATCAATCGTTGCAAGCAATTCTTCAAATCGCTTTTGATAAGTGTGCATCACAAAAGATTTCCACGATTGATATTGATTGGTCCATAAATCCATGTTTCGAACCGGAATGGCAATTATTGTTGTTGCCTCTTCCGCTATCGCCATCACGTTACTGCGTGCATCACCCATACAACATGTCAATGACATTGCGCATGTTTCTCCCTTTCTCACATAATAAAGTAGTAGTTCATTCCCCTCCTTGTCTTCACGCATGATACGTAAGGAGCCTTCTAAAACCAACGGAACAAACTTGATGAACCCACCAATATCCATCAACATTTCACCTTCAGGAATTTCCATTATAGTTCCCTCTTCCTCAATCTTTTTTCTCAAATTTTCCTCGTATAAATCGGGAAAGATGCTTTTCAATTCCATAGTAATATTTTTAAACCAACAAAAATCATAGAAGAGCTGAACAAACCTTCATAAATTAGCTTCCTATTTCAAGAACAAGTTTAAGAAAATGAACAAAGCAGATTGGCCCCTTTGGGAAATATTTATCCGCAGTAAAAGTGGATTAGCACATAAGCACGTCGGCAGCCTCCATGCAGCTGATTCTAAAATGGCCATTGAAAACGCCCGCGACGTCTACACACGTCGCATGGAAGGTGTAAGCCTTTGGGTGGTAAAAAGCTCAGATATCACCGCTTCTTCTCCTGACGAAAAAGAAATTCTGTTCGATCCAGCAAACGATAAAGTATATCGCCACCCAACCTTCTACGAAATTCCTCCAGAAATCGGTCACATGTAAGCGCTATGACAAACGATCAATTATTTGAATATACTGTCCGCCTAGCCGACAACGCGCTTATTCTCGGACAAAGACTCAGCGAGTGGTGTGGTCATGGACCTGTGCTCGAAGAGGATATTGCTCTTACAAACACAGCACTTGATCAACTAGGTCAAGCTACAAATCTTTTCAAATTCGCAGCCGAACTTGAAGGAAAAGGCCGTGATGAAGATCAATTAGCCTTTCTCCGCGATGTAACTGAATACAAGAATATTCTTCTCGTCGAACTTCCAAATGGCGACTATGCAAATACCATTGCACGTCAGTTTTTCTATTCGACATACTACTATCTTTTCTTGAGAGAACTCTCAAAATCAAAGCATGAATTCTTAAGTGCTTTTGCGGAAAAATCTTTAAAAGAAGTAAAGTACCACTGGCAACACAGCTCTGATTGGGTAAAGCGAATGGGTGATGGCACTGAAGAAAGTCACACACGCATTCAAAAAGCAATCAACTTTCTTTGGGAATACACGGGCGAAATGTTTATGATGGATGCCATTGATCAAGCTGCATTAGAAGCTGGCTATGGTGTGGATAATGCTGCTCTAAAAAATGAATGGAACAATATTATTTCCGCCATTTTAAATGAATCAACTCTCGAAATGCCTGCTGATGGCTGGTTTCACAAGGGTGGAAAAATCGGTAGACACTCTGAGCATATGGGATTTATTCTTGCAGAAATGCAATTTCTTCAAAAGACATACCCAGGAGCTAAATGGTAATCCTGAACCTCTTGGTTGACTCATTGTTTCAAGTATGATGTATTCAGAAAAAGAAATATGGTCCATCCTTGAAGAGGTGGAAGATCCAGAAATCCCAATCATTAATGTTGTTGAGATGGGTATAGTACGAGGTGTCAAAATCAATGATGAAAACGTTGAGGTAACCATTACTCCCACATATAGTGGATGCCCTGCAATGAAAACGATTGAAGATGACATTGCAGAAATTCTTCGAGAGAAAAAAATCGGAAACTTTCATATTAAAACGGTCTTATCCCCCGCCTGGACAACCGACTGGATGACCGATGTCGCAAAAGAAAAATTGCGATCAACAGGTATAGCTCCCCCCGAACAAACATCCGGAGACAAAGGTCTTCTAATGGGAAAAGTAAGAGATGTATCTTGTCCTAGATGCAGATCTAAAAACACACAATTGATTTCTCAATTCGGTACAACAGCTTGCAAAGCATTGTACAAGTGTAACGACTGTCTTGATCCATTCGACTATTTCAAATGCATATAAAAAGAAATGTTCGGCTTAACCGAACATTTCTTTTACTCTTTGAAAAAATGACTTGTCTTTTCCTGACGGACTAGGTTGGAAGTTGGGCGACTGCCTCAATTTTTCCAACAATTTCTTTTCTTCATCATTCAATCTCATCGGGGTCCAAACATTGATGTTTACCAAAAGATCCCCAGTTCCATATCCATTCACCTCAGGCAATCCTTTGCCTTTGAGGCGTAATATTTTTCCGCTTTGAGTTCCTGCATCCAATTTAATTTGAGCCTTCCCTTTCACTAACGGAATCTCAGCAGTAGCGCCTAATGCGGCATCTGCGAAGTTTACATACAAATCGTAGTAAAGATTATTCCCATCACGCTTTAAAGAAGTATGCTCCTCCTCTTCGATTTGCACCAACAAATCTCCAGGTACTCCACCATAAGGGCCTGCATTTCCTTTCCCAGCTACATTGAGTGTCATTCCATCACCAACACCCGCAGGGATATTGATTTCAATTACTTCTTCCTGACGCTTTTGTCCGTGCTCATCTGCATCCTTAGGCTTTTGCTTGATCGACTTACCTGCTCCATGACATGTAGGACATGTACTAGACGTCTGCATCTGACCAAGAATAGTATTGGTAACACGTCTTACTTGTCCGGATCCGCGGCAAGTAGTACAAGTATCATAAGTCACTCCATCAGCATTCACCAATTTGAAAACCTTAATTTTCTTGGTTGTTCCGAATGCTATCTCTTCTAAATTCAATTTTACTTTAATGCGAAGGTTTGAACCCTTCACTCTGCGTCCAGCTGCATTTCCGCCACCGAATCCACCACCGCCGAAGCCGCCGCCTCCGAATGCACTGCCGAAAATATCTCCAAACTGAGAGAAGATATCGTCCATATTCATATTACCACCGCCATAGCCACCGCCACCGCCGCCCATTCCCGCATGACCAAATTGATCATAACGTTGGCGCTTCTCTGCATTGCTCAATATATCATAGGCCTCAGCAGCTTCCTTGAACTTATCCTCGGCTTCAGCATTACCCGGATTTTTATCAGGGTGGTACTTGATTGCCATCTGACGGTATGCCTTCTTAATATCCGCTTCGGATGCACCTTTAGAAAGGCCTAATACGTCATAATAATCTCTCTTTGCCATAATGTATAGGGTCTATTATTGACCAATTACCACTTTCGAAAATCTCAATACTTTATCATTCAATAAATATCCTTTCTCCACTTCATCTACTACTTTGCCTTTCATATCCTCACTTGGCGCTGGAAAAGAAGTAATCGCTTCATGAAAATCTGTATCAAATGGCTTTCCTTGAGCATCAATTGGCTTCAATCCTTTTGATTCAAGCTTTTTATAAAACTTGCTGTGTATCAAAACGAAACCCTCCTTCACCACTGCAATATCATCTACACTTTCATTTGCCTTCACAGCACGATCGAAGTCATCAATAACTGGGAGCATATCTTTCAACACATCAGCTGTAGAGCTAGAAATTAAATCAGCACGCTCCTTTATAGTGCGCTTTCTGAAATTATCGAACTCAGCAAAAAGACGTGTGTACTTATCCTTCCATTCAGCAACTTCACTTTGAAGCTTTTCCTCAACACTGAATTCTTCAGCCGAAGCCGAAGCCTGTTCAGACTGGGTTTCTGGTGATGTTGGAGCCTCTGACTGCGCCGTTTCTGGCTGAACCTCTTCAGGTTTTGTTTCTGGCTTGTTATCCATTTCCTCAGTATTCATATCCTTTTCTTTTTTTGACGCCCGCCCGTTCTCAACTATTCTGCCATTCAATAGATATGGTCAATGTGTCATATTTCGGCAGAAAAAAAACGCCCCGAATCTCTTCGGGGCGGCAAATTTATCATATCTCAAGGCTTAATTTAAGCTTTTGACATATTGGTCAATTTTTGAATGCAATTCCAAACCTCTCAAATTCTTTCCTACAATCACTCCTTTCTCATCAATCAAGAAGCTCATTGGGATACTTCTAACTCCATAAAGTGCAGCTGCAGCATTGTTCCATCCGAGCAAATCGCTTACGTGATTTTTCCAAACCAATCCATCTTTAGCGATTGCCGCTTTCCATGCATCTGCGTTTTGATCTAAAGAAACACTATAGATCTCGAATCCTTTTGCTGTCTTGAATTTAGCCTTCTTGTACTTTTCATAAGCACCTACCACATTTGGATTTTCTCTGCGGCATGGTCCACACCATGAAGCCCAAAAATCAATAAGTACCATTTTCCCTTTCAAACTAGAAAGCTTGATATCCTTTCCGTCCACACCTTTCATGACTATTTCAGGTGCTGTATCTCCAATATTTGTTCCGATTGCCGGAGCCTCAGAGTATGCTTTCTTAGCAACTGCTGGCTCTTCATTCATTGTGAAGCTATAAGCTGAAACAAGCGCTGCAGCTCCTAGAAATGCGATAACTATTTTCTTCATCATTATTTTTTTTGTAAAAATACTGTTTATTCTTCGGCCGCGGATAGCCAAATATGCTGCCAAAGTGGATTCCAATATTAAATTCTCTTAATATCTGCACCTAAAGCCTGAAGTCTGGTCTCGATATCTTGATAGCCTCGGTCAATCTGTTCAATATTATGAATCACTGATTTTCCTTTCGCTCCCAATGCAGCAATCAACAAACTTACTCCTGCTCTGATATCTGGAGATGTCATCGTTACACCCTTAAGACTAGACTGGCGATCCAAACCGATTACCGTTGCTCTGTGCGGGTCGCAAAGGATAATCTGAGCTCCCATATCAATCAATTTATCGACGAAGAATAAGCGACTCTCAAACATTTTTTGATGTATCAAAACACTACCTCGCGCTTGGGTGGCCGTTACCAGTGCGATAGAAATCAAGTCAGGCGTAAAGCCTGGCCATGGCGCGTCTGATATAGTCATGATGGAACCATCAATGAATGTGTCAATTTCGTAGTGATCGTGCTCAGGAATGAAAATATCATCTCCTCTGCGCTCTACGGTGATTCCCATTCTTCTGAAAATCTCTGGAATTACTCCCAAATGCTCATATCCGACATCCTTAATGGTAATCTCTCCCTTGGTCATAGCAGCCATACCAATGAAACTGCCGATCTCAATCATATCTGGCAAGCAACGATGCGTGCAACCTTTCAATGAAGGCACGCCGTCAATAATAAGCAAGTTACTTCCCACTCCACTAATCTTTCCACCCATGCTATTGATCATCTTGCACAACTGCTGCAGGTAAGGCTCACATGCGGCATTGTAGATAGTCGTGGTGCCTTCAGCCATACAAGCGGCCATCACGATATTGGCTGTTCCCGTAACCGATGCTTCATCAAGCAACATATAAGTTCCCTTCAACTGAGAAGCTTCTACACTGTAAAAACTATCGCCCGCATCGTAATTGAAAGTCGCGCCCAATGATTGAAATCCCAAGAAGTGTGTATCCAAACGACGACGACCAATTTTGTCTCCCCCTGGCTTAGGAATATATCCTTTGCCATAACGAGCCAGCAAAGGACCTACGACCATGATGGACCCACGAAGTGCCGCTGCCTTTTTCTTGTAATCGGCTGTTTTCAAAAACTCCATATCCACATTGTCAGCTTGGAAGGTATAGTGCCCCTTACCCAATTTTTCAACCTTCACCCCCATATCCTTCAAAAGGTCGATCAACTTTAGCACGTCAACGATCTCCGGGATGTTACTCATATCTACTTTCTCTGCAGTGAGCAACACCGCACAAATCACCTGCAATGCCTCGTTCTTTGCACCTTGTGGAATAACAGTTCCTTTGAGCTTATTGCCCCCAACAATTTCAAATGCTGACATATCTTCTATTTTTCCTCAAAAAGAAGAATTATTCGGAAAAAAACTAGGGTTGGGTAATAGATTTTGTTGACAATGCAACAAGGATAAACTAGCGAATTCTCATACGCTTATCCATGCGGTACTTGTAGATCAGACCAATCTCAGGTCCTCCTCCAAATGTAGTGACCTCGCTCAGGCGAGAAAATACGATATCATAAGAGACACTGATTTCCAACTTTCGCTCCCACTCAAAACCCATACTCGGAATAATAGCACTTGCGTGTCTATAACCACATCCTACATAAATCGCAGATGAATTATTCTCTGTAGTGTACTTAGAATCATAACCGAATCTATATTCGGTTTTAAAGTTTACCAGATACTCCATGGCCCCGCGCTGTCGCTGAACCAATGCATCTAAACGTCCTCCAAATCTATCGAAGTCCCGTTCTATATAACCTTGCATCGACTGTCTAATGGGCAAACGATCTTTACCATTTTGTAAAAAAGTTTGATCTTGACCTAAGTGATGAAAAGCATAACCTACTCCAGCACGCACAGGCTTTTCAAAGGTGTAAAAAACGCCCATCCCCAAATCAATCTTATTACCAGTGCGGTCGG
>Ga0315905_10005482_pt1 | contig 12927 bp, 19 predicted proteins | sample LakEriMetagenome_5_FD_203522 | JGI IMG/M metagenome (GOLD analysis project Ga0315905, IMG submission 203522) | Freshwater fungal communities from buoy surface, Lake Erie, Ohio, United States - Buoy 4 MA121 | ecosystem: Environmental > Aquatic > Freshwater > Lake | place: USA: Lake Erie, Ohio... | reverse complement strand
GGTTGACGCGCACCCGATGGCTGAGACAATCCGCCGCATCGACCAAGAGTTCATGGACATCCTGGAGCGGCTCGACGACGCCGGCCTGGTGAAGATCAACTGCAAGTGAGGTATCACAATGCCTGTTTCCAATCTGCTCGACAAGCCCACCGAGGACATGCTGAACAAGGCGGTCCACGCTGAGCTCTACGCCTCGCACCTGTACCGTCATGTGTCCAACCAGATGCAGCGCTTCGGGTTTTTCGGGACCCAGAAGTTCTTCGCCGGCGAGAGTGCTGACGAGCTCAAGCACTACCAGCTCATCGCCGACTACATGAACGACCGGGGCACCAGCGCGAAGGTGCCGGCGCTCGAGGCCTGCACCGAGGTGACTACCGACATCGTCGACGCCATCGAGCTGGGCTACGAGACCGAGCTGCAGCTCATGCGCGACTACGAGAAGTGGTATCGCGAGTGCAAGTGCGTGACGACCCAGCAGTTCATGCTGCAGTTCCTCGAGACCCAGCGCAAGAGCGTCGGCGAGTACGGCGACCTGCTGACGCGCCTGGGCCTGGTGAGCAACGACAAGGCCGGCATGCTGATGATGGACCAGGAGCTTGGCAATGGCTGAGAACTGCAACTACACGTTCAAGACGGCGGGGGGCGAGGTCACCATCAAGGGGATGGCCGAGATGAAGGCCTTCCTCGCCTTGAACGGTGTGGATGCAATCGAGGGCGCTGGTAGCGCCCCGATGTTCAGCAACCGCGCTGCGGTCGTCGGCTCTCGTTTCACGTTGCCTGGGTCCACTGCGGTGGACGCCGGGCGCATCAGGCTGCAGGACGACGTGCTGCGCATGAAGCGCGTGATCGAGGCGGTCAAGCAGCAGGGCGGTACGGTCGGCGAGGCGCAGAACTTCTACGACGCCAACACTCTGATGCCAGGCCGCATCCAGGCTGAGATCGACGACTTCAAAAACAAGGTCGTCCGGCCCATGCTGGACAAGGCGGTCAAGTACGAGATCGACCTCGACGAGCTGTCGCTGTACGCCTACGCCAAGCACGCGGAAGAGCGCAACCAGTACATCGCCAGCATCAACCCTCGCATGCCAGACGGTGGCTCAGGCATGACGACGGCAGACGCCAAGGCCATCCTGCAGCAGGTGCAGGCCGGCGGTAAGGCGCAGCAGTTCGACGAGCTGCACAAGGACCTGATGTCCATCACGTCCACCACCCGGCTGCTGATGCTGTCCGAGGGCCTGATCACGCAGGACGAGTTCGACTCGCTCGACGGTGCGTATGCCAACTACATCCCGCTGCGCGGCCTGGAGAACGTGGACGAGGGAGGGCGTGCGCGCCCGGGCGTCGGCCGCGGTGTGAACATCCGAGGTGGCGAGACCGTGCGGGCCATGGGCCGCCGCTCGCGTGCCAGCGACCTGATCGAGAACGTGATCCGCGACTACGAGCGGGTGATCAAGCGCGTCGAGACGAACGACGTCGGCAAGGTGTTGCTGGACTTCGTGCTGTCGAACCCTGACCCTGACCTGTGGGGCGTGGACATCGAGCGCAACAAGCCCTCCTTCAACAAGGCCACGGGCCTGGTGCAGTACACCAAGCAGGTCGAGAAGGGTGAGGACACGATCGGCGTGAAGGTCGGCGGCCAGCAGGTCTACATCAAGCTGGTGGACAAGGACCTGACCCGCGCCCTGCGCCATGCCTGGAAGGACGAGGTCAGCGGCCTGGAGCGCGCAGTGGTTGCGACCACCGGCTGGTGGAACAACTGGATGCGCAACGTCCTGACCAAGTACAACCCGGCGTTCGCTGCGATCAACATCCCACGAGACGCCCTCTGGTCGGGCACCACGGCCGCTCTGGCAGAGCTTGGGCCCAAGGGGCTGGTCAGGTACTTGGCAGCCTACGGAAAGGCCACCATGGCCTCAACGCGGGCCGAGGCGGGGGCGTCTGGCACGACCAATGTCGTGTTCGGCAACCCGCAGATCGACAAGCTGTACCAGGAGTTCCGTGCGGCAGGTGGCATCACCGGCGGGTTCTACATGCGCGACCTGGAGGCCATCCAGCAGGAGCTGCGCGACGAGATGCTGCTGGCCGGCGCGAAGGCGCGCAACCCATGGGAGATGGTCAAGACCCTGCCGCCCTACAAGGCGGCCAAGCTGACCCTGCGAGGCCTGGAGTTCCTCGGCGCGGCAAGCGAGAACGCGACCCGGTTCGCCCTGTACATGGCCGCCAAGGAGTCCGGCAAGTCGTCCGCCCAGGCAGCCATCCTGGCCAAGGACGGCACGACCAACTTCAACCGCAAGGGTGAGTTCGGTGGCGTGCTCAACAACATGTACCTGTTCTTCAACGCCGGCGTGCAGGGCACAACGCAGCTCGTCAAGGTGCTGCGCAGCCCGGCCGTGCAGGCGTCCATGGCAGGCGTGGCCGGCGTCGGCATGATGCTGGCCCTGTATGGTGCGGCCGGCGGTGGCGAGGACGAGGACGGCGAGAAGTACTGGGACAAGATCCCCAGCTACGTCAAGGAGCGCAACCTGGTGATCATGCTGTCACCAGGTGAGCCATTGGCCGACGGTATCCAGCGCGTGGGCAAGCGCGGCCGGTACATCACGATCCCGGTGCAGTACGGCTTCAACATCTTCCCCAACATGGGGTACATGATGGCCGACGTGTTCCGCAACTCCGAAGACCCCAAGCGTGGCGTGACGCCGACCAAGGCGGCGCTGCACATGACCTCGGTCATCTTCGGCTCGGTCAACCCCTTCGGTGGTTCGGTGGACGTGAGCGACGGCGTGCAGGTGCTTCTGGCGGCGGCCCCCACACTGGTCGACCTGCCGATCCAGATCGTCAACGAGCGCGGTACGTTCGGCCGCCCGTCTGCGCCGGGCCAGTCGTCATGGGATCGCCGGCCGGACTCCGAGCGCATGTTCGCCTCGCAGCAGGGCACCGTGCCTGCCAAGATCGCCAAGACGCTCAACGAGCTGGGCGGTGGCAACGAGGCCAAGGCCGGCAGCATTCTGGGCATCGAGACCTCGATTACGCCAGGCACCATCGACACGCTCATCCGCGGCACCACCGGCGGCCTGGGGGCGTTCGTCGAGCAGGCGGCCACATCGGTGTCTGCCATGGCCGGCGACAAGGACATCAAGGCCAACAAGGTGCCGTTCCTCAACAAGTTCTACGGCGAGGTGGACGAGGACGCCAACATCCGCTCGGCAGGCGACCGCATGCGCGAGGTCAAGCGCATCGTCGATGAGGTCAAGGCCCAGCAGAAGATCGGCCTGGACCCTGAGCTCAAAGATGAAGAGAGGCGCCTGCTCGAGCTGGCCAGCATGCAGCGCAGCTACGAGAAGGCCCAGACTGAGTTGCGCAAGGCAGAGATCGCGCTGGCCAGGGACACGTCCAAGACCGACGCGGAGAAGCGCCTCGAGCGCCAGCGCATCCAGGTGGAGCGGGACAAGCTGGCGACCGATGTGAACAAGGCCTACCTCAAGGCCCAGTGACCTCAGCTCGATCGTCGTAGGTCACCGTCGAGGTGTCGCCCAAGCGCCACTTCGCGGTGTTCTCGACGCGGAAGATCCTGGTGCACACCTTGAAGTCCGGCATGCGCAGGTTGGAGTGCGTGATCGACGGGTCGAAAAACCTGCAGCGATTGTTCGGCTGCAGCGCGAACTGGCCGTTGTCCAGGCGCAGCAGGTTGAACGACTTGTGCTCCTCCGGCGTCTCGGCAAAGCCGAAGTCGGGGATTCGCGGGTCGGGATTGCACGAGTCGATCGTCAGCATGAACTCGCCCTGGTGAAGCTGCTTGTCCTTGCCGAAGAACTCAGCGCGCAAGCCCTTGAGGAAAGGCTTGTCGATGACCTCGATGTGGTAGCTCATGCAGTCCCAGATCTGGAGCACGTCCAGCGGTAGCTGGTCATCCTCCTCCAGGACGTCGTGCCACACGAACGCGCTCAGGGGCAGCTTGTCGTACAGCGCGCCGAACTCCGGGAGGTAGGTCTCGAAGCGGAAGGCCTGGCCGCGGATGGACTTCACGCTCACCCAGATCCCTTCGATGAGCTGGCCGACCCGGGCCGGGTCGTGGTCGTACAGGTACTCGGCGCGCACGAAGACCTTCTCGGGCGGCAGTGGACAGACGAAGCTCATGCCGCCTCCTTGACGAACGTGCCGTCGGGCATCAGCGTGCCGCGGCGGTCCTTGATCTCTTCGTAGGCCAGGGCCAGGCAGTCGACGAGGTCGATGTCCTTGAGCGCGCAGTAGTTGATCAGGCAGACGACGACGTCGCCGACGCCGTCCTTGACGCCAGGCATGTTGCCCTGGCTCTCCGCTTTGAACAGCTCGGCCAGCTCCTCGAGAGCCTTGTTGAGCTGAGCCTGTGGCTTGGCGTTCGGGATGATGCGCCTGGCCTCGGCCCAGCGCACGACCTGGAGCTCGACCTCGCGGTAGCTGTTGCGGTTCATACCTCACCCCCCTCGCTGTCGGCCGCGGACTTGGCGCGCAGCCACTGCGGCAGGATCGGGTAGACCTTGCCGTCGTGGTCGATCAGCACCGGCTCGGTGGCGCTGTCCTGGCGGGTGACGTGGCAGCCGTGGATCTCGCCAGGCTCGAACCCGGGCGGCACGCCCAGCTCCTGCCTGACCTCCTCCATCCACCAGCCGGGGGCGGCGATGACGGGCAGCGGGGTCTCGCCCCACTGGTTGGATGGGATCTTCTCCTTCAGCGCCTGCAGTGCGTGCTGCACGTTGGCGATGGCGTAGGTTGCGCTCATTCCATTTTTCTCCTTCTTGCAATTGAAAGTATCAGCATTGTGATAAATGCCGCTCGATTTCTTCGGACAGGCGCTTTGTGCTGTCGTAGAAGACGCTTCGCGATGGCACCACGTTCAGCGGGAACTGGTGATGCTGGATCAGGTAGGACTCAACAAGCTCGGCGGCCTTGAGCGGCATCTCAATCCACCAGCAGTGGGTGAACTTCTGCCCCCTGCGGTGGTGGTCCGCAATCCGACCGCGGATGCTGGTCGCCTTCCCGACATACCGAAAGCCGCCGTCATCTGTCATCAGGAAGTACACGCCGCAAGCGTCGGGCGCCTTTTTGCGGACGATCACGTCCTTCAACGGCACGGCCGCATCCATGGCCTCTTTGGAGTCGATGTCCCACAACTCCGGTTGACGGGCAATCCATTGATGGATCTCCTCGCCTGTCAGCTCCCATGGTCTGCTGTCCAGGATCAACTGTTTTTCAGAGTCGTTCATGGTCTAGTGCGGAATCTAGTGCGGAATTATGGGACCAAAGGGTCATGTGGGGGACGTAAGTGTTTGATTTTTATGCCCCTGCATTCCCCCTGCAACCCCCATTGCAAGGGTTCGAATCCCTTCGTCTCCGCCAGCTAAGTTGTTGATTTTGTTCCCCTTTTTTCCCCGACAGCCCCCTGTAGTGCGGAACTAGTGCGGAATTCGATCTGGGCGTTCACGGCCTCCAGGTTGCGGCCGCGGTCTGCCTTCGGGATCCACTTGGCGTAGTCCTTCATCATCACGGTCAGGCTGTGCCCGTGCTGGTTGGCGACCCACAGGGGGTCGGCTCCAGACATCAGGGCCAGGGTCACGCTGGTGTCGCGGCACTCCTTGGGCGGGCGGTATCGGATGCCGGCCGCCTTGAGCACCGTCGTCCACTCGCGCCGCTGCTCCTGGTCGTCGTGCCACGCACGGCCCGTGAACGGGTTGCGGAATACCTGAGCCCCAGCCAGCCGCGTTCGCGTCTCCTGGGCCCGCAGAACGGCCTTGGCGCGGGCGTTTAGTTCGACCGTCCGCTCGCGGTGGGTCTTGGTGCGTTCCTTGTCCTCGGCCAGCACCCGCGCACGGCGCACCTTGATGGTCCCTTCGCGCAGGTCGACGTCCTGCCAGAGCAGGGCGATCTGCTCTGACGTGCGCAGGCCGGCAAAGAAGGCGAACTCGAAGTAGTCGGCCAGCTCCTGATGCCGGGCAGCCAGCCGATCCAGGATGACATCGACCTCTTCAATCGTGAACGGATCAGGGTTGCCCGTCTGCGTGCGCAGGTTCTTCAGGCCCTCTGTCGGGTTGCGCAGTCCGCGCAGGCCCTTGCAGGCCAGGTCGTAGACGCCGCGCAAGGGGATCACGATGTTGTTCTGCGTCTTGCGACTCAGCGCCTTGTGCCTGGCGCCGCCCGGGTCTTCGCATCCGTTGGCCAGATCAGACAGCCGGCCCAGCACCATCTCGTGCGTGATCGTGCCCGGCAGCCGCTCGCCCCAGACGCCAGTCCAGTAGGTGCGCAGGTGGCTGCGGTAGACCGTCAGCGTGGAGTGCTCCAGTTCGCGCGCCTGGAACTTCAACCACAGCTCGCCCCACTCGCGGAGTGTGCGCTTGGCCGCGTCTGCCTGGTCTTCCTGTAGCTTGTCCTTGAACCTGTAGTCCGGGAAGTGTTCGGCCATGCTGAACGTGCCCATCCTGATCTCGTCCAGGATGTTGCGCCGTAGCCGTTCTGCTGCCTTGAGGTTGGCCGCATTGGGCTTGAGTGGCAGCGTGGGCCGCCACTCCTGACCGCGCCAAGTGAACCTCACCTGGATGCGGTCTCCCTTTGCGGTCACGCCGCCTGCCTCTGTCCTTCTACCCATCGCTCATAACCCTCGACATCCATGAGGATGCAGCCATCTGGGGCGCGCCGATATTGCCGGCCCTCGACCCAGATACCCTCCTCGATCTTTCGTCTCACGGCCTTCTGTGTGTAGCCCGTCATGCGCTCAAAGAGCGGCAGCCGAACGTAACGAGATGGTGTCACTGTTTCCATGTCACTTCGCCTCCAACTTCAGCATTGTGATTGTCATGGCCAGAAACTCCATCCCAGCAGGACGATCTCGTACATCGCACGCGCGATGAAGCCGAGGCCCACGAGCGACAGGAACCAGATGCCTGAGATGGCCAGCAGGTTTGCGAGGTTCTTCATGCCTTGGTCTCCAGCTCAATGAGCTTGTCGAGGTAGTGCCTGGCCTTGCGCAGGTCTTCCACGCCGGCCTTGGTCTTCCACCGGCTGACGTACTTCACGACGTTGCCCTCGAAGAAGCCCAGGCCGTTGGCCGCGATGTAGTCCCACGGCTGGATGGTTTGGCGCTTGTAGTGGTCGCCGGCCACTTGGGTGTCGTTTGCGTTCATGCTCAGAAGGGGATGAAGTCGTAGGTCCACTCGTCGCATCCTTGAGCGACGACCTCGGGGGGCGGCGGGGCCTGGAATTTGAGGCACATAGAGCGTGCGTAGTGATCGCAGCTCTGACAGTTGATCTTGATCGACTGCAGGCGCTGCAGCTCGCGGCCGTGAAGCTCGAGGCGGATGTTCAGCTCGGTCTTGGTCATGCTGGCTGGTCCCACTGGTGGGACACGATGGTCGGGTACTGCCCGGCCCGGTTGACGATCACGGCCGCGGGCCTGCGCAGGATCTGGTCGTCGTACTCCAGCCACTCGAGGGCTTCCTCGGTGTCGTGGGGGACGGCGTCGATCTTGGCTCGCATGGCCCACCAGGCCTCGGCTTTCTTGCGTGCGTAGCCGTCGTGACTGAGGCACACCCACTCAGAGGCCACGCGCTGGAAGCCGTCGTAGTACTCCACGCGCAGGCTCTCGGTGCCGCCCTCCTTGTGGTGCAGGCGGTAGCGCACGTCGGTGACGGGCACCATCTCCATCATCGTCTTGGCCTGGCTGCTGAGGATGGCCGCGCTCGAGGCCTGATCGCCGTGCTTGATGCGCTCGGGCTCCGGGAACTTGAACCCGCAATCAACGCACTGCGTCGCGGCCGCCAGGTTCTTGCTGCCGCACTTGGGGCACAACTTGCTGGGCGCCTCGCCCTTGCCTTTGGTGCTGGGCATGCGGCCCTTGACCTCATCGACCGGGCCCATCTCGATCGTGGTGTCGGTGAAGTCCGCCCACAGGCAGTCGGTCTTCCCGTCGACGATCCGCATCCCGCGGCCGGCGATTTGGACGTACAGCACCGGGCTCTTGGTGGCGCGCAGCAGGGCGATGAAGTCCACCTCGGGCACGTCGAAGCCGGTGGTCAGCACGGCCACGTTCACCAGGCAGCGGATCCTGCCCCCGCGGAAGGCCGCAATCAGGGCTGCACGCTCTTGTTTTGGTGTCTCCGCACTCACTACCTCAGCCGTCACTCCGCGGCGCTGTAGCGCGTCCCTGACGTGCTCGGCGTGCTCGATCGTCACGGCGAACACCAGCCACCGCTTGCGGTCGCGTGCGAGCTCGACGATCTCCTTGCAGGTGGCCTCGACGAGGCCGGGCTTGTCGGTGACCTTGGCCAGCTCGCTGACGACGTAGTCATCGCCCGACATCCGCACGTCTCGTGCGTCCACCCGGGCCACGGTCGGGGCCGGCACCAGGGGCGACAGGAACTTGAGCTCCAGGAGCTCCTTCATCGTGACGCGGGTGGCGATGTTGGTGAACAGCGCGTCGTCGCCTGCGGTCAGCCACACGCCGTTGCCGCGGAATGGCGTTCCGGTCCAGCCGATCACGCGGGTGTGTGGGTTGTAGCGGGCCAGGTCGCTGATGAAGGAGCGCCACATGCCGGCCTGCTTCGGGTTGATCAGGTGGCACTCGTCGGCCAGCACGATGTCGATGCGGCCGAGGCGGTGCGCCTGCTTGTAGATACTTCCGATCGTGGCGTAGGTGAGCTGCCGGCCCATCTGCTTCTTGCCGATGGCCGCCGAGTACAGGCCCACGTTCGCGGTCGGCCAGATCTTGAGCAGCTTCTCGATGTTCTGCTCGAGCAGCTCTTTCTGGTGGACCAGCACCAGCACCCTGGTGCCCGGGTACTGGGCGTCAGCGCGCTGCGCCAGGGCTGCGATCATCAGGCTCTTGCCGGCGCCGACGCACGCCTCGACGATGGGGTTGCCGCCCTCGTGCCGGCTGAACCACTCCCAGAGCTCGTCCAGAGCGCGGGCTTGGTAGGGGCGAAGGTTCATGCGCTAACTCCGCCAAACTCAAACCTTGCCGAACGGGCAGCAACCGCGGCGGCTCTCAGGCGCCTATGCGCCGCGTCAATGTCGAGCGTACAGAAGCAAAGGCTGCCCTTGTGATAGGTGTACGGTGCGCAAAGCCCTTGATATTTGTCGCCAGTATGGCCGGTGAAGTCGCAGAAATCGCAATAGCAACATACCTCGCCGCCACCGCACGCGCTGTATCCACCCTTGATCACAGTGCCGCATCCAAGGCACATCAGTTGATTACTTCGAGCAATGCGCTCAAGGTGGTCGACGGGGTCGCCGCGCAGGAGTTGGGCCGCGTTGCCCCAGATGGTTTCTTTGGTCAGCAGTTTGAAAAACGCATCGAATTTGGGGTCGATTTCAGTTTCCCGCGGCTTGACTTCAAACCAAGTGTGGTCGCCACGAGGAATCGCAACCTTGAAGTCTGGGAGGTACTGTGTGCCGCCGAGTTCAAACCCTTCTGGTTCGTAATCCCAAGACCAACCCATTTGGTCAAAGAAAACGGCCCACCGCGCCTCAAGCCTGGATCGAAACAAATATCCCTTGTATCTGGTGTCGATTGCTTTGATCATGCGACGACCCTCGCTGTGGTGACACCTTGAGCCTGCAGCGCACCCTTCACGCGCGAGGCATCGACGAGCATGACCTTCTGCTCGCAGGCCTTGATCTCCAGCGAGCTCAGCGCGCCGTCGCCCTGGCCGTTGGCAAGCGTGCCGTGCTCGTGCTCGTACACGACATCACCATTGACATAGTCCTTCTGCGTCGCAAAGCGCTCGAGCAGGATGGGGATGTACCGGTGCGTGCGGCACTGGTGCGACTCGCGCTGTGCGATCAGGCCCACCTCGCCAAACTCGCGGCAGTTCCACTTGCCGTCCTCACCTTCGACCACGGGCGTGCTGTGCGCGCAGGTGCGGCAGTTGACGTCGGGCGCTTCCTCGCCATGGCAAAGGCTGTGGAAGTCGCACATCTTGCAGACGTACCAGCTCGGGTCGTTCGAGCAGCGCAACGGTGGCTCGGCCGCAGTGATCACGCGCTCGGCGCGGGCCATAATCTTGGCGAACTCGGTCTGGTCAAACTCGACGCGCTCGGTGTAGATCTCGTCGGTGTTCTTGCAGACGGCGACATACATGGCGCGCCCCATGCCGGTCAGGCCCATGTAGGTCTGCATCTGCGCCCAGTGCTGCGGCTTGGACTTCTCGACGCCCTTGGTCAGCAGCTCCTTGAAGCTCTTGTCGTTGTGGGTCTTGAACTCCAGGACGTGCCATGTCTTCGGCGCCTCGGGCAGGCCGACGGCTGCGGCGTCCATGCTGCCGCCGAAGTGGCCACCGACAGCGGACACGCGCCACTGCTTGCCGTCGGGCGCGGTCTCGTGGACCTGCACGCCGATGCGGCGCAGGTTGGCCACGATGCGCGGCTCCTCGAGCTGTCCGGTCTCGAACAAGCGCAGCATGCGGCCGGGCCACTTCTTGGCCTTGGCCCAGTGGAAGGTCAGCCACAGGTAGCGCTCGCAGGCGTGGCCGATCAGGGATGCGCCCAGGTGCGGGCGGTGGCCGTCGTCTGCGTCGGACTCGTAGGCCCGGTAGATCATCGCGGCTGTCGTGTGCATGGGTTCGGGCACTGTGGCCATGTGGGGACACTCCTCGTGTCGTTGCAGGGGTGAGGACCCGTGGCCTCCCCCGGGATCTCCCAGGGGCGGGCCCTCACCGCTGCAGGCCCTTGCGGGCCCACACGGATCAGGACTTGTCCTGGCCTTCGTCGGCGCCTGCCGTCTCGATCTGCACGCCGTCCTTCATGGCGGCCACCAGGGTCTTCTGGTTGGCCACCGAGACGGTGAAGTGCTTCTCGGCGACGTGGCGCAGTGCGCCGACCTTGGTGCCGGCCTCCACGAGGTGGAAGCCCTGCGGGCCTTCGACGGCGTAGATACGGGTGGTCATTGCTGCGTTTCTCCTTCAGCGGGTTGAGCGTCTTGCGCGGCCTTGATCACCGCATCGACACGGGACTTGATCATGTCGATGTGCGGCTGGGCCTGGTCATAGGGGAACTTCGACAACGCCACCAGGGCGGCGTTGATCGAGTCGATCGGTAGGGTCACAGTCACTTCATTCACAGGCTTCTCCTGTTGTTGCGGGAATCAGGCAGCGCGCTTCTGCCACGGGGGCGTGGCGCCGGCTGCGGGTGCGTTGGCTGCAGGTGCAGCGGGACGAGGTGCGGCGGCAGTCATGGGGGCTGCGCCACCGGCCGCGGGCTTGAAGCCGTTGACGTCGTTCTGGTCCTCGTACTGGCCCTTCTCGTCCTTGCGGATCTTGACCTTGATCTGCATCGGTTTGTTGTGCAGCTCGCTGGTGTCGCGGAAGCGTGCCAGGCCGATGGACTCGCAGAGCTCGCGCAGTTGCTGCTGAGCGATACGCTCAGTCTCCTGATTGGTGTGCCGCACGTTCAGTCGGGCCCACACCTTGCGGCCGCGGTAGCCCTCTTGCAGCACCTCGAAGGTGAGCTTCAGGGCCTGGCCGTTGCCAGACTTCAGGGGCACGATCTCCGACTCGGTGACCTGTGCGGTGTAAAAGCCTGCGGGCAGCAGCTCGTAGCTGTTTTCGCGCTTCTCAACGCTGCCGGTGTCGAAATCAAATTGCGCCATGATGGGTGTCCTTTCGGGAGTTACTTGGCGGTGGTGGAGATGACCTTGGCGGCAATCGCCGACAGGTCGGGGGACTCGAACATCTCGAGGCTACCGGAGCGGTCCTTGGCCTCGTAGTTGTAGTCGCGGCTGGTCTGCAGCCAGCGGGTCGGGTTGCCGTCCGCATCCTTCTCGATGCGCAAGGCGAACACGAAGTCGAAGAAGTACCCCACGCCCTGCTTGAGCATGTTGCCGGGCATGGCGGGGTAGTACAGCATCGCGCCCGACTGCTCGTCCTTGGCGCGCTCCTGCTTGCAGGAGAAGTACACGTTGCGGCCGGGCAGGTCGCGGAAAGCGCGGATCAGATCCGTCATCTTCTCGGCCAGCGCGCCGTAGGCCTGGCGTGGATCCTTCGCGACCTTCTTCTCGTGGTTGAGCACCACCTCGGCGATCTCCGAGATGGAGTCCAGGCAGATCCACTTGAAGGCCTGGCCCTGCTCGGTGTTGACCACGAAGTCGTAGGCCTCGTAGAGCTGGTCCAAAGTCTTGACCTCGATGACCGGGATGTCGACGCCACGCAGTGACAGCAGGCCGGACTCAGCGCTGATGATCACGGTGGGCTCGCCAGTGGTGGCGCAGAGCGAGGTCTTGCCGGCGCCCGCAGGGCCGTGGACCAGGAACTTCAGGCCGTTGAGTGCGGCGCTGTCTTTGGTGGAAGTAAGAGTGATTGCCATGTCGTCTCCAGGCAGTGGGAAAAAATGGGCAATGTGATATTGCCCGGGGAAGAGATCAGACCGCTTCGATCGTGATCGAAGGGGAGCCTTCCTTGCTGGTGATGAACACGGCTGCAGCGGCAGCGTCAGCAGGGGCGAGCTTGCGCAGCTCGGAGACCGACACGTCGGCCTTCCACTTGAAGGCGTTGGTGGTCGCGGCGGACAGCGTGTCCCAGGCCTTGGTCAGCGCGTCGGTGTCGACCTTGCGGTCGATCTTGTAGGTCACGGTGACCTTGCAGCCTTCGGTGCGCTGGCTGATGGATCCCTCGGGCTTGGCCGGGTCCTTCAGCATGTCGGCGATCTGCTTGTCGATCAGCCGGCGCTCAGCGATGGCCTCGTCTTCGATGCGCTTGGCAGCGATGCGGGCGGCGATGAGCTCGGACAGGGAGATTGTTTGCATGATGCGTCCTTTCGGAGTGGTTAAAAACGTGCGTCTCGGTTAGAAGTGTATCAGCATTGTGATGCTGGTCAAGCGCTTTCGAACAGGTCCGGGAACTCGTTGCGCAGCATGTGCTCGACCTCCGAAAGCCGCAGCGAACTGATGAGCTCGTACAGCGCGTCCTT
>Ga0315905_10005479_pt1 | contig 12931 bp, 7 predicted proteins | sample LakEriMetagenome_5_FD_203522 | JGI IMG/M metagenome (GOLD analysis project Ga0315905, IMG submission 203522) | Freshwater fungal communities from buoy surface, Lake Erie, Ohio, United States - Buoy 4 MA121 | ecosystem: Environmental > Aquatic > Freshwater > Lake | place: USA: Lake Erie, Ohio... | reverse complement strand
TCCGCAGCTCAATGGTGCGCGAGCGCACACTGATGAGGGCTTGGTCGTCGAGCAGGTAGTTCATGCAGTTCATCAGGAATTCCTTGTTGTCGTAAAGCACTCGTCTGAATTGTGGGTCGTAGCCAAGTGCAATCGGCATAGGCTTGCCGCTGCGCATATCCACATCGTTGTAGGCAATGTCACCGTCGGCTATCACAATCATTTTCGTCGCGAGACTCTTGTCGCGAAAAGCGATGTTCGGATCTTTCTTAATCGCATCGGGCGTTTGGTCGCGGAAGGCGCTCGGGAATTTACCTTCGAGAATCATAGCCATGGTGCGCTCCGGACTAGCACCATTTTCAAAGTACTGCTGATTGAACGCCAACAATTGAAGGTCGACCCTCACCGGTGCGCGCAGTTCTTTTGAGAGGGGTGAGCTCTTCAACAAGGGGATTTTCACTACCTCGCTGCTGGCATTCACGCTATCCAAACTTCCCGCAAACTCCATTTTGATGGGGTCGAGGTTGGCGGTAATAGGGTGGGTATTCGTGGAGGAAAGCAGCAAAGGGGCATAATAATTCGTGCGGTCGGTGTACGCACGCTGATTGCCCATTGGGCCATTGTCGAGAATGATGGGCGCTCCCTGAAAGTCGATTACGAGTGCGCGGTTCAAGCGTACTCCGTATTCAAACAGCATTTCATACACGCCGTTTTCATTGCTCACAGCCATGGTCGACTCTGCATTGCGAAGGCTGTCCATATTGATCTTCAAGGCATCGAGCATCCACAATACCTTTCCTCCGTTCATGATGAACTGGTCAATCACGAAACGGTCCTTATCGCTGATGATGGAGTCTGGGCCTGCAACTACCAGTGCTGCATAGCGATTGGTGCGCAAGGTCATGGCATCGGCCTTGTCGCTCAAAGCGTTGATCTGCGAGTCGATGCGAACGGGTTCCACGTCATAGTTCTCACGCAATCCGAAAATGAAATCGGCGAGGTTGATGCCAGCTATCTCACGATGACCGGTCAGAATGGCTATGGCAGGTTTGTCTTTTCTCGTGATTTTCCGAAGACCGTTCGCTAGTTCATATTCAAGGTTGTTCACCGATGTGTTTACCATTTGGTCGGTGGCCACAGGTGCTTCTGTTTTAAGGAACTGAATCGGATATTCACGGCCTTGGTATTCTACAATGGCTGCAGGCCAAATGAGCTTCGACGACTGAGCGCCATTTTCGTTGAAGGAAATGTTCGAGAAGCGCAGTCCTTTTTCGTCAAGTGCTTTGAAGGTTTCATTGATGATTTTCTCATCGCCACTTTCGTAAGGGTCAATGAACTCATAGTCGATTTGTCCGCCGCTGTAATCCACGAACTCATCCAATCGCTCTTTGATGCTGTTCTCCAAACGCTTGAACTCTGCCGGAAATTCACCATGCAGGTAGCAACGAATGAAGAGTGGGTCTTGCAGATTGGCCAACATTTTTTCTGTTGCCGGTGTTAGCGAATGTCTTTTCTCTTCGGTAAGGTCAAGTTTGAAGAAATAGAACGAAAGCAGAAATGCAGAAATGAGCACAATCCCCAATGAAAGGAACAGTTGCAGTATGTCGGAGCGTTTTCTTCCCATGCTGGTAACCCGAAATAGGGCGTCCAAATTTCGTCAAAGAAGGCGTGTAAACAACGCACAAAGAATGTTGATTTATACAGCTTGAATGTTGGCTGCCGAAGCGATGTAATCACTCGCCCTTGGCCCTTTGTTCATGAGCAGATCTATAACGGAAAGGCCGCTCATAAAAGGATGTCGGTCGCTAAATACCTGCGGGTAGGAGGGAAGGTCTGGCCAAGGTTGGTGTGGCTCCCACAGGTAGGTGTTGTCGCCTTCTTGGTAGCTCCATGGCTCGTCAACCAAGGTGCAACGAATGTTCAATCCGCTGCTCTTCAGCCACTCAAGGGCATGTAGGTTGAGGTCGGCTAGAAAGACCTCCGGCTTCATAATGCACATTTCCAGCTTATCGAAATAATGCTCGAAATAGGCTGCTCGTCCATACGAAGAGCGGATCGTGCTCAAATGCTGTTTGCGCCAAGCTCCTTGAGCAATACGAATGTCTTTCATGGCGGTCTTCATTCCCTTTTGCCCCTCAACCGGAACGGTAAGGCTCAACCTTCCGTTCACTCCGAGTATGTCATAGCGGTTGCGATACGTTTGCTTGAGGTAGTGTTCGTTGAGGTTGATGCGCGCTTCGGGCATCGATAGCGCAAGCCAATGGGCCGAGGGAAAAAGACAGAGGGGCAAGTTGAACTCAGTGGGCATGGCTGTCTTATTCGTTGTCGGTATCGAGTATGAACCAGTAGTAGTATCCGTAGACAAGGAAAATCACCCCAACCACCATCGGAACCAGAAAGAAAAGGGGTGAGCGCTGCTGGTTTTCAGGGCGCTCAAGGTCTTTTGAAAAGTTGAAGATGGGAATGATAATCACACTTAGGAAGAGCAACAAAAACGTTATGTTGTAAATCAGGTTAACGCCCTTCCAGATTTTTCGCGTGAGCGGATTGCCGTGCGCATCGTAGCGAACCGATTCCATGGCAGTGCGTGTGCGAGCCTTGCGCTGCTGATGTTCCACCCAAAGTTTGTAAACCATTTCGCGTCGTTGCAGTTCTTCTACCGAAATCTTTTCGGCATCCAAGATCGCATCGTAGTTGTGTCGTTGTGTGGAATCGATTAGAAACGAATAGGCCTGCTGGCATTCCATGAATCGATTATGAGCGTCAGGCGATGGATTTACATCGGGATGCAGTTCTTTGGCTTTTGCCCTGAATGCCCGGCGTATCTCTTCTTCGCTTGCGCCTGCTTCTATACCAAGTATGTGGTAATAGTTTTTCATTTAACCACCCACTTCGCCGCGCATGTAGAGTTCAATTACGCCGAGGAGCAAACGCAACCCCAATAGGCCACCCAATATAGCACTCACCACCATGCGCATGCGTGCCTGCTTCACGGGGAAACGGTCGAATTGCACGATGATGTCTACCACAACCGATGCTACTGCAAGAAACTCTAAAAAGGTGATCAGCTTCCAGTGTTTCGCTACTTCGAGGTAGAAGGCCTGCGGAAAACCAAGGAATTTGCCTGACCAATACAGCGCATTATACGCAATCAAAAGTGCGTAGGTGATAAGGATAACGGGCGATTGAGAGGCCTTGTTCTGATTCATGTGCGCAAGATATCAATACATTCCGGGTAAACGCTCTTTCGATGCTTCCTCCAAATTCGCTTTAGTGATGCTCTTCACACGTTCACCAAACGATTGGATATGATCATCGGTGATGTCGAGGTGAGCAACCAATCTGATTTTATCGCCTCCAAACGTGAAGCATTTGATGTCTTGTTTCGCCAGTGCAACCATAACGGCTCCGGACGGAATGCCTGCCGGCATCTCGGCTATTACAATGTTGGTGTCAATAGGGAGTACGTTTTTTACCCAGTCCAATTCTCGCATGGCGCTGCCCAGGGCTTGAGCGCGCAGATGATCGTCGGCGAGGCGTTCTATGTTGTTCTGCAAGGCAAACAAGCCTGCAGCGGCAATGAAACCTGCTTGACGCATGCCTCCGCCCATCGACTTGCGTCTGCGGTGAGCATGGTAGATGAAGTCTTTCGTGCCCAGCAGCAAACTTCCTACGGGCGCACCCAATCCTTTGCTGAGGCATATCGAAATGGAATCGAAGATGCCGCCGAACTCCTTCGGGTCGATACCTTGCGCCACACAGGCGTTAAACAAACGGGCGCCGTCGCAGTGAAGCTTTAGACCTTTGGCAGTGCATACTTCGCGAATGGCTTTCAGCTCGTCGAGGTCGTAAAGCGAGCCTCCTCCTTTGTTGACTGTGTTTTCAAGCGAAACTAATGTGGTCCTCGGATAGTGTGCGTCATCGGCATTGATGTTGGCAAGCACCTGGGTCGCTGTGATTCGACCTCTGTTGCCCTCGAGCAGTCGCATGCTCACTCCCGAGTTTTGTGCCACGCCGCCACCTTCGTAGAGGTAGATGTGTGAAAGGTTGGAGCAAATCACTTCGTCGCCCGGACGTGTATGCACGTTGATGGCGATTTGGTTCGTTTGTGTGCCGCTGCTGCAATAGAGCGCGGATTCCATGCCGAACATTGCTGCCGCATAGGCTTGTAGTTCATTCACGGTAGGGTCCTCTCCAAACACATCGTCGCCAACGCGGGCATTCGACATGGCTTGAAGCATGGTGGGCGTTGGACGAGTAACCGTATCACTGCGAAGATCAATCTGCATTTGAAATAGAATTGGATTGCAAAGTAAGGGATTTCAACGTTTCGCATCAGTTAGGAAAGCGCACTCCTTATTCTCTCAGATTCCGTTTTTAATGCCATAACAGATGCTCTACTTTTGCCAACCCCTATGGCAATTGAAATTCAGAACAAAAAGGCCCTTTATCGATACTTCTTACTGGAGGAGTACACCGCAGGTATTGTGCTTTCAGGTTCTGAAATTAAAAGTATTCGCGCGTCAAAAGCGAACATAGGCGATGCCTATTGCAAGATGCGCAATGGGGAACTTTTTGTGATCAATATGTATATCGGTCCATACTCCAACGCCGGTTACAGCCAGCATAAGGAGCGAAACGAACGCAAGCTCCTCCTCAATCGAATTGAGCTACGTAAAATTGACCGCAAACTGAAGGATGCCGGAATTACCATCGTACCAACGCTGCTATTCATCAGCGAGAAGGGCTATGCAAAACTTAAGATTGCTCTAGCCAAGGGCAAAAATATTGGCGACAAGCGAGCCGATACCAAAGAAAAGGATTTGAGACGCGAGCGTGAAAGAGGAGAGTGATTGGTGGGGACTGAGCACTGGGGACTGGGGACTGGGGACTGAGTTCTGAGTGCTGGGGACCGGTTACTAGTTGTAGGTTATAAGGTAACTGCTATTTGTCATCAGTCTCCAGTAATCAGTCCTCAGGACCTATTTTAGCATAATGCACGCCCAACGCCGTCATTGGCGCTATTTCTTCCCGTTTCAGTTGCTATTGCTGCATCTGAAGAAAAATCATTTTTTGCTGGCGACATGGATTCTCTTGTTCGGAGTAATAACCGGTAATGTGGGAAATCGTATTGGGATCCCTCAGCAGTTTTTGGTTCCGGAGTATCTGGGCAAAACAGGGGTGCTCTCTTTTGGGATGCTGGGTTTTGCGGTGGGTGGCTTTATCAGTGGTTATAACCTGTACACCTACATAATGCACGGTTATCGCTTTCCGGTTATCGCAACGTTGAGTCGTCCTTTTCATAAATTCTGCATCAATAATTTTTTACTGCCTGCACTTTTCGTTGCTACCTATCTCTTTTGCAGTGCTCGGTTTCAATGGCAGAGGGAGTGTATTGCGGCCGCAGATATACTGGTTAATCTGGTGTCTTTTCTGGTAGCATTGACTGCTTTTCAATCACTTTCTTTTTTCTACTTCTTACATACGAACAAAGAAGCGGAGCAGTTCGGTAAGCATGAGCCGTCATCAGTAGTCGGGGCGACGGAAGAGTGGCCGGTTGAGTCGCCAATTCATAAGCCAATGCGTTGGATAAGCAGACGATTAATTGGGCATAAGTGGAGAGTCGATACGTATATGACATCCTTTAGCCGTATTGCCTGGGCGCGCGATGGTCGGCATTACAAACGTGAAATCTTACAGCAGGTTTTTGAACAAAATCACCTCAACGCATCGCGGTTTGAGTTGCTGATCTTGATTTCATTCCTATTCCTGGGCGCCGTAGCGTCAATTGAGTGGTTTATTTTGCCTGCGGCTGCCAGTTTGTTGCTGTTTCTCACCATGCTCATAATGACCATTAGTGCTATACACTCTTGGCTTCGCGGCTGGACATTTACACTGGTGGTTGTATTTGTTGCCTTGCTCAATTTCGCACATCAGCATTTGAGCTTGTTTCGGAATCCAACCAAAGCCTATGGGCTGAGTTATGAGCATGCACCGGTTCCATATAACCCGCAGAACATACACTACGAAAGTGCGGTGATTGATAGCGAAAGAGCCAACATGAAAGCAATCCTCGCCAAACGACTGGAATTGACGGGTACGGATAGCCTTGCCAAACCGGTGCTGGTCATTTTGAATCACAGCGGAGGTGGTTCTCGTTCTGCCTATTGGACTATGCGTGCAATACCTTTTGCCGATAGTGTTTGCAATGGTCGACTGTTGCAAAATACAGTACTTATGACAGGAGCTTCCGGCGGTATGGTTGGCGCGGCTTATTTGAGAGAACTCATGATGCAGGCGAAGGAGGCACGAATCAATCTGAATGATCCACGATATGCTGAGAACATGGGAATGGATTTACTCAATCCGGTTATGTTGGCTGCTACAACGGGTGATTGGTTTATTCGTTACCGAAGGTTACACGACGATGGGTATAGTTACTCAAAAGATCGCGCTACGGCGTTGGAAGAACAACTTCATCGAAATACGAATGGGGCATTCGATAAAAGGCTGAGTGATTACACCTTGCCGGAACAGACTGGTGAAATTCCATTAATGATTCTGTCGCCAACGATAGCCAACGATGGACGCCGACTTATTATCGGCTCACAACCCTATAGTTTTCTGTGTGCTGAAGATTCTGCTCAGCATAGAGGTCAATTGATTCAAGAGAATGTAGAGTTCACTCGGGTCTTTCGTGAGCATGACGCCATGCATTTGCGCTTCTCGAGCGCGCTCCGCATGAATGCGACGTTTCCATACGTAACGCCCATGGCTGTTTTGCCAAGTGAACCGGCTATGGAAGTTATGGACGCAGGTATACGGGATAATTTCGGTTGGAAGACCACCTATCGGTTTATATACTCTATGAGCGACTGGATTGAAGAGCATACTAGCGGAGTAGTAATCGTGCAAGTGCGTGATTTGCCGCGCGATAAAGATTTAGATGAACACTCCGCTACACTGCTAAGTAAATTTTCAGCCCCGCTCGGTGGCATTTATGGAAATCTCACACGTACTCAAGATTATAATGGGGACCAAGCATTGCAGTTATTAAAAACGGCGTTGAAGGTGCCCGTTGAAACGGTTCAATTTCAATTGGAACAATCCCGCGAATCGCAAGTTTCTTTGAGTTGGCATTTGACCAGGTCAGAGAAAAATTACATACGAGAAGCAGTACATGAACCTTACTTCCAAAAGGAATTGGCCCGCTTGCAAGAACTACTGAAATGAAATTATGAGAGAGAGTGGGGGGCTTCCAAGTTGAATTGTGGCACCTTGACCTCGAACAATTCTTCACTGCCAAAACGTTGCATCGTATAAAAACCATGCATGGAGCCTCTAGGTGATTTTAAATCACATGCGCTGCTGTAGCTAAAAAACTCACCCGGCATGATAAGCGGGGTTTCGCCCACAACGCCCGCGCCTTCAACCTCACGATTGACACCAACAGAGTCGAAGATAAACCAATGGCGGCGCAGCAGCTTCACCGGAAAATCGTTTTGATTTTCTACGGTTATGTGATACGAAAAAACGAAACTCTCTTCCGATGCAAAACTCAGATTATCCTCGTAGCGAGGATGAACGGTTATGCGCACGCCGCAAGTGGTTTTTGTTAGAAGTGTATTCACTGACGCAAATATAGAAAGTGAAATTGGATAAAACGTGTTGAATTCGTAATTAACAAACATCATCTTTTGTAAAACGAAAAAGGCCGCTTCATGCGGCCTTTATCAAAAGGAGATATAAAATTATTTCGCCAGAATTCCTGCTCCCTTTTCCTTGATCAACAGGTCCGCTTCACTTAGTGTAATGCGTTGACCATTGAAGTAGGCTGTAACAAAAGCATCAACGATACCTTGGGCGCGAATGGCGTCACGCTTGTTCACTGCATCTGTCATATTGTTGAATTGACCGGATGTGTAGCGAATCTTATTGGTTTCAGTAAGTTCCGAATTCAATGGATTCACGTTCTGAAGAAGTGCGGCTGCAACCGGCTTGCTGTATACACCCACCTGAACGGTGAAGAACAATCCCTGAATCTTTTCTACCTGATCTGCAGGGGCCACTTGGGGTTGGTCTGCCTTATAATACTCAGTATTCTTGGGTTTCGCTGCAGCGGCTTCAATTTCTTCTATTGAACGTGTTGCAGGCTTGCGAGCCAATTCTGCTGCAACCTCTGCATCGATATTGAGGGCTTGGTTGTCAACAGCGGGAATCGCAGAAGCATTCGCGTTGCTTGCATTGTTGTTTGCAGAAGCGGGTGACTGTTCTGTCTTGTTGTTTGATGCTTGTCCGGCATTCTGAGCAGAAGTGCTTTCAGCAGCTGCAGCGTTGTTGCCAGCTGCAAGGTCTGCATTATTTTGAGCTGTGTTTTTCGCCGATGCAGGATTTGCTGGTGATGCAGGGGCGGCCTCATTTACGCTAGCATTATTTGTCTTCGCGTTGTTTTGAGCAACACTTCCGACCGCTGCCTTTTCGAAGGCCTCCTTAATGGAAGCTGCCAACTCCGGTCCATCCGTAATGGCTGCTGCCTCATACAATGGAATGCGCTTGCCATCGCGGTAGGCAACAATGAAAGCATCGCTGTAACCCATAGCGCGAATCTGCTGTTTTACATCCTTCGCTCCATCGAATTGGACGAAGAAACCTGCTGTGTAACGGGTAATACCGGTATTCAAACGCTCACCGCTAATCGGGGCAAACTGATCGTATAAGTTTTGTGGAATGTCATTACGGAAGGCTCCAATCTGCACCTTGTAATAAACTCCTTTCGGCATTTCCATGTCGATAGGAATCGGACGGGAGTCGCTATACACACCACGAGCTGTGGTTGCGAACAAATCAGCAACCACTTGCCCAGGCATGCTGTAGTAGTAGTCAGCGGCATTGGCAGAAGCTTTTGCGCGGCCTTCAGATGCTGCAGGCACTTCTGCCTTCGGTGCATTCGCATTAGGTGTGGCAGCAGCAACAGGTGTTTCTGCTATTACTTCCGGCTGTGCTATTACCGCTGTTGCTTCTTCTACCACAACACTCTTGGTTGGGTCAGCTGTTTCCGCGCGAGTGGTGTAGGTAGTGCCGTTGTCTTCCTTCTTTGTTTCTTCCTCTGCAATGGTCTGCGTTACCGCTGGAGCATTTTCTTCATTGCTTGAAATCTCCTTGGCTGCTTCAGCATTCTGTTGGGTTGCTGCGATGGTGGTTTCATTCGTTGTCACTGACTCGCTAGCCGTATTTACTGATGGCTGCACAGCAGCTGAATTAGCAGCAGCCACCGTCTCCGGGGTTGCAGGTACATTCGTTGTTGCATTCGAATTTGCTTGTTGAGCAACAGCGGCATTTTCGGCCATCGCTTTATCTAGAGCAGTATTTACAGGAGCAGCCGAGGTGGCTGTATCAACCTTGGCGGCTTCGTTTTCGCTGCGCAATTCTGCAGGCACAGTGCCTGTCTTCATCATAGCTAATTGCGGCTCAGTATACTGATTGAGCATTTCCAAGTTGCTGCAGATACTTTGAATTTGACGCTGCTGATCAATGGCCAATGCTTCCAAGGCATAGGCCTGACGATAGTAGTCGGCGCGCTCAATGTCGTCATAGATTGGTCGAGCCTGTTCGCGCAGCTTTACAGATGCTTCCATATTCATTTCAGACTCACGCTTCAGTCTAGCTACCTCATCACGCACTTGAACGCGCTCATTTAGTTTGTCCTGGTTGAGGCCTGTCATCTCGTTTGCCTTCGACAACTCCTGGTTGTATTCTTCACGAGTCATATCTGCAACAACACCGGCGTTTTCTATTTCGAGCATAGAGCGCTTCAGATAGAGTTGCTCAGCTTTTACATCGAGTTTTTTCAACGCCGACTCATTCTTGGTCACTTCCATTTCTCCTTCAAGAATGAAAATTTCGTCGTTCAATTGTTGAATCTGTTCGCGGTTGTTCAAGCGCATGCTAATCTTAGGATGCTGCTCAACCATCTCTTCGAACATCTTCGTTTCATAAGCGAAAATGGAATTCACTTCTGACTTTGGCGCAAAGAGTTCTTTGATTTCTTTGGCTTCTGTTTCGACTTTCTTCTCTTCGCTCAGGGGTGCAGCGGCTGCCGCAGTTGTAGCATCCGGTGCTGTCGTAATTGTTGTTATCGCCTGTGATTGAGTAGTTGTGTTTTCAGGCGAAGCTGGAGCAGTGGCTACAGCAGTTGTTGAGGCCTCAGCAATCTGTGTTTCAACGATTGCAGTTGCAGTGTTGTTTCCTGTTTCTTGAACGCCCTCGTTCTGAGTTGCATTTACGGCCGGCTCTGTAACTGCTGTATTTGGCATTTCAGTGGAGCGGCTGCTCTCATTTACGGCTTGTTCGGTTGCTACTGTGTTGCCAGTATTCTGAGCAGCAGACTCTGAAGTCTGTGAGGTATTTTCCTCCACTCGAAGTGTATTAGCATTGGCATCTGGAGCAGGAACGGCCAACGGATCAAGCTCGTCAACTACTACATCCGCTACCGAATCTGTCGTTAACTCATTTTCTGCAGGGTCAGCAGCTGAAGCGGTGAGCTCAAGGTCATGACGATATGCTACTTGTTTTGCTTCTACAATCTGACGCTGCTCGGCAACTGCTTGCAATTCTATTTCGAACGATTCGCGATTGCCGGGCGCAGCCGTCGCCATAGCTTCGCGTTGTTGTGTTTCGAATGCTTTCAGGGCAGACAAGTATTGATCGCCAAGGACCAATTGATCTTGTAATTTCTTGCCGAACACCTGGTCACCTTCAATGATTGCTTTATTCTCAATTTCGAAGGCTGCTTTCAATGCTGTTACATGATTAGCCTCTGCCGCCAAGCTCTCCATGGCTGCAGAAATCTGAACATCTTCTTGGGTCAATCTTTCCAGTTCGACGAGCGATGCTTCATTATTGGCATCGAGGGTTAAATTATGCAGAGCGCGCGTGTTTGCCAGTTGTCGCTTGTTCAACTGAGCCATGACACCCGCCTTGTATTCCATGCGATTTTGAGCGCGTTCAATTTCACCTACTTCTTCATTTTCGATAGACGATAGGGTAGTTTCGTATTCCGGTGAAACAGACTTACAGATTTCGCGAACATCTTCAGAGCTTACCTCAGGACCGGCCGCTTGAGCTGCAGCTAAATCTTGTGTAAGAACGGTTTCGTATGCCTTAAGGCTTTCCAGTGAACTTCTCTCAGCAGTTGAAATTTGTCCATCAAGTAATTTGGCTTCTAATGATGCGATACGCTCTCTTGATTCTGTCAATGCATCTCGCAGAAGCATTGCACGAGCAGGTGCAAGAGAAGGACGTGTCTCTATAACGGCCATGCGGCTTTCCATGGTACTGCGTAATTGAGCAGCCTCACCTGTTATGGCTACAGCGGCTGCTCCGTTTCCGTTTTCTGCTTCTGTTTCTGTTTCTGTTCCTCTCTCCGCTAATGCGCCATCTTTGTTTCCTGTGGTTTCATTTATTGCTACTGCAACCTCAGGCGCATTTCGCTCGGCACCGGCTTGCTCACCCAACATGGCGAGCACTTGAGGATCGGTTACGACCAATTGTGATACACGCGTATCGAGCGCCGCAATTGACATCCCCAGCATATCTCGCTCGGTAGGAGTGAGGCGTATCATGTCCTCATCGCCCAAGCCGGCTGTTGAATCATCGTTCACCTTCTTGAAGAAGTTGGCCTCTGCGTAGGAGCGATTAATAGTTTCTTCCGACTTATTGAAATTGGCAAGTTGCTGAGCAAGTTCGCGTCTTACGATCAATAGTTCTGATTCAGCAGTAGCTAATTCATTTTGCATGGCAGTCTTTTCTGACTGCTTAATGGAAGGATCAGCGATTGACTCTTTCAAACGCATGACCTGGCGATTCTTACTCTTTTCTGTTTCACGAAGGGTCGCCAGTGCTGTTTCCATCTTCGCACGTTCATTCTCCAATGACTTGGTTTTGGCGAGCATTTGCTCATAAGGGCTTCCTTCGACACCACTGCGAATAGCAGTACGGCGATCTTTTTCGGCAGCTAAAGCAGCAACAGTTGCATCGTAGTTGCGGGCTTGTTCTGCTTGTTGAATGCTACCAATTGATGCCTGTAATGCTTCTGCTCTTTTTGTTTCACTTTCCTTGAAAGTGCTAATGGCTTGTGCTGTGTTATAAGATGCTTGTGCTTCAAGTTGGGTCGCTTCCGCTTGTTGTGTAAGTTCAACCATGCGACGTAGCTGAGCAATTTCCGCTTCCGTGGTAATCTCGGTAGGCAATGACTTGCGAATAGCTTCTGCTTCGCTCAATAAAGCGTCCGTTTCTTTTTGCTTTTTGCGAGCGAAGGCCAAGCTATTGTTGCGCTTGGTATCGCTTTCTTGTACGAAGCGCTGAATGACATTCAATTCGCTCTTCATTTCACTCAGAACGGAAGCAACACTGCCTCCTTCGAAGCCGGCAGCAATGGTTGCATTGTCCATGTTCTGATCGAACGTACGCAATTCATCTTCTTTCTTTACATCGGTTTTTGTAAGCGATACCATAGGAGCGTCGCCTGAATTCACATCGAGCACCGATTTCTTGCGTAGCATCTCTGCCGCCAGTATCGACAAATCTTCATTGAGTGGTTCTTCAAAGTAATTGTTTACTATGATGCGTTCCTTTCCACCTTCATTGATGAGTCGCATTTCCTGACGAAGTGCAACGGGCTTGTCGAAAGATGGGATTTTCACAGAAACCTCGTGCACGGTCGGACTGTTTTCTGTAACAACTTTGAACGTATATTGTCCGGACTTCGGCACATACACAATGTATTCACCGCTGTTGTTGGAGTTGCCATCGCATACGCCGCGCTGTGTATTCGATTCCAGAATTTTGATACCAACTTTGTGTTGCTCCGGATCAATTTCACTCACAAACATTCCCTTCAAATACACCACTTGCAAGGGTGTAGTTTCAACCATCACACTGTAAACGTTGAGGT
>Ga0315905_10005478_pt1 | contig 12933 bp, 12 predicted proteins | sample LakEriMetagenome_5_FD_203522 | JGI IMG/M metagenome (GOLD analysis project Ga0315905, IMG submission 203522) | Freshwater fungal communities from buoy surface, Lake Erie, Ohio, United States - Buoy 4 MA121 | ecosystem: Environmental > Aquatic > Freshwater > Lake | place: USA: Lake Erie, Ohio... | reverse complement strand
TCTTGCGGATCGGCAAGAGCGTGACTGACATGCTTCCTGTGTCAGCCGCAGCAGCATGGGCAAGGGCGATACAGATTCAGACACAGGCCAGGCACAAAAATGAGTCAGCAGCGCCAAATGAGGAGAATGACATGCGCTCACAGGACTCAATGCTCAAACAAACCTACGGGGCTTGCTAGACCGAGCGCGGTCGTTGCAAGATTTGATGGCAGCGAGCGTCTCTTCCCAGAATGACGGCGGCTCGTACCGCGGTTGGGTCGGGTCTGCCTTTTGCGGTGGGACGGCGTACTGTTCCTGCAACCTTTATCCACAGACACACACAGCATCTTCATGATACTTGGCACGGCGATTACGCAGTGAAAGTGGTGGGCTCAAATCTCCGGCTCACAAAACCACCCGCAGACTTGGCAGATGAGTGCGGTGGACGTAGCAGTTGCTGTAGCGTCCAGCTTGTTCAGGCTGCCACATTCGGAGCATGTGAACACGCCGTCTTCCCCCTTGGGATGCGCGTCTGCGTTCATCACCCTGCTCTGGAGTCCTGCAAAATGTTCTGTGACTGTGAAACGGCCGATTCAAGTTTTGACAAGCTATCGGGCGGGCACCATTCTGCCGGGTGTCACTACCAACTACCAAGGTGTCACGGTGCGCCGGCTGGGTTCGTCGGCCACCCGCGCCTCCTGCCCGTGCCTGACCCATCGGATCTGGCCTGTGTGCCTGCGCAGCCTTCGTTTTGTGGAATAGTCACTCCAGACAACATGGCAAGATGCTGCGAAGACCCTGCACACATTGGCCCTGTTCACACGAGCACTTACTCACCGCCGTGCAGCGGCTATTCACCAAGGCGGGATCCCACGAGTTCCATGGCTCAGCCATGCCTCCGACCCCCTGCGCAACGGGGAAGCCTCACACGCCGACATCAACGGCGCGCTGGATGCCGCCGTCAAAGCGAAGCTCGACAACTACCAACACGACTACAACGAGCGCAACTTCCTCTTCCTTCCGGCTGTGTGTCATGGCGACCTCACGGGGTCTGCACAGGGCTTCGGGATGAAAGACAGGAGAGAACTCTTTCTGATATCACTGACGGCGCACGTTCACGCCCACCCTTCATCAAGGACATTGTGGGAAACATCATCTCAGATATGACAACTGACACATAGTGCAGGAAGATCCGGGGAGACAAAGCTTCCACGTCACCGACTCTGAAGGATCTTTGGTCCCTTGCTTTCTTTTTGTGACAACTTATTTGAATGCACCCAACAACAAATAAACAGAATGCAAATTATCGGTGCATACTGCAGGGAGGGGATGGGAGAGAGGGAGAGAGAATCCATCGCAGGGAGTAGGGATCGACAGAGAGACAATCTGAGAACATCAATCACAGTGTTTCCGCAGGCACATCGTCGAAGCGACCACCGGGCGTGCCTGTGCGCGTTCCATCTCCCTCAATCGCATTACCACCACTAGCCCCTCCTTGCACCCCGCCCCTTTGAGCATCCATTTCTTGGAGATAGCGGGCGCCTGTCTCGCCAGCAAGCGCGGCAAACATCGACCTGCCGCCGCCTCCTTCTTCCTGCCCACCTCCTCTGCAGTCTCTTCCACGGCGCAAGAGGTCGAGCGGCGGGCCTTGTTCTATGCACTTGCCTTGGTCCATGACTATGATCTGGTGGCAGTCTATGATGGTCTTGATGCGGTGAGCTATGATGAGCAAAGTCGAGTCTCTGAATCTCTCTCGCACCGTGCGCTGAACCAGGAGGTCAGTGCCGTCATCCATGGCAGCAGTGGCCTCGTCCATTACCACCACCTTGGCGCGGCACAGCAGCACCCGCGCTAGACACACCAGCTGGCGCTGGCCTTGTGACAAATTGGCGCCGTCCTCGGAAAGTTCGTGGCGCAGACCGTCGGGTTTGGAAGCAAAGAACGCCTTGAGATTGACCTGTTCTAGTGCCTGCCACACGGCTTGCTTGTCGTGCAGGCCGAAGGGGTCGAGGTATGAAATGAGAGGGCCCGCGAAGAGGATGGGATCCTGCGCCACGATCGCCAGGCGGCCGCGCAGCGTGTGCAGCGCGAGAGAGGAGATATCAATGCCATCGATCCGGATGCAGCCGCCGCGCAGTTCTACAAGACGGAAGATGGCCGCCGCGATGGAGCTCTTGCCCGCCCCCGTACGTCCAACGATGCCCACCATGCTGCCCCCCTCGGCACGAAAGCTCAGGTGCCTCAGTACAGGATCCAGCTTGTTGCCATACGCCATGACCACGTCGACAAACTCAACACACCCGCGTGAGGGCCAGGAGGAGCCCGCGCGATGTATGCTGGACGCGCTCTCCTCGAGCGCTGCCTCACTCTCAATGTCTGCGTACTGGAGAATACGCTCCGGCGAGACCATGGAGTTCTCAAGCCACTGCCAGTAGAAGACCAGGTTTGAGACGACATCCTCCGCCATCAGGCCGTAGCTCACCGCCAACCCCACCAAGCCTGAGGGGATGGAACCACGCAGCAAATTCAGGGAACCAGTGGTGAAAAGTAAGACGAGGACCCCAATCAGGCGCAGCCGCAAACTAAACCACTGCGTCGCTGCGTTGCCTGCAAATGTGGCTTCTTGCTGCTCGTCGAGCAGCTGCACGAAGCGCGCAACAAACGCAGAGCGCGTCACAGCTCCGAAAGCTCGGATAGTCGCGGCGCCTGACGCCGAGGCAGACACGTGCGACAACACCGGCGACTTTGCTATGGACTGAATGCGCTGGAGTTCTCGGCTGGACTCGAGGTAGATGGCCGTGACCTTGCAGTAGATCAAAAGCATCGGCACCACCGGGATGAGCATGTACTTGGTGATTGCTGCCGTGGTGAGCACTAGTCCCAACATGCTGAAGCCCTGCGCTAGCAACGACCCAAAAGCAAAACACAGCTGAGTGTCGACAGAGTTCTGATCCTCGGTCGCGCGATTGATAATCCTGCCTACCGGGGTTGTATCGAAAAAACGGATCGGCGCCTTCACGACCGCTTCCGTCTGCCACTCAAAGAGAGCCCGCGCCCCACGCAGTCCTTTCGAAGAGACAATCAGCGTGCGCGCCAGCACACTGAGCGCGGCGCCGAGCGACAGCAGGGCGTAGATGAGGAGGCTGCGCTGCTGCGCGCCGGCCTCGCGCTGCTCCTGCTCCGACTCCTGCGACCAGCTGCTCAGCCACCAATCCGAGCCCACCTGGAAGGGTTTATGGTTTAGGGTTTAGGGTTTAGGGTTTAGGGTTTGGGTCTAGGGTTTAGAGCCTACCAGAGCCTACCTGCATCAGCTGCCAGATCGTCTGAATCCCCAACAGCAAGAAGGCCACTTGCCACCCTCCCACGGCGCGCAGATATTTGATGTACACCTCTGGTGACACCTTTCCAGTCTCCCGCTCCTCCTCCTGCACCAAGGCTCCCCCTCCCCCTCCCGCCGCCTTGGACGTGGCCGCACTCTCCGGCTTGGACGCGCTGGTCACGTCTTCCGCCAGTGGCGCCCCAGCCCTGCTCTCAGTTGCCTCAGCTTTCAGCGCCTTTTCGACAGCTTGCTCAGGCAGGTGAAAGCTAAGGCGTTGGAGGGCCGTGACGATGTCACGGCACGAAGCACCCGACGCCCTGCCCGCAATCTTGGTCAGGCGGCCCTCTTGGCCATCCAGTACCAGCAGTGAATCGACGCGCGCGTTGAGCGCGTGCTCGAGCTGATTGGTCGCCACTAGTCGCGTGCGCTGTCCTAGGAAGCCGACAATGAGGTCATCAAAAACACGCACGGCGACGCGGGCGTCAAGGGCTGAGAGGGGGTCGTCCAGCGCCAGGATCGGTGCTGGACTGTAGGCAGCGCGCGCAAGTGACACCCTCCATTTTTGCCCGCCAGAGAGCGTGACTCCTTTCTCTCCTATTTCCGTCTCGTCGCCAGCAGGAAGTTGCTCAAAGTCGTCCTGCAACTGGCATGCCCGCACCACGCGCGCATAGCGCTCTTCGTCAGTTCCTTCCGTCTCGGGTTGATCATGCCCACGTGCATCTCCGTGTTGCTCATCGTCACCTTCACTCACATCCGTAGCCGCACACTGAAACTTGACAATGTTGTCACGGATCGTCAGATTCTGAATCCACGGTGTCTGACAGCACAGCGCAACGTTACCGCCCACCACCACCATCCCCCCTCGCCTGTCTCCACTCTGACGAGGAGCAGACTTGGGCCCTGCGCTATCTATCGAAGGTTTAAGCCCATTCAAATGGTTGGACATCTTGCCCTTGCCGCCAATGCGGCGCTGCGACGCAGAGGCAGATCCCAAGGGCGCATGATTGAGCTGCCCCGCGACAGCATGCAAAAGAGAGCTCTTGCCACTTCCCACTCGTCCGATGACCAGAGTCAGTGTCCCAGCGGGGATGGTCACGTCCCCTTGGATCTTCAGCACTGGGCCCTTATCTCCGTCCTGGCTGGCCTCTCCGCGGGCCGCCGTCGTGCTATCGTGAGGTTGGGCGGGTTCAGCTTCTCCAGCCTCCCTGCTCACTCCAACTCTTACACCATTGGCTTCCTGTGCCGGCTGCTGAGGTCGGTGGAAAGATACGTCCGGAGAAACCGGAATTAGACCACTTTGCCGCACGCCCTGACGCGAAATGCGCAGCTCCTTCCTCTTGGCCTCCCTGCGCTCAATCTCTTCCATTTTCTTTTTCTCTTTGAGCTTCTTTTGGTCCTCCTGCAACTTCTTGCGTCTCTCCTCCTCAGTCTTGGGATCAAACCAGGAGAATTCTACATCTTTTAACACCACCTGACCCTTTATCCACTGATTTACCTCTGTTTGCGCCCCCACCTTCGCGCGGGCAGCCCCTCCTCCTCCTCCTCCGCGTCGTCTCTCTCTGGCTCCTACTACGTCCCTTGCACCCGCAGCAATATTGACTGTGTCACCAGCTTGATGTGCACCCACGCTCTCCCCATCGCCGCCCGCTTTGGTGCGCCGAGCATTTGCTGTGGAGCAGTTGCTGGCGTGTCGAGCCATTGCCGGGAGGGTCCCGGCCGATGCAGGCGAGGAGCTCGAGCTCGCGAGCGGCCTATGGCGTGGGGCAGTTGGCATTGCGTCTTGCTGCCCTATGGCCCCTGCCTCTTGCACTCTCTGCAGTTCATGCGCCACGAGGAAGAGCGCGAGTCGATCCAGTGATACCCACGCCTGGACTAGCTGCATCACAAACCCCGGCAGCGATCGCAGCGGCTCCTGGAGCAAGCGAAAGAGGGCTAGCGCCGTGAACACTTTGCTGGGCGCCATGACACGACCGGCCCACAGGGTGTAGGCTGCAAAGGAGGACACCGAGATCAGAAGCGGCGCCATCCACAAAAGGAAGATGTTCAAGGCGCCCAGCAGCAGCTGGCGCCAGATCAAATCGAGCTCAACTTCGCGCAACTTCAAAATAGAGTCCCGGAAGCGCAGCTCTTGCGCGGCCATTTTGATCTGTCGCATGCCGTTGAGCATCTCTGTGGTGGCTTTCATGCGCGCGTCCTTCTGCTCCATGAGATCTTTTGTTACCGTTTTCGTGTAGTCTGCAATCACGTAGTTGATGCCCAGAATCCCGACCATCCCCAGCAGCCCCGCCAGCATGGACGCCCCCATCACATTCCAGAGCAGCAGCATTGCGACGACAATCTGCGCGGGAAGCACCAGCGCATTCCACAGACCCGTAGCTGCGCCAACAACGCGCTGTACATCAACGGTGAGCAGATTCACCATGTCGCCGGCGGAGCGCGCCTGCCGCTCCTCGGCCGACAAGCGCAGCAGCTTGGTGTAGACACCACTCTTGAGCCCTCCCGAAACCCGCAGCCCGAGGCGGGAGATGAGAAACTGTGTGTGCTGCTGCAGAAATGCTGACATTCCTCGCCCCACGGTCAGGGCGACAACGTAGCCGAGCCCTTCCAAAGTGCGCTGGGAAGAGGCTGCAGGGTCATCATCTTGCGACGCCAGCTCAACAAACTTGCCCAGCATCACAGGTCCGAGAAAGTCGAGCACTGCTGACGCGGCCTGCATCACGCCGCATAGCAGAAAGGGCTTCCAGTACATGACGTACAAGGCGCGCACGAGCGAGGGGCAGTGTCGTCGCCAGTAGCGGTCAAACAGCTCAGCATTGACCTCGACTGAATCCTCCTCCACGCTCGCCCACACGTCCGAGAGCTCTAGCGGGCGAGAAGCCCCGAGTTTCACGAGCGGCCAGCACCAACTAAACAAGAGTCTGTTAATCGGGCCGGCGCCGTGCATCGGGCAGGACTGCTTGTTGCCCACGCTCTCTGACGGCGCTTGCGCCATGCACCACGCCACAAGGTGTACACACCAGACAGCTGCGACAATCACCTGCGGTATGCGCAGGTGTCAAAAGAGGCCTAAGACAGAGGGAGAAGTGACCCACTACAGCAGTGAGAGAGCCCTACTACCTTCAGCAGACCTGAGAGAACAGGAGATCCCACACTAGCGCACTGTCCAAGCCAGCAGGCCCGCCGAGAAGCCACAGATTGTACAGTCTCGGCGCGCTTGCGAGAGCGTTGGCGTTCCAGAACAACACTACCGCTCCCGAGTCAACAGCACGACGACCCACAAAGATCACGCAATAGGACACGCCCCAGACCAGCGGCAGGGACCAGTAGTAGATGCGCTCAACGCGAAGGGCCTCGACGACGTCGTGCTGGGGCAGGAGCTCGCGGCGTGCCAACGTCAATGTGGCGCATGTCAGGATGACCACATGCCCGAGACGCAGAAGCGCGCTCGTCAACCGCGGTAGCTGCAACACCCCTCTGTGCCGGGGTTCGCGCCCTTGAAACGCCTGCGGTCGGGCAGAACGAGATCAAGGGGTGCGCTCGTCCAGGAGCGACAATGGCGGCGCTGCGCGCAGAATCGGGTTGCTACTAGGCCCAGTAACTTCCCGATTTTTCGCACGTGCGAGGGCAGACCTGCAGGAGCGCGAGAAGAAGCAACAAGACTGACGCCGAGGCGACTGGGAGGGAGCAGGACATGCACTCCTGTTGGCTCTCCGCGAGTGGTGGCAGCACGTCGTGAGTGCGCGGCATAAATCTCAAGTGCGCATATATACATACACACGTGTGTGTGTTTCTGTGTGTTGTGTGTGTGTGTGTTTTGTGTGAGAGAGAGAGCGCGCGCGCGCGCGACAGAGAGAGAGTTGCATGTGTGAGCAAGCATCGAGGCGGCGATGGGCGGGGCGCCGAGACCGGAAAAGTGTCTGTCGCGTCATCCCAGACCGCAAAAAAGGGCTGACCCTCGCACAGCCACTCCTCGGCGGCCGCCTGTATGCCCGAGGCGTTGGATGAATTCGTCCCGTCGCTGCCTGCCCAAGGCAACGAGATGCTGGGGCCGCCGGCAAAGAGCGCCGCTCTCAGGGGGCGCCCAAAGTAGACGACGCCGGGGTCTGCCACGCATCGCACAGCCACCCGCGTGGCCCGCACACGTCAGCACGCGACCATCACGCGGTCTCCCGTGCGCGCGGCCAACACATCCGAACTTGAATACATACACACGTACGTAGACACATGCGCGCACGTGCTTGGCGAGGACGCGCGCGGACGCGCGAGCCATTGTCCCGACGGAACCGGCATGCGCCGCGCACCTTGTGACCACGGCTCGAGTCCGTTGACCGCGTCCGCCATCCCCTCTCCACCCAGTGACATTCTCGGGGCCGTGACGAAGTCACGATAGAACATGACGCGCTCTCGGCATGGCATACGGCTGCTGGCGCTGGTGCGGAGTGGCCCCGCCCCGCATGCGACATGCCGACATCCCCCCCCCCCCCCGGGCCGCCCCCCCCCCCCCCCCGCCCCCCCCCCCCACTGCGTGCCGCCCGCCTTGCGCTCTGACTGGCGCACTGCCCGGTGTCAGTGCGCGATGCTCGCCGCGCAGGCCAGCATCAGCACGACGGCGTCGGCGGGAGGGGCGGTCGTGGAGTTGACACCCAAGGACTTTGACAAGCTCGTCGACGGGTCCAAGCACGCGCTGGTGCAGTTTTACGCGGCATGGTGCGGGCACTGCAAGGCCCTCGTAGGCGAGTACGAGGCGCTGGCCGCGTCGTTCGCGCAGATCGAGGATACCGTCATCGCGCGCATCGATGCAGACCTGTACCGCGCGGTCGGCTCGCGGTACAACGTGGCGGGCTACCCCACGCTCGTCTACTTCCCAAAGGGCGACAGGGACAGGTGGGAGGTGTACACCGGCGAGCGGATGGCGCAGAAGATGGTCAAGTTCATGAACTCAATGACGGGACACGAAGTCGTCTACCACCCCCCACGCGAGGTGTGCCTGACCCTGGACGACCAAAACTTTGCACAAGTCGTCCACGACACCAAGAAGCATGTGTTCGTGCAGTTTTACGCGCCGTGGTGCGCGCACTGCAAACACCTGGCGCCCGACTACGAGGTGGTGGCAAATGCGTTCCAGCGGGAGCCGTCGGTCGTGGTCGCCAAGTACGACGCCGACTGGAACAAGGCCTACGGACAGCAGTACGCCGTGACCGCCTACCCCACGATCAAGCTCTTCAACGCAGACAACCGGGCAGGGCTGCTGTACGAAGGCGCCCGAGATCCCGAGTCCATGGTCGCGTTCCTGAACGCCAAGGTGGGCACTGCCCGCAACGTCGACGGGACGCTCAAGGCCGAGTCTGCCATCCTCGCGACCATGGGCGAACACATTCAGGAGTTTCTGAAAGAGGACCAGGGCGGCGAATTCTCCCAAGCTGCCCTCGAGGTCGTGTGCACTCCCAATCTTTACTTGTTTTGTTAATTATTTCTCCGCGGGAGACTGCGCGCGTGACGCTTGACGGAGAGAGAAGAGAAGAGAGGGAGGGAGGGAGAGTAGAGAGCACAGGTAGACAGAGAGACTGAGGGCGTGACACTTGGCCCTGCGAGACGGAAGGAGGGAGGGAGGGAGGGACAGCAGAAGGCAGAGGGAGACAGACTCAGTCCGTGGTCATTGGAGGCCTCAATCTCTCCCTTTCCTCTGACCTTTCACACATTCACTCCCTACTTCTCCCTCTCCACTCCAACCCCGCGCGTGCTCTCTCTCTCTCTCTCTCTCTCTCTCATGCACACGCACACAGACAGCAACCAAGGCAACACAGCCTGCATGGAATCTACGCACGCAAGCACACACAAACACGCGCGCGCGCACACACACTCACTCACACACAGGCAGCAACCAAGGCAACGCAGAGCCTGCATGGCATCTTTGCTGAGAACGGCAAGGTCTACCTCAAGGTCTCTCCAACACACTACCGCTCACGTACGCACACAAACTCAGGCTCACATACACACCGAGCATACGCGCTCGCACTCACACTCACATACACACCAGGTTCTACTTAGGTATCTCTCTCCAACACACTCACCCACCCTCCCATGAGCATACGCACACACACGCTCAGTCTCTCTCGCGCTCGCAGCCACACGACCGCTACACGCACATACACAGACACAAGTACGTGCGCGCACGTGCACGCACGCACAGCGTACATGCGCCTGCATGCACAGCGCGCGCGCCCTCTCTCACGCCGCATGGACATCACACATGACCTCTATAGGAATATACACACATCCGTGCGTGCACGCCTGTGTGCTCGTCTGCCTGTGTGTGTGTGTCTGTCTGTCCGTCCGCCTGTGCCAGATAATGAAGAAGCTTCAGGAGTTAGGCCTTGTCTACCTAGAAGAGGAGAGTGCTCGCATTGATAGACTGCTCAACACAAATCTGCCGGACGAAAAGACAAATCAACTCACGCGCCGCCGCTACATCATTTCTGACTTCATCGCCCGTGCCAACAAGCTCAAAAAGCAGTAACATCATGGTGGGGCGCGAGTGGAGCCCGGGGGCGGGGCGGCAGGCAGTGTGTACACAGAAGTGTGTCGAGTTTGTGACGAGCATCTTGCTTACGATCAAGAAGCAACAACAGCACAACAAGAATCTTCTTTGAAAACAGAATCTCGAAACCCGTCCCTCTCGCATTCTCAATGGCGTCATCGTTCCTCCTCCTCCCTTGTGAAAGCCCACCTCCTCCACACCGTGCTCTAGCGGATGTAGCTTTTGGGCCGGTTTTGGGCGGCGATCCGGCCTGCCTCAGCCTGCTCCATGAGATCCTGCTGTCGCCGAGACACGGAGCGGCTTGGTGTCGTCGTTCCCGATTGTCTTGATACAAAATTGCCTGCGTGACGGGGAGTCATTTGAGTTCAATAATGTGCATATGCGGGTGAGAGAGAGTGCAAGCGTCAGAGCGCAAACAGGCGCGACGGAGAGCGAGAGCGAGAGCACAACAATGACAAAACCTGCAGCATCTCGGCCCCCAGAAGCCCCCGCAGCGAGCAGCGCAGGCGTGAGCCGAGACTTGTTTTTGCCCGCCACGGGCGTCGCTGCCGCAGATTGGGAGTAGGAGCACGCTGTGGCAGTCGAGTCATCGCAGAGCCTCGGGGTATCCAAGGTGTCATCTGATGTCACTTCCCCCCCTCCTTTCCCATCTCTTCTTCCCCTCCCGTCTCTCGACCCCTCGCCAGTCTTACTCTCCGAAGTCTGTGTCCCTGGGGTGGCGCCTTGGAACGGAGATATGCGGTTGGGCCACCGGTTGAGTTCGAATAGGTCGCCAGGATTCATCCATAATTCAACAGAGCCAGCGAAAATAGACGACTTTGTAGAACGCAGCCCCCGCAGCAGCCTGGAGGCGCGATACCGCGCTTCCTTAACTTCTTGGTCGCGCGTGCCCAGGAGCCCCAGAGTGATGATGAGATTGTGCATCGTCATGGCATATAGCACCGAAATTTCGCCTCCCACACGCCGCGCCATTTGCGTGGCTCGCTGCATCAGCGAGTAGGCTTTTTGCGCGCCGCCAGGTTCGCGGGACTCGCGGTGACATGAGGCAAGGTCCTGCAGCGCAAGAACTGTTTCTATATGCCCGTCGGGGAGTAAATCTGACAATCTCTGCACGGCAGATTTAAGGAGGGCAATGGCCTCTTCGTAGTGGCCTGCCATCTTCAGTGCTATGCCCAGATCAACCGTGCGAATGATGCTTTGCGGCTTGGCCTGTAAAAGGGTGCGGCGCCAGGCGATGGCAGATTCATGGTTCTTTATGAGTTCATTGAAATCCGCCAAGTCGCGTAGTTTCTCCAACGCTGCTTGCGAAGTGTGTCCGCATGCGTCACCTGCACATAACAACGCTGCTTCCAAGCGAGAAGAGGCGGCGGTGAATGCGCCGTCATTGAAGAGCTTTACGGCGGCATCATTGTCTACCAGTGCCTGCTTTATCAACGCCTCTCGCGCGTCTGCTGCCTTTGCAAGACCCTCTCTACAGCCAGCATCACCGTCGGCGTAGTCAGCACCCACAGAAAACGCCTGTTCAGCTCGCCGGATATCACACCCATCCGCACCTGGCACTCCTCCGGGTTCCACGTGCCCTCTGCTGGTCTTTGCAGCCCCCATCGCGTGCAGATAGTTGTTGCGGGTAAGGAAAGCCATCCCCAGTCGATAGTATGCCTTGGACCAGTGCGGGGCATGCACGATGCATTCCTTGGCATCATCTACTGCCTCCTGGATCTGCGAAACTTTGAGACGCGCTACACTCCGGTTGGACAGCAGCTCCGCCCTCCGTTGCTTAGCCCCACTTCCGTACGCCTCTATGAGCTCCAGGGCCTTGGAGTAGGCAGCAATGGCTTCATTGAAGCGGCCCTCCTGGAAGGATGCGTTGCCGTTTTGCTGTTGCGAGCTGATTTCGCCCTCTTCCTTGTGCAGTGTGTGCCCGCTACTGCGTGGCCCTGCCTGCAAGGATCTGTAATAGGCATTTTTAGCTTCTTTGTGCTGCCCAATCCCTTCGTACGCCTCGGCCAACACCGCCCACGTACCCGAGTGGCACGGCTTCTCAATTAGACACTGCTTGCAGTCGTGGATCGCGTGCTCATATTGCCCAGTCTTTACAAGGAGCTCGCTGCGCCTGAGACGGGCCTTGTGGCTGTGCTGGTGCGGAATACCTTCACCAATCGCCTCTGTCAGGCGCTTTATCGAGTCTCCCAGCATTCCAGGCTCAGTCTGAAGATCTTGTTCAATCCGTCTCATGATGTTTTTCGCCCTGGCGGCCTCAAGTGTTTCGTGAAATTCCGCACTCAGCTTTTGGGTGGCCTGGACTTTAGCCAACCTTAGGATGCTCTCCGCCTCCTCGTATCGCCGCAGGGCAGTCATCACCTTTGCTTTCACGAGGTACCCTGCTTCTGACCTTGGAAGGCTCTGAATAATTCTGTCTGCGTCCTCCATGCCCTTTCGCGCATCACCGGCGCGAATGTGCACGCTCGCCCGCTCTTGCAGAATCAGCATCTCCTCTTCTTGCGTGCTGACCCTGAACAGGGCTTCTGTGAGTGTGCGGATTGCGTCTGCGCAGACGCCATCCCGCTGCATTTCGCGCGAGAGGCGCACCGACTCTGACGCATTCATTATTTGACTTAGGACTTAGGAGGATAGAGTTCGCAGAACCGCCGTCACCCACAGGACCCAGAAAGTTATTCAAGGAGGTGACCGCTGCCCACGTCAGGATGTCACTGCTCAGTGGCTATAGGACTTAGGACTTAGGAGGAGTTATTCCGCGGTAACGGTGTCACCCTCAGGACCCAGAGGGTTATTCAAGGGGATGACAACGCTATTATGAGACGTTTAATGAACGTTTAAAATTCCCAGGGAGGAAACGGAAAACCATTATCTTTCACGTTTGAAAGTTTGCCTCCGGCGGCTGGGGGTACCCCCAGACCCCCACTTCAGGACTGAAATGGAAGACAGGCGTGGGACACTGACAGACGCGTCACAGTCAACAACATTCAGGTTATGCTCGTCTGCGGCCGCCCCGGTGACCGGGGCGGCGGCACCGAGACACCCGCTGCCTCGGTGCCAAGGCACAAAGTGCAGGCCCGGCACGCCCGGTATTCTGAAA
>Ga0315905_10005475_pt1 | contig 12939 bp, 7 predicted proteins | sample LakEriMetagenome_5_FD_203522 | JGI IMG/M metagenome (GOLD analysis project Ga0315905, IMG submission 203522) | Freshwater fungal communities from buoy surface, Lake Erie, Ohio, United States - Buoy 4 MA121 | ecosystem: Environmental > Aquatic > Freshwater > Lake | place: USA: Lake Erie, Ohio... | reverse complement strand
GTTTTCAAAAGTAGATTCCTTCCTGATTCCTTATTAGTTCTTTACAACCGTTGTTGTGTAGAAGTCTTTTCTAACTTGGAAAGTTGCATGAAAATAGCCAGCTGCGGAGGTTTGCAATTGCTGCGAAAGCTGGGAGCTGATTTCGGATGGTGTTCCTGTTTTTTGTATCACCAATTGTCCTTGAGCATTGAAAAGGTGAAAGTTGATTTGGGAATTGCTCAGGTCTTCCGGATACAGCATCCGTACATGGCCGGTTGTTGGATTCGGGAAAAAAGAAATCGGATTTTTTCTGTTTTGAGATGTAAGAGATGTATTCAAAACGATATCACTCGCTCTTCTCGGGAGAAGCTGATACCCGGCATTTCGCGGAATGCTGCTATCAAATTGCCCACCCATACCTGTAATGCTGACGATTTGACCGCTTGGGGCTGCTTGATTAAACAGCTCACAATCGTTGTCGATTCGCAGATCTATGATGCGGGTGCCGTTGCTCACCTGTACGGTAAAACCAGTACCTGTTCCGGTGGTCCATTGCGCTGGATTCACAATCTGAAATCCGGTAATTGTAACCAGGTTAGACTCCGTCTGTTCAGAAAGTGAATCCACCGGAACCGAAGCCTGAAGCGGACGACCAGTGGCCAGCACAAATGCAGAGTCCAGATTGAGTTGGCTCAATCCATTAAACTGGTTCACTTTTCCGATGGCCCGGATCGAATCTCCTTCCTGTAGTGCGAGTCCGAAATTGGAGGTTCCGCTAAAAATATTGATACCTCCACTTGCATCTTTGATCACAAACTGAATTCCGTTGTTACTTGCTCTCAGGTTTGGTCCGTACAGAGTGCCCTGAATTTTACACACTACATTTATGGAGTCGGCTGCGCCTCCTTCAAAAGCATTGTTTCCACGGATGGTGCCAATGTTGTAAACCGGTACTTGAGGAGCAACTATTTCATCATCTGTTATGGTTATGGTCAATACAGAATCACTGCCTATTTCCAGCGTGCCTCCACCAGCTAATTTCCTGATAATGAGTTTAAATTTTTCATTTCCTTCCAAAAGAAGGTCATTTATAATGTTTAAATTCAAAACCTGATTGCTGCCAAAATTTGCCGGGAAAGTAACCTGACCAGATTGGAGAATTGTATAATCTGCTGAATTTGTCGCGTTGCTGTCCAAGGCCACCACTTGAACCACCAGTTGCTCGATGGAGGGGATCGAAATTTTTAGTGGAATCTGCACATTTCCAGCTGATTCCTGAACAGTAAGTGTCTTAGAGACAAATTCTACAGCAGGAATGGGTGGAGCCAAGCCAGGTGTTATGTCATCTGCATTCCTCGGTAAAAGCTGGTAACCAGAGTTCTTTGGAATAGATCCATCAAATTGTCCACCAAGGCCCACAACATTAAAATATCCGCTTGGGGCTGGAGCTCCGAACAAATTACAGTCGTTGTCAATGCGCAAATCCAGTTCAACATTATTTCGTTTTATTTTTACCGTAAAGCCAGAACCAGTTGGAGTTGCAGGCCAGGAGGCTGGTGCCGAAAGCGTAAATCCTTCCAGTTTCACCAAATCAGACTCAGTGCTTTCATCCAAACTTGTAACGATTCTGGGGGCCCTAATGGGTCGGAATGGCCCAAGTTTTTTAATAGAATCCACTGTTAATTGTGAAAGTCCATTAAAATTATTGATGGTTCCGATTGCCCTGATGGAATCGCCTTCAAAAATTTGAATCGGCAAATCATTGGTATTTTTAAAAAGGCCTATTCCACCTGTTTGGTCTCTAAGCACCATTTGAAGTCGGTTTCCGGTAACACCGATATTTTGACCATAGACTATGCCAACCAATTTACATTTTACGTTGTTGGAATCTGCACCGCCTCCTTCAAAAGAATTGTCACCCCGTACCTGAGCAATGGTGTATGTAGGAATTACCTGGGCAATTCCATGGGAAAAAAGACCAGTTAAAATTAATGTAAATACAAGGTTGTAGATTTTTTTCATGCCGCAAAGAAAATAGCTTTCGGGTTGTCAATATTGTTAGAAGCCTAAAAATTATATTTTGCTCAATCCCAGTTACCAACCATCATGGGATTGGGGCCCAATTACCAATGCTTCTTTTGTTAGAATAGAGTCATTTTGAAACGGATGGGTATTGGGTTTGAGAACCAGGGACTACAGGGAAACAAGTACTTTAGATATGTAAGTTTTTTAGCTGTAAGATACAATTTCGGGCTTTCTATATTACCTAAATATTACCAAAACATTATAGAATTAAGTTTTTGGTCTTTATGTTAAGACAAGAAGGAATTCATTTAATTATGTAAAATGTTGAAAAACAATGGTTTAATATTTTCATTTTTCATCATTGACCACAGTTTAAACTTAATAAAAGTATAACAGGTCTTACCCGTTTTACAATACCCTCAATCCTACCTTTGCTACCGATTTAACAATTAACAAATCATATGACAAAATTCTACAAAACTTTAGTGGAAAATCGTTCACAATTCAACCCACTAAAAATCAAAGGGCCGGGCTTCCTGTCTTTGTTTGGGATGCTTCTTTTGGGGAGTGTTCTGGTTAATGGGCTAGCCTTTGGGCAGGCTTTTACTGGTACCTATCCATTTACAAATGTGAATTCAACAAGTGGTTTTACTGACCCAACGCCAGTCCCAACAGCTACTGGAGTTACATTTGGTTCTTTTTCTGCAGTTGGTTTTTCTGGAGTTCCAGGTTCAGGTAGGTTCTCTTTTGTTGGAAATCCCTTAGGGGCAACCAACGGGTCGGACGTTTTTACAGGTACTTTTCCAACAGGTCAGTATTATCAGGTGTCTGTAACTGTAACAGGGGGAGCTACGGTAGATTTAACAGGTATTACTTTTACCATTCAACGATCTTCAACAGGAATTCGTCAGTTTTCAGTTCGTTCTGATGCTGATGCTTATGCTGCTAATTTACCTGCAAGCGAATCGGTTACTGCTTTGTCAGTTGTGCCAACTAATATTTTTCAAATTACAGATGCGACAACCACAGCAACAACAGGGTCTACCATTACTTTATCTGGAGCAAACTATACGGGTTTAACTTCCGGAACAACAAGGACTTTCCGATTTTATGGATGGAATGCTGAAGCTTCTACTGGTACGTTTAGTATTGATGATGTTGTAATAAGCGGATCTGCTTCCGGTGGTAGCCCTTCTGTATTGGCTACTGTTTCAACACTTCCTAAATTCTTCGCAAATACAACTTTTGCCTCTGCTGGTCAGCAGTTTGATGTAAGCGGTTCAAATTTAAGTACCAACAATCTTACAGTAGGACCATTGGCAGGTTATGAGTTTGCAACAACCTCAACCTTTGTTACGCCCTTATCCTCTCTTTCCTTTACGCCTTCCTCTGGTACTGTGGCAGCTACAACTGTTTATGCAAGACTTTTAAGTTCTAACCCAATTGGAAGTTATAACGGAAATATTCCTGTTGCTGCTGCTACTGCCACCACAGTAAACGTGGCGGTAACTGGCCAGGTTTATGGAAATGGAACGGGCAGCTTTACAGCAGGAAACCTGCTTACATTAAGGGTGGGGGAAACTGCCGGTCCAGCTTTATCTTCAGCTGGTGCGCCGATATTCTTGGATGAATATACCCCGGCTGGTGTATTCGTTCAATCCAAACCAGTTCCTTTTAACTTAAATGCCTTGGGAACCAATAACAGAAGATTTACCATGAGCGGTACTTCAACATCAGAGGGATACCTAAATCTTTCTCCGGATGGTCAGTATCTTACTTTTGCAGGATACGATGCCGCTGTAGGAACTGCAGCCGTTACTGGAACATCTGCTGCTACCAACAATCGTATTGTAGCCAGAGTAGAACAGGATGGAACCATCAACACAACCACCCGAATTTCGGATGGTTATGAAACTAACAATATCCGAAGTGCTGCCACAGTAGACGGAAATGCTTTTTGGACAGGGGGTACTGGAAGCACTGGAACCGGTGGTACCCGGTATATGGTTTTAGGAAATACCGGAACTTCTGCGCAAGTGAGTACTACCATCACCAATACCAGAGGAACGGCCATTTACAATTCTCAATTGTACAATACTTCTCAATCTGGTTCAAACATCGGTGTTAATACGGTTGGAACAGGTTTGCCAACCACAACCGGAAATTCTACAGCGGTATTGGCAGGAACCGCCACCAACGTTGATTTAACAAATCCGCATGGTTTTGTATTTGTAGATCAGGACGATAATGGAACGCCCGATGTGATGTATGTAGCCGATGCCAACCTTGGTTTGGTTAAGTTTTCAAATACATCTGGTACATGGACTAAAAGGGGTTCATTGCCTAATCCAGCTGGAAGAAGTGCTTATGGTGTTACAGCCATTGCAGTAGGTGCCAACCGCAGGATCTATTTGAACCTTGGAACAACCACTACCATTGCTTCTGAGATTTATACTTTTCTTGATAATTCTGCTGTTACGGCAAACATTGCATCAAGCGGAACAGACATCATTACAGCTTGCGGAACTGCCTTGATTACATCTCCAAATGCAGCCAATGTAGGGTTCAAAGGTGTCACTTTTGCTCCAGTAGATGTGCCAACCCCAACAGTAGATCATACATTTACCTCAGCCGGAACGAACATTGCTCAGGGAACTGTAAATGCTCCTTTATACAGAATACAGTGTGATGTTACGGTTGGAAATGCTCTTTTAACGGGTGTTACTGTAGCTACAGCAGGTCTATATGCCGGTTCTGATTTTAGCAATTTCCGATTGATTCTTTCTACTGACGCGACTTTAGATGGTGGTGATGTGGTTCTTTCTACCATTTCCAGCAGTACAGGACCTGGACAAACGCTTGCCTTTACAGGCTTGGGACAAAATCTACCTGTAGGTGCAACCCGTTATTTGTTTGTAGCTGGTTCAGTAAGTGGTTGTGCCACAGTTGGCAGCAGCATCAACATCAATTCTGTTGCACTTACTTCCATTACCTATGCTGATGTAGCTACTGTTAAGACTGGAACCCCTGCGGCTGGAACGACAAAAAATATCATTTTGGGTGTTCTGGATGAAGTAACTGGCTTAACTGCTCAGTCTGGGCAACCAACCGTACAAGTGGGTTGGACAAACCCAGGTTGTGTAACTGAGGTAATTGTGGTAGCTCACACAGCGCCAATTAGTGGCACACCAACCGGAACTTATACAGGTAACCTAAATTATCTATCTGCACCTGCTTTTCCAGGCGGTGGCCGTGTTGTTTATAACGGAACAGCTTCTCCACAAACCATTTCAGGTTTAACCATAAATACATTGTATTACTTTAAGGTTTTTGTTCGTTTCAATTCGAATTACAGTGCAGGTGATCAGGTTACTGCCACACCAACTCTGGTTAATCTTTATTCCAGAGGTTCAGGTTTAAGCCATACGGATGCCATTTGGTCCACTTCTCCAACAGGAACGCCTCAAACATTGGTGGCAGCAGGTGGAATGGCTTTAAGCCGTGGTTTGGTCATCCAGAATGGACATTCAGTTCAATTGAGTCAATCCGGAGGAACCGTACTTTGCCGCGAACTAATTATCGATGCTGGTGGTACTTTAACTGCAACAGGAACAACACCATCTGATGTTAAATATCTTTTACTTCATGGAAATGTGACCAACAATGGTACAATTGGAACTGGTACGACTTTCAACCCGATCTCTTTTGGGCCAGAAGGAACCAGCGTTACATTGCAGGGAAATGGAGTTTACAACTTGGCTAGAATCAATAAAAGAACAGCAGTAAATGCAACTACCAATTTAATCATCAATGCCAATGTAAACCTACGTTTTGCTGCAGGTGCTGCCATGCACAACAACATTGACAATACCCGGCTGAATACAGTTGTATCTTCAGGTAAAACCTTAACTATTACCGAGATAGATGGTGATCTTGGTCTTGATGGAACAGATGGTTTATCAGGAGGCGATCGCTCTGGAAACCTGATTGTAAATGGTACTTTGAATGTAGGTGGTACTTTATATGCAAGGAACAACAACACAGTTCCAGGAAGCACTTGTGCAGTAACTGTAGCTGGTTCAGGAAAAATAAATGCCAACAATATCCTTACAGACCTGGCTTTAACTCCTGGTCAAGGCACAACTTTCAACATAAGCGCTGGAGGAAAGGTTAATTTGACAGGAACTTTAACGGTTAACTCAGGTACTTTTAACTCTAACGGTGGTCTTGTTTTAAAATCATCCGCTGCTGGTACAGCCCGAATCGCAAATTCAGCTGGAGCCATTTCTGGCAACATCACTACAGAGCGTTACATTGCAAATGAAGGCTGGCACCTGACCGGTACTCCTCTTGGTGGACAAACCATTGCCGATTGGAACGATGACGTTTCTACACAAGGACCAATGCCAGGTGTTGAAACTCCTAATCCGGGATATTATACTTCTTCCATTTATGAATTTGATCAAACCAAAAATGATCCAATCCCATATTCTTCTGGGACTACAGGTGGATGGCAGGTTCCAACAACTTCTGATTTATTCGCCAACAAAGGTTATCGTTTGTTTACTCCAGCTGGTATCGTTCTCGATAACACCGGAACGTATAGTACTGGTCTTAAAACACTTACTACTTCCTTTACAGGTACTGAACAATACAAGGGTTACAATCTTTTCGTGAATCCACATCTTTCTGCCGTAAATCGGTCTGGAATGACTTTCGGAAGTGGAGTTCAAAATACCATTATTGTTTGGGATCCAAGTTCAAACCAATACCGGTATGAAGGTGCCGCAGTTACCGGAGCAACCACAGGTGGGCCTTCTCCAATTGCAAGCGGACAAGGTTTCTTCGTGTACACAACCACTGACGGTGCAACGGTTACCATTCCTGAGTCTGCCAAAGCTTTAACCAATGGTACATTCTTCCGTACCAGTACCACCACTCAAAATGCTTTGGAAATCCAAATGAAAAATAGCGCAGGTCAGTCTGATGTTTCTCTTCTTCAGTTTCATAACGATGCAGAAGCAGGATACGATACCAAATATGATGCCTATAAAATGTTGAATCCTGAAATGAATCTTTATTCAATGTTGGCCGATGGTGGTAAACTTGCAAATCAGGCACTTCCATTCGAAGGTGAGCAAATGACTTTGCCTCTTGGTTTTAATGCTCCGGTAGGCTCTTACACCTTAAACTTTGTTGGTCTGGAAATTTTGAACGAGGCTTCTGTTGTGTATTTAAAGGACAACGAAACAGGAGCAATCATTGACCTGAATCAAAATTCTGAATATGCTTTCGTTCTAGCCCAGTCTGGTCAAAATGAAAACAGATTTGAGTTGATTTTTACAAATGCTGTTACTTCTGTTAGCACTTTGAAAAATGTTTCTTCTATAGCAATCTATCCAAATCCGGTAAATTCTGAAAAGTTTACAGTAGCCACTGCCAACCTAGTCGGAAAAGTAACGGTTGAGGTTTTGGATGTACTTGGAAGAAAAGTTGACAGCAAAGTTTTTGAATCCTTAAAAGCTTCAACTGAAATTCAAATTAACAAACCAGCTGTAGCGGGCCAGTATTCTGTAAAGGTTACAGATGCAAAAGGTTCTGTGGTTAAATCTTTAATCGTTGAGTAAATCAATTGGAAGGGAATGTCTGGTTTCAATCAGAGATTCCCTTCCTACTTTATAAGTCAAAAAGTTTGAATATTATTTTTAGAAATTATAAATACAAGCTGCCATTGGTGGCTTGTATTTTTGTTTTTACAGCATGCCTGAAAGACAGAGTTATTCCACCTGCAGTAGTTCTTCCAGGGTCAAAAACCATTCTAAAAGCTGGAAATATTAAAATCAATGAAATTCAGCCCGACTTTAATGCCGATTCAGGCGATTTGGCTGACTGGGTTGAAATTTATAATACCTCTGATTCTACTTTGGTTTTGCAACCCGGGAAGTTTTGGATCACAGAGAGTAAAAGCAACAAACTGAAGTTTACTCCAACTGCAGAATTTACTATTCCTTCCAAAGGCTTTTTAATCATTTATTTTGATGATAGTAAAACTGCCGTTGACCCTAATAGTATTATTTATCCGGAAGGCAACCTTAGCAAATCTGGGGAATTTTTGGGCCTTTATTATCTGGCTGGTCCAGGCGATACTGTTGTTTTGGATACGGTTTCCTTTGGAGCTTCGCCAAGTCAAAAGGAATCTTATGGCCGTGTTCCAAATGGTGGAAATTCCTTAAATTGGCTAAAAGACATAACCAGAAATGGAAGCAACAATGTAAATATTGGGGGCAGTGGGCCCTTTGAGCCTTATGAAGATATGTTTATCATAAATGAAATTGCACCCAATGAAACTCCGGATTGGGTAGAATTTTACAATCCATTAACTCAAAATTTTACAATGAAAAGTGGAAGATGGTTTTTTACCGATGACCTATCTTTAAAAACCAAAGACACTTTAAAAGTAGATTTTGTTGTTTCTCCAGCTTCCTATTTTGTGGTTGAATGCACGAGTGCAAGTCCTTCAACGGAACAACAAATAAGAACTAAATTGGGACTTTCTTCAACCAATGGCGAAGCATTTGGTATTTATTATGAGGACGACAATGGTCAATTAATTACCATTGCTGAGCAAACATTTCCAGCGGGTATTTTAGCTGGAAAAAGCTATGGACGGCAACCAGACAAAACAGGTCCATTTGTTCTTAATATTAATCCATCTAAAGGCCTTCCAAATCCATAACAATCAGAAGTTGCTTGTTCATCATTCATCATTCAATTTTCGTCAATATTTTGTATAAGTTATTAATAGTTCTGCTGTTCGCATCCTATTGCGCCGATGCACAAAAACTGAAGCATACCTGGAGCAAAAAACTATCCATAAAAGAGGTGTCTGATATTTGTCTTAACCAGACCAAAGATGGTTTTTTCATAGTTTCTGACGATGGCATTCTTTTCGAAACCAATCTGGAAGGCATAGTTATACGGAAATCTCCTTTTCGAGGTTTTGATTTTGAAGGCGTGTTTGCAGATGCCAGCGGGATTTATGTGATGGACGAGCGAACCAGAAATGTGCATTCGTTTAATCCAGCAGACCTTAGTCTGAAGCGGAGTGTAGAAGTCAATTATAATGGTGGCCGAAACAAAGGTTTTGAATCCCTCACATGGAACGAAAGCAAAAAGTGCTTCATAGCATTTACTGAAAAAGAGCCCACCTGGGTGTTTGAATTGGACCAAAATTTCCAGGTACTTAACAAGCAAAAGGTAAAAGGCATGTCTGATATTTCTGCCGCAACTTTCTTGAATGGCAAGTTGTTTTTAGTAAGCGATGAGGACCATGCCATTTTCAGGTACAATCCTGAAACTTATGAGTTAGAGCAAAAATTCAAGCTCAACATTATCAATCCTGAAGGTCTTTGTTTTGGACCCGACGGCAGTTTGTATGTTGTCAGTGATGACATGGGCATATTGTATCGGTTTGATTCAAGTACATTATTTAATTAAGAAATGAATTCATTTTCCGTTCAGAAAATAGTCGACAGCGTGATTTGGAAGTTGAATATTCTTGTTAACCAGCTTTCAAATTCAGGCCCCCGTCCCCTGGCTAGTGTATTTCAGCTTTTGAATTCTAAGTTAAAACTTTCAACTTTCTTTCTGATTCCTTTAGCCTTATCTCTTTCCCCTTTTTCATTTGCTCAAATCAGCCTAAGCAATGGCGAGCACAATCTGGAAATTTCTGGTTCCATTTCCAGTTTCTATAACCAACGGTTTTACTACAATCAAAATCCAGAAAACAGGATTGATGACAATCTGGCCAACCCAATTAACAAGGATAAGGATCGGTTTGGCCTCAGAGATATGCAGTTGCAGCTGGAAGGACGAATTGGGCATGATTTTGAATATGAATTTCAGGTGGACTTTGCCGATCTGGCCAATCAATCTGACCTTGGTGAAAATCCAGGAATTATGGATGCCAATTTCACCTACAAGGGATTGAAATTTGTGAATGCCACGCTTGGATACCAAAAGATTCCCTATTCCCGCAATTCTTTGGTTCCTTTTACTTTTTCACCTTATTGGCAAAGGGCCGAAGTTGCCAGAGGTGAAATTTTTTCAAGGCGTGATGTTGGAATTATGCTTTCTGAATCCTTTTGGAATCAAAAAATAAATGTTTATGGCGGAATGTTTACCGGAATGGGCGAGCAAATTTTATCAGCCAATGGAGGCGACAATGACCCATCTGGTGAATTTGAATATGTAGGAAGGGTTGACATTGCTTTTCCAGCCAGATATCGTTATCGGGATTATGACATCAATTCAAGCCCAATTCCAATGTTTCAGTTAGGTGCTGCAGCTAGAACAGTCAAAAGGAAGTACAGCTCTTTTTTGCCAGGAGATGATTATTATTTAAGGGTTATTTCTGGGCAGAAGGATTGTTTTACAGCTGATTTCTCAGCCCAATGGAAAGGATTCTCTACCCAGGTTGAATGGCATCTGATCAATGTGAAACCGACCAACGAAATTGATCCATCTGGTTTGCGATATAGAGAGAGCAGAGGTACTGCAAATACAAAAATTGGGGCTAATCCCACTGGTTTTTTCAGGGCGGGAGGCATTTTAGCCACTGTCAGCTATGCTTCAAAACCTTTAAAATCTATTTTTTCTATTCGATATGACCAGCTCAATCCCAACGATTTAGTGCAAAAAAATACCGAAGAATCCCTTACGTTTGCATATGCATATCAATTACGAGGCTTCAATTCGATGATAAAAGCTCAATATTCTTATCGACTGATAGACAGAAAAAATCCACTTATTCAGCGATTCGATGACCAACTAAGAGTGGGTTGGCAAATGCTCTTGCGCTAAAAATAAAAACAAATAACAAACATGAAAAAAACATTACTTTCCTTTTTGGTGCTGGCTGGTACAGCGCTTACTTCCTTTGCCCAGACTACTTTGCAGGCTGGAGATATTGCTTTTGTGGGCATTCAAAGTGGAGAAACGGGTCAAATTTCAAAAGATAGATTTGCGTTTATTCTTTTAAAGGATATTGATGCAAACACCCAAATCATTTTTACAGACAATGCAGTCATTAATCCTCAACCGGTTAAATTTTGCATAAATGAAGGAACTTCCAGATGGACATCTACAAGTGCCATGACTGCAGGAACGATTGTGAGTATTTCTGAAGACTCCATCACTTCAAGCGGTAGTGTTAGTGCTGGCTTGTCATTTAGCCAGAGCGGAGACCAGATTTTGGCTTATCAAACTTCAGGAGCTGATACTTTAATGTTGGCTGGTGTTAGCAATACTGGTTGGGAGACTACGTGTGGGTCAACATGTGGTGGAGCAAACAACAACAAAACCTGCCTGCCTTCTCCCCTTGTGAACGGAGTAAACGCAGTTGGTTTTCCAACAATTAAGAAGAATGCATATTTTAATTTACCTAACCCATCTGGTACTCCTGCTGAAATATTGGCTGCCATCAACAATCCTGCAAACTGGACACAGGAAGATGTGCTTCAAACTTGGCCAAGCTGGAATGTTTCTGTTGTAGTGACTTCAATTGAAGAGTTAATTGGAACACAAAAGTTTATGCTTTTCCCGACTGTTTCAGGTGGTAACTTCACTTTGGTCAACAACTCAGGGTCAACTTATGATTTTACAGTGCAAAATGTACTTGGTCAAATTCAGTTTTCAGGTGTAGCCCCTGTTGGGAAAAAGGAGTTTTCGTTTGATGGATTATCAAAAGGATTCTATTTTATTTCTTCTAAAAACAAGGCAGGGAATTCGGGCATAATTAGATTTCAGATTTCTAAATAGGAATCTGTTTTGATATCTGACTTTTGTATACTCAATCAGTTAATTTGGTTTAACCCGATTTTTTATTGAGAATTTTGGGCTCAACGAATGACCGCTTTGAGCTGATCTTCAATCCAGCCGTTTACACAGGAATCTCCGGACTGAATGGTGAACAGATGATCAACATTTATCCGAATCCAACTGAAAGTACCAAAGGTGGCCGCATTTCCCTGAAAGGATTTAAGGCAAATCTGCCGGAATCACTGTCGCTGATGTAATGGGAAGAACGGTTCGCGAAACCGGTTTTACCCTTGTCAATGGAAATCAGGAAGAATCAATGGAAATCAGTGGACTTGCTCCCGGCATCTACACCGTTAATGTGCAGGCTGAAGGAAGGATCCTGGTTCGTAAACTGGTGATTCGTTGATATTATAACGATGTCTGAAAAAAAGCCTTCCTTTGGGGTGGCTTTTTTATTTCCGGACAGCTAACCCGGAATTAAAAATTACGGAAAGCAAATGCTGTTCACTGAAATATCTTTCTGGCTGTTTCTCCCGCTGGTATTCAGCTTGTACTGGATATGCGGCAGCCAAAGAAGGAATGAACAGAATCTTCTGCTGCTTGCTGCCAGTTACTTTTTTTATGCCTGTTGGGACTGGAGATTTCTTTTTCTTCTGATTTTTTCGACGCTTCTCGATTATTGCGGCGGAATCCTGATCAGCAAAACCAGCCATCCCCTGAAACGAAAGATATGGCTCTGGATATGCATAGCAATCAATCTGGGATTTCTGGCTTTCTTCAAGTATTACAATTTTTTCCTTCAGTCCTTTACAGAGCTGCTGCGGCTGTGCGGTATCGAAAGCCATCCGCTCATACTATCTTTAATTCTTCCGGTAGGTATTTCCTTCTACACATTTCACGGCCTTTCCTATGTGATTGATGTGTATTACCGCAGAATTGATGCGGAGCATAATTTCCCTGATTATGCATTTTTTGTGAGCTGGTTTCCGCTGCTGGTAGCCGGCCCGATTGAAAGAGCCTCTCATCTGCTGCCTCAGTTGAAGCAAAACAGGGTATTCAGTTACAGGGAGGCTGTGAGCGGGCTCAGGCAAATCCTCTGGGGGCTTTTCAAGAAAG
>Ga0315905_10005474_pt1 | contig 12940 bp, 5 predicted proteins | sample LakEriMetagenome_5_FD_203522 | JGI IMG/M metagenome (GOLD analysis project Ga0315905, IMG submission 203522) | Freshwater fungal communities from buoy surface, Lake Erie, Ohio, United States - Buoy 4 MA121 | ecosystem: Environmental > Aquatic > Freshwater > Lake | place: USA: Lake Erie, Ohio... | reverse complement strand
CATCACGATCCCTCAGCTCCTCCAAGACCTGGCCGCGCCCTTTGCGGACGCCTTGGACGTCGTCTTTGACGACCCGGACTTTGTCGTGCCCGATCTGACGCCGCCGCCGCCGGAAGAGTCGGAGCAGGAGGAGGACGAGGAGGGGCAGCGCGCCGTCGCGCTCGTCGCGGCGCTGCTGCGCGCCTACCGCGCGCGCCAGCTGGCGCTGCTCGCCAGGGTGCCGGACGAGCGCGTGCAGCTGGAGCTCGCGCTGCTGCAGCCGGTCCTGGAGCAGGAGGAGGCGGAGGAGGCGGCAGCAGCAGCAGCAGCAGCAGCAGCAGGACGACCAGCACCGCCGCCGCCGCCGCCGCCGCGCCTGCAGGTCCGCCTAGTCGCGCCGCGCCGGCCGGGGGCCCCCGCCCGCGCCTGCTTCAGCGTCCCTCTCGCCGGGGTCAAGCGCGCGGCCCTGGGGCCCTTGGCGGACTACCTCGGAGGCGAAAAAGCGTCGCGGGACAACAACAACGACGCATCGGCGCCCGCCGCTGCCGCCGGCGGCGCCGACATCCCCGGCCTCGCCTTGCTCGCCTCGTTCGACGTCCCCCCCCCGCCTCCCTCCTCGGCAACAGCAGCAGCAGCAGCAGCGGCAGCAGCAGCAGCAGCGACCAGCCCGGCACCACCTCAAAGCCTGCGCCTGTCCCTCGCCGCGCCGGCGTGGCTGCGGCGCGCGGGCCTGCCCCCGATGCCGCTGCCGCCTCTGCCCGGCGGCGCCTCGGGCGCCGCTGCGCGCCCGCCGCTGAGCGACTATGCTTCCGATTCGGCCGCGCGCCTGGCCGCCCACCTCAAGGCGCACGCGCCGCGCGCGGCGGGGAGGTACGCGCTGGTGGACGCGCTCGCAGGCGTGCTGGGCGCGGCGCCGCTCGAGGTGGTGGCTGGCGGCTCGGGCGCGGCGGCGCCGGAGCTGGCGACGCCTCCGCCGGGCGCCGACGGCGCGGCGGCGGCTTCGTCGGCGGGCCAGCGGGGCGGGTGGAGCGCGGTCGTCTCGCGCGGCTGGGGCGCGGCGGCGGGCTCGTCGTCGTCCTCTTCAGCCTCCGCCGCCTGCTCCGCCGCTCTCACCGCCCTCTTCCCCCTGCTGCTCGACGGCCAGCCCCTGCTGCTGGCCGTCGAGGTCGGCGCGCGGTTTCCCGACGAGCAGCCCGTGCTGCGCGTGACGCGCGCCGCCGCCGCGGGGGGAGGCGCGGTCGGGGCCCCCGCTGCATCGGCGGCGGCGGCGGCCAAGCGCAAGGGCGCCGCGGCCGAGCTCGCCGAGTCGGGCCAGGCGGCGATCTCGAGCTACCCGTGGTCGCCGCGGTGGCCGCCCGAGGAGCAGGCCGCGCGGATCTACAACCACCTGGCGTCGGCGCTGCTGATTTGACGAGGAGCGACGCGAGGACGAGGGTCGGTGCTCTTGCTGATAAATTACATGTGGAAAAAAAAGAGCAACTTGAACACCCCTCACACGCGCACGACGTCCAGCCGCAAGAACACGGTCGGACGCCCGAGCGCGCCGCTCGTGTCCTCGCTCGTGAACGACGCGAGCACGGCGACGGCCGCGCCAAAGCGCTGCTGCAGGCGCCGGCGCGCGCGCACGAGGGCGCGCACGGCCGTGTGGCAGGCCGGGGCGCCCGCGAGCTGCAGCGCCGCGCGCCCGCGGTCGAGCACGTGGCGCACGACGGCGTCGGCGAGGCGCGCGGCGTCGGTGCCGGCCCCTGCCTTGAGCAGGCCGCCGGGCGGGGGCGCGCACGGGCGGGGTTGGGGTTGCTGCTGCTGCGCCGCCGGCTGCCCGGCCGCCCCCGCAGCCGCGGGCAGGCCGACGGGCGGGGGCAGGTCGTAGCCGGCGAGCGCCGAGGCCGGGACGCGCGCGGCCACGAAGCCAAAGGCCTCGAGGCCCGGGAGCGCGTCGAGGCCAAAGACGGAGGGCGAGGGCGAGGGCGAGGGCGCGGCGGCGGCGGCGGCAAAAAAGGACGCCGAGGGCGCCGGCCCCCCCGCCCCGGCCGCCGCAGAAGACGCCATCGCGGCCGCCATGCCGGCCGCCTCGGCCAGCGCGGCCTCGACGCCGTCGCCGCCCATCGTCAGCTCCGATCGCAGGTAGGGCACGAACGTGACCTCGGCCTCGTCCTCTTGCTGCTGATCCTGCTGATCCCGCTGCTGCTCCTGCTGCTCCCGGCCGCTTGCCCCTAGTCCCAAGCCGAGCGCCAGCGCGCGCGCCGCGCCCGCGCCGCGCGCGCCCTCGGCCGCCATGGCGCTGCGCACGTAGAACCGCGCGACCGCGAGCGTCTTGATCGCCGCGAGCGTCGCGGCGGCCGCAGAGGAGGAGGACGAGGACGGCGCTGCCGCCGCGTCCGAGCCGGCGACGCTCGCGGCGTCGTCAAAGCCCGAAAAAGCGCCCTGGCCGCCGCCGCCCCCCTGGTGCTGAGACAGCACCACGCACGCGCCGCGGCGCGTCAGCACCTTGGCGCACGCGCCCGCGGCCGACTTGACGGCCGAGCGCGCCGACACCGTGACGGTCGCGCCGCCAGGGGCTGAAGCGGCGGCCGCCCAGTCGTCGCCGTCCGCGTTGTGCCGCGCGCCGCCGCCCCCGGCCACAAACGGCGGCGGGGGGTTGTGGTGGTGGCGGTGGTGCGGTGCGTGCATCGGGGCAAACGGCATCGGCGGCGGCGGCAGGGGGGGCATCATCATCATCATCATCGGCATCATCATCATCGGCTGCTGCGGCTGCTGCTGCTGGTACTGCGGATGATGCTGCTGGTACTGCTGCTGGTGCTGCTGCTGCAAAAAAGCGTACGGGTCGCCGGCGCCCCACTGGCCGGCGGCGGCGGCGGCGACGGGCGCGAAGGCGTGCGGCGGCATCGGCTGCTGCTGCTGCTGCTGCTGCTCTCCCGGCGGCGGCGGCAGCCATCCCGCATTGGGCATCGTCGCGGGCGCAAAGCCGGCCGGCGTCTGCGGCGACGCCGTCGCCATCGCCTGGTAAAAGGGGGGCGGCGGCGGCGCCATCGCGGGCGGGCCGGGCATCACTGCCACCGCCATCTGCTGCTGCTGGGGCGGCGGCGGCGGCGGCGGCAGCGGGGGGCGACCCCCGCTCGGCGCCCACCCAGCCGGCTGAGGCTGCTGCGGCTGCTGCGGCGGCGGTGCGGCGGCGTAGGTGCGCGGGTAGAACTCGGCCGACGAGGCGTTGAGGGCGCGCGCGGGCAGGGGGGGCACAGCAGCGGCGGCTGCGCCAGCCGGAGGCGGGGCGGCGGCGGCGGCGGCGATCGGCGGCGGCGGCGACGAGGTGGCGCCGTCGGCGCGCGGCGACGTGGACGCGGGCGCGGGGCCGGCGGCAGGGGCGGCGGCGGCGGGCGATGCCTCGCGGGTCCTGTTTTGAGTCGTGTGTGGATTGAACGGGGGCGCGGGGGGGGGGGGCGGCAGCGGGTGTCAGGCGTGGGCGGGGACGGAGCGAGACGAGATGCACCCGAGCACGTCCAATCGTCTCTCCATGCCGCGCGACCGCGCTTGCCATCCAACGCGCGCGATGCGGTACTGAGGTCACTCACCTGGACAGCGTGCGCACCGTCGAGCTCGGGACCGAGGTCGCGGTCGCTGCGGCGCCAGCGGACGAAACGCGAGGCCGGCCTGGCGCCGACGTGGTCGACGCAGCCGGGCGCGGCCCGATTGGCTTGCCAACGCCGCGGCCAGCGACGCTCCCGACGTCCACGCCCACACTCGGGGGGCGAGGAATCATCATCGAGGCGCTGGTTCGGATGGGTCGACCTGTGGCGCGCTGCGCGCGCGCGCTTGCTGTCGAGGCGGTGAGTGGTGTGTGTGGCAAAAAGCGCTTCGATCGCGCGCTTGCGCAAGCAGTAACGCGCCGGCTACGTGGCGAGCGGAGGTGGCGGAGGATGATAGTGGTTGGGAAGAGTCACAAGAGTGTGCCGAGAGATGAACCACAGAGATTGGCAGCAGGAGGGAGATCGCTTTACATGGCGGCGACGCCGGCGCGACGGGTGGCGCCCGCGCGCGCGCGCGCGCGCGCGTCCTCGCGCCGCCGTCGCCACGACTGCGACTGTTAGACCCGCATCGCAAACTCGGTCAGCGCGTCGCGCACCAACTCTGCCAGGGCCTGCACGGATGCCGGGGACGACGCCCCGGGCGCCCCGGGCTTGACCGTCACGGCCGCCGACCCGGACGCGGGGGTCACCACCACCTCGACGAGCAGCAGCGGCGGCGGCGGCGGCGGAGGAGACGCCGACGGCGCCCCATCCTCCTGCTGCTGCTGTGCGTACAGGTAGTACCTCAGCGGCGCCGGGGGCGCCCCGCCCGAGGCCATGCACGCGAGCGACGCGCGCGCGGCCAGGTGCGCCAGCAGCGCGCGGTGGCCGTCGGCGGCCATGGCCGCGGCGGCCGCGGGCGGCACGGCGGCCGCCACGGCCGACGCGGCCGCGGGCTCTGCGCCCCCCCACGCCCTCTGGAACGCCGCCGGGTCGAGGCGCGGGACCTGCGCCGCCGGCACGAGCCGGAGGAGCGCGGAGGGCGCCGCAGCGGCTGCGGAAGCGCCGGGCATCGCCATGAAGTCGTCGGGGAGGGCGCCCGCGGCGCCCAGGCCGCCGCCGCCGCCACCGCCACCAGGCGTCGGCGAGGTGCCGAGCATCGCCGACGCGCTCGGCGGCGCCGGCAGCAGCAGGTCGTCGAGCGATGCCGCCCCGCCGCCGCCGCCCGCCGCTCCGTCACCGCCCGCCCCGCCGCCCGAATCTCCGCCGCCGACACCGAAAAAGTCGTCGTCGGGCCCGCCGAGCAGCAAATCGGTCGCGCTGTCGGCCGCAGCAGCCGCAGCAGCGGCCGCGGGCGTCGCCGCCGCCGCCGCCGCAGCAGCGCCACTACCGCCCGCCTCCCCGCCCCCGAGCGCCTCGCGCGCGCGCTGCGCGACGTCGAGGTCGTGATACCCGCCGCCGGCGTCGCAGAACGCGGCCGCGGGGCGCTGGTAGACGACGCTGAGCGAGTTGAACTCCTCAAAGACGCGGTCGGACGCCTCCGGGGTCAGCGGCTCCTCAAAGCGCGGCAGAGGGGCGCGCGCCGCGGGGGGCAGGATGACGCGCTCGGCGAGCAGCACGGGGCCGGCCGGCGTCTCGGGTCCCGAGCCGCCGCCGTTGGTGGCCCACTGCTGCTGCCCTGCTGCTGCGGCCGCGCCGCCGCCCGACGAAAAGGCGACGATGCCGCCGAGGCCGTCGTCGTCGTCGCCGCCGCCGCCGCCGAGGCCGGCCAGGTCGCCGCCTCCTGCCGCCGCTGCCCCCCCAGCCCCGCCACCGTCCGCGCCACCGGCAACCACCCCCTGCTGCAGCAGCCGCACGTACAGCAGCGCGCGGTCGCGCACGTCCGGGTCGGCGTCGGCGGCGGCCGCGGCCAGCACGCGACCCGTCAGGCGGCGCGCCTCGGCCGGGCGGCGGAACAGGGTCTTGGCGCACGCGGTCAGCAGCGCGAGGCGCACGGCCGCGGGCTGGCACGCGTAGCCGCGGCAGCCGCTCGCGCGGGCGGCGGCGAGGGCGTTGGCCGCGGCGGCGGCGGCCGAGGCCGACGAAGAGGGCCCGGCCGCGGCCGCCTCGGTGGTCGCCGCTGCTGCTGCGGCCGACGCGCCGCCGCCGCCGCCGCCACCCCCTTCCGTAAAGTCGTCCTCGTCCAGGCCCGCCAGCAGAACGCCCTCGGACTGCGCCGGCCTGGCTGCTGCCGCCGCAAACGCAGATCCAGCGCCGCCGCGCCCGCCGGCGCCGCCGCCCTCCTCCGCCTCCTCCTCCTCGGCCTCGCGCGCGGCCGCGCCGTCAAACCCGCCAGGCCCCGCCGCCAGCTCCTCCAACAAGTAGGGGGCCGCGGCCACGGCGTCCGAGCACTCGCCCAGCAGCCACACGAGGGCGGCGCGCGCCTCCGGGTCGGACATGTGCGCCGGGCGCAGCGTCGGCGCCTCGTCGGCCCCGCCATCGCCGTCCACCCCCCCGCCCCCGAGCGCCGCCGTCGCCGCCAGCGCGTGCCTCAAGTCGGGGAAGCGCCGCACGAGGTCGCGCAGCTGCAGCAGCGCCTCGGCGACGACGGGCTCGGCCTGCGCCTCCGGGTCGAGCAGGGCGAGCAGGCGCTCGGCGACGCCCGGGGCGTCCGGGACCGCCAGGGCCACGCGCCCGATCGCCTTGACCGCCTCGCGCGCCGCGTACGCCCGCGCGCCTTGGCCCCCGCCCCCCCCTCGGCCTCCGCCCCCACCCCCCCGAGCCGTCCTCACGTACTCGCTCAGCTCGGCGACGATGTCGTACGCGTTGCCGGGGGTCGCCAAGGCCGCGAGCGCCTCGGCCTTGGCCTGCCGCACGTACCACGGGTCGTGCGCGCGCCAGTAGAAGGCCGGGTGGTCGCGCTCAAACACAAAGGGCGCGCGGCGCACGAGCAGGCGCGCGTGGCACAGCACGGCGTAGGCCGTGGCGGGGTCGTCGCGCCCGAGCAGGGTCTTGAGCGGCTCGCGCACGCGCTCGAGCACCTGCTGGTGCGTCGCGGGCATCTCGAGCGTCAGGTGGAGGAAGGCCTTGACGGCGGCGATGGCGACGGCCGAGTTGACGTGAGACATGCGATCTTCGAGGGCGCCCAGCAGCGCGTACACCTCGTCCGCCCCTCCCTCGGGAACGTAGTGCGCCACCAGCTCGAGCACCGCGCACTGCGCCCACTCGCTAAAGTCGCGCATGCGGTTGACGAGGGCGTAGACGAGGGCGCGGTCGCGGCGCAGATTGGCCGCGCCCTCCGTCGCCAGAACGACGTGCAGGGCGTTGGCGACGACCTGCGCGTCCTCGCTCGCGGCGCTGTCCGGGGCGAGCAGGGCGCGCACGCGGGCGACGAGGGCGGTCGAGGCGGCCAGAGGGGCCGCGGGCCCCGCCGCGGGCAGCAGGCGGTGCAGCTTGAGCACGCCCAGCACCGCCGTGCGACGCACGTAAGGGTGCCGGTCCGAGAGGCCCGCCTCCAGGGGCGCCACCAGGTACTCGATCAGGTTCGGCACGCGCAGGGAGCACAGGCACCGCAGCGCGAGGCCGCGGACGGTCGGGTCCTGGTCGGCGCAGTCGCGCTGCAGCTGGCTCACGGCGAGGAGGGCGAGGTCCGGGGCCGCGGGCGCGTAGTGCGCGAGGTACAGGTGCAGCGCCTTTTTCAGCGCGAGGTCGTCCTGCGACAGGTTGGCGCACGACGTCATGACGGGAAACAGGGGGCTCATGTCCATGCCGGCCGTCATGCAGGACAGCACGCGCCGAAAGGCGTCGCGGCGCGCGGCGAGCAGCTCGGCGCGCTGGCGCCCGCCGGACGTGCACAGGGCCTGCAGCTGCGCCGACAGCTCGGCGAGCTCGCCCCGGGGCTTTGGGCGCGGGGCCGGGGCGCCCGGGTGGCGCACGGAGGCGTTGGGGTGGCCGGAGCGGCCGCGGGAGGGCGGGCCCGCGGAGGGAGGGGGGTCGACCATTTTGGTGGTTTTTTGGGTTTGTGGCGGGGGGCGAGGACGACAGGGGGCGAGGGCGCGCACGCGCGCGCGCGCGATGCCGATGGCGCGACGCCAACGGCCGCCTCGCTGCTTTCGGCGACCTTTTTCTTTGGGAGGCGCGCGCTGACCGGGAAGCCCGAGCGCCGAGGTCGGGCACCCTCTGTCTCACACCCGGCTCACCCACGCGTGTTGCGCGCGCGCGCGGACGAGAGGGCGGTCGGCGTCGAAACGGGGAGCGGTTTGGAGCGATTGCGGACGCGCGCGCGGGGGCGGCCGATCAAGGCGTCCGTCAACGACGAACGCACACGTCGCACAAGACACTGCGGAAGGCCCGCGCGCCGTGCTTGTGTGGCGCGGCTCTGTCGCGTTCGTCCTGTGCACGTGCTGTGGCGGACGAGACGAGCAACGACGTCTTCGTCTCGGTGCGCGCAACGCTGCAGTGCGACGCGGTGATCGGCCCTCAAGAGGAGGAAGGCGTGAGAGTGTCGCTATTGGTGTCGCCGGCGAGTCGCGTTGTCAGTGGAGAAAGCGCAAGGCGGGGCAGAGGAGCGGCGCTTGTGTGACCGGCGCCGAGAAGAGTTGGCGCCTGCGCTGGGCGGCGACGAGCGCGCGCGCGCGCACGCCGCTCGCGGCTTCGATCATCCACAATCGGCACGCGCAGGACTCTCCTCATTTTCGATAGCGCACTCGCACATCACTCGACCGCTCGATCGCACACACGCGCCCCTCGTCATCATTTTCGGGCTCTGCCACGCCGCGCGCGCAAAGCACCACCCTAGTTGCCGAATCTCGGATCCCTGCGTCCGCGCGCGCGCCACACCAGTGTGCGGCCGGCCGATCGCTCTCGCCGATCGCCCATATCACTGCCTGCGTCCATCTCTCTACGCACACAGCAAAATGCATCTCTTGCGGCGCGCGACCGCCGCGGGGCTGCCGGGCTCGGCCGCCTCGGCGCGCGGTCGCGGCGTCGGCGTCGCGGCGTCGATCGTCGCCGGCCGTCGCCCAGTCCTCCTCCTCAAGGCCCGCACCACCGCCACCGCCACCACCACCGCGACGCGCGCCCTCCCCCAGTCCGCCTCGGCGGGCCCCCCGCAGCCGCCCGTCCCGGGCCTCGCCGCCCAGCCGTGGCTCGGCACCCCGGAGCAGCTGGCGGCCCTGGACGAGCTGCGCGCCCGCTTCTCCTCGGCGGCGGCGCCCGGCGGCGAGGAGGACGGCTCGTCAGCGGGCCCGCCGCCGCCGCCGGCCGACGAGCTGCTGCGCTGGTACCTGCGCGACCGCTACTACTCCGTGGACAACGCCGAGCGCAAGCTGCGCTCCATGCTCGAGTGGCGCGCGCGCTACGCCAGCGCGGGCGACGGCGCGGCCGACGGCGCGCTGTGGGCGCCGCTCGGGCTGCCGGGCGTGGCCGGGGCGGACGTCGGGGCCGAGCTGGCGACGGGCAAGGCCTACGTGCACGACGGCCCGGACGTGGCGGGGAGGCCCGTGCTGGTGGTGGTGGCGCGCAAGCACGCGATTGGTGAGAGAGAGAAAGAGGGACAGAGAGAGAGAGAGAGCACGACGGCGGTGGCGGCGCCGGCGTGTTTTGCCTCGCGCCCGCCGACCCGCCGACCCGCCGACCCGCCAACCCGCCCTCGCCCAAACCCACAACCACGCGCACCCACAAAACAAACAAACAGGCGAGTACCCCCTCGAGGACAGCAAGCGCATGTGCATGCACCTCCTCGACGAGGTCGTCAGCCGCCTCCCGGCCACCGCCGACGCCCGCGGCCCGGGCGACGAGCAGCTCCTCGGCGTCTTTGACCTCAAAGGGTTTGAGCTGCGCAACGCCGACCTCGCGTTTGTCGCGTTTCTGGTCGAGGCCTTTTTTGAGTACTACCCGCGGCGCGTCGGGCAGGTGCTGCTGGTGGACGCGCCCTGGATCTTCCAGGCGCCCTGGAAGGCGATCAAGCCGCTCCTGCGCAAGTACAGCGCGCTCGTGCGGTTCGTGGACCGCCCGACGCTCGTGCGCGAGTACTTTGGCGGCGACGGGGCGCTGCGGCCGCCGCGCGACTTTGCGTGAGGAAAAAAACGACACGTCGTCGTCGCCCGCGTGTTGTGTGTGGTGTTTGTTCATGTCGTGTTACTGCGCGCTGCACTTGGTGTGTTTTCTGTGTGTGCGCAACCATCCTCATCCGCCGCCATTGCCACCGGGCGGGGCGGCGTCGCCCTTGCCATCGCCCCCCTCCTCTGCCGCCGCCGCCGCCGCCGCCTCTTGCGCCACCCTCGCCGCGCGACGATTTTCCGCGGCCGCCGCCGCCGCCCGCACCGCCGCCAGGTCGGCCTCCCGCCCCATCGCGCGCCCGGGTCCGCCCGGCGCGCTCTCGGACGCAATCCAAGCGTCGCGCTTGGGCCCCGGCTCCGGCAGCACGTCCGAGTCGAGCTGCTCGAGCGCCGGCAGCAGCGGGCCATCGCTGTCGCCGCCGCTGCTGCCGCCGCCGCCTGCCCCCACCAGCTCGCGCCGGTACCGCCGCTCCGCCTTCCAGCGCACCGCGGCCGGGTTGCCGTCCAGGTAGACCGTGGACAGCGTCCCGCGGCACGCCGCCAGGTCCTCGCGCAGCCGCGAAAAGTCGTCGATCGCGTTGTCGTTGAGCCAAAGGTCCTCCAGCTGCGACTGCGCGGCGAGCGCCGCGCCGCCTGCCCCGCCGCCGCCGCCGCCGCCGCCGAGCGCCGTCAGCCGGTTGCTCGAGACGTCCAAGACGCGCAGCTTCGGGAGCGCGTCGAGGCCCTCCAGAACGCGGATGCCGTTGTGCGAGAGGTAGAGCTCCTCGAGGGAGGGGCACGCGCCCAGCCCAGCCATCGACTCGAGGCGGTTGCTCTGCAGCGACAGGCGCCGCAGCCGCGAGAGCGGGGCCAGGCCCGGCCCCACGGCGGGGCCGATGCGGTTGCGGCCGAGCCACAGCTCGAGCAGCGCGCCCTGGTCCTCGAGGCCCTCGACGCGGCGGATGCGGTTGGACCCGAGCTCGAGCACGGTGAGGGCGGTGAGGCCGCGTAAGACCGAGACCGTGGGGGTGCTCGTCGTGGCTGCGGGCGCGCCGTCGTCGTCATCGCTGCCCTCTGCCGCCGCCGCCACCGCCGCCGCCTCTGCCCCCGCCGCCGCCGCCCCCGCCGCCGCCCCTGCCCCGTCCTCCTCCGCAGTGCCCCCCCCCTCCTCCTCCTCCTGAAAAGGCACCACCAGCGCCGCGATCTTGTTGCTCGCCATGTACAGCTCCCGGAGCGTCGAGCCCGCCGCGGGGGCCAGCGCGCGCAGCGGGAGCGCCGACCGCACCTGGTTGTAGCTCGCGTCGAGTCGCTCGAGCGCGCCAAAGCCCGCCGACAGGGGCGGCAGCTCGGCCAGGGCGTTGTCGCGCAGCTCGAGGTCGCGGAGGCGCGGGGCCGACGCGAGGCGGTTGGCCCAGGCGCCCGAGGGGAGGAGGTTCTGGCGCAGGCACAGGGACTGGAGGCCTGTTTTTGTTTGTTTTTTTTGTTTGTTTGTTTGGGGGACGGCGCGTCGCGAGCGGCGCGTGAGCACAGAGAGGGCCGCCGCGGGGTGAGGGCCACTGCTCGCGACGCTCTCATACACGCACCCGTGAGCGCCAGCAGGCGCTCGTCGATCTCGCGCAGCCGGTTGGCCGTCAGGTCGACGGTCTGTGGGGTGGGGTTTTTTTTGGCGGGGGGGGCGGCAGCAGAAGAGGGGGTGAGCGAGCGAGCGAGCGAGAGCGCGGCGCCACGTGCGCGCAAGCGGCATGGCAGACGGCGCGCAAGCCAGCACAGCGGCTCCTTTCTCTTTTCGCTCCCCCAATCCCGCGGCCGGTCCGCGCGCCTCACCGCGAGGCTCGGCTTGATCTCGACGCCCTCGAGCGAGCGCAGGTGCTCGTTCGTGAGGTCGAGCGTCGTTTCGGCCGGCGCGCCCGAGGCCTCCCGCTCCTCGGCACCCGCCATGTCGTGCGGTTTGTGTGTGGAGCGGCGCTGTCTCGTCCGGATGCGGCGGTGTGGAGAAGGATGCCGAGCTTCGACTAGTACGGTTGGTGTGTATGGGTGTCGCGCGCGCTTTGTTTGTTATCGTACGGCAAAGGCGAACGCCGCCGGCACTCGAGCGCGCTCGCGCCCGCCCGCTGCCCGCCGCCGCCGCCAGCGCCCTCGCCGGCGAACCGCCCGCGACGCCTCGCTCTCTCTTCAACGCCCGCCCCCCGCGCCCTCGCCGCTTCCTGCAGGTCCCTCCTCACTCACAAACCGATCGACCTCGATCGATCCGCCGCCAAGCCGGCAACCCCATTCGCCGCGCAGTTTTTGCTCCGCGCGAACCGCCCCTCCGTCCTTTCATCACCCCCACCCGCACACACACCCCCTTTTCGCCCAATCGAATCACGATGGTGCAGGTTCCCGTCATCACGTCGCGCAAGAAGGAGGTGGTCGAGGATGCCGTGACGTCCTATGAGGTGCGGCGCTTGGACCCGAGCGATTAGGCGCGGCAGAGAGCGCGGGCGAGCGGGCGACACACAAAGGAGCTGCCTTGTTTTTGGCGCGCGCTGTCCAAGCTCGCGATCGCGCTGGACGCTCCGGCGCCGGCGCGCGCGCGCGCGCACAGCACGCGGCGCGCATACGCGACGCGAAGTAGTGCTCGTTCCGTCCATCTTGAGCGCTCCTCCCAGCGCGCCCAAACGCCCCATCGCCGCCGCCGCCGCTCACTCGGCAACCGCCACTCCCCCCCCTCGCCGCGCCCCGCTTCTTCCTCCCGCCGCCGCATCCTCAACCACCACCACCACGAATACAACCGCAGAAGTACCACACGTCGTTCGGCGGCGACGTCGCGACGCGCAAGAAGGCGTACGCCGACATGGTCAACAAGTACTACGACCTCGCCACCACCTTTTACGAGTACGGTGCGTGTGTTCATCTGCCTCTGCGTCCCACGACCAGAAAGCAAGCAAGCACGCTCACCCCCCGCCCCCGCCCCCCTCACCCCCCCCCCCCACACACACACAAAACACTCCTCTCACCACCCCACCCAGGCTGGGGCACCTCGTTCCACTTCGCGCACCGCTTCTCGTGGGAGACCCACCAGGAGTCGATCAAGCGCCACGAGCACTACCTCGCGCTCAAGCTCGCCCTCAAGGCGGGCGACAAGGTCCTCGACGTCGGCTGCGGCGTCGGCGGCCCGCTGCGCGAGATCGCGCTGTTCTCGGGCGCGCACGTGACGGGCGTCAACAACAACGCGTACCAGATCTCGCGCGCCCTGGGGCACAGCGCGCGCATGGGCCACGGGCTCACGGAGACGTGCGGCTTCGTCAAGGCCGACTTTATGAAGATGCCGTTCGAGGTGAGAGGAAGGGGCTTTCGTCGCGTCTGCCGCGGCTTTTCTTGTGGATCGCGCGCGCCTTTTTTGCCCTTCTTGATGCTCCGCGCGCCTGGGCGGCGGCTCGCGGCGTGGGGTGGGGCGGGGGC
>Ga0315905_10005472_pt1 | contig 12942 bp, 9 predicted proteins | sample LakEriMetagenome_5_FD_203522 | JGI IMG/M metagenome (GOLD analysis project Ga0315905, IMG submission 203522) | Freshwater fungal communities from buoy surface, Lake Erie, Ohio, United States - Buoy 4 MA121 | ecosystem: Environmental > Aquatic > Freshwater > Lake | place: USA: Lake Erie, Ohio... | reverse complement strand
GGATACGATCATCATCCCGGAAAGCCGGTTCTGACGGGGCCGACGCGCACATGAGCGAGATTTTCGAGGAACTGCGCGCGGCGCTCTGGACGGTGTGGCACCGGCGCTGGATCGCGATTGCAGTGGCCTGGGGCGTGTGCCTGCTGGGCTGGCTGGTGATCGCGATGATCCCCAATACCTACGAATCCAAGGCGCGCGTTTATGTCGATGTCGAGGATGTGCTGTCCAAGCAGCTCGGCATTGCCGGTGACGGCAAGAAACAGATCGCCGAGGTTCGCCAGACCCTGTCGAGCGCCAAGAACCTCGAGAAGGTCATCACCTCGACCCGGCTTGGCGAAGGCATCACCGGGCGCGGCGCGCTCGATGCCGCGATTGCCGAGCTCGACAAAAAGGTGAAGGTCACGAGCGAGCAGGAGACCTTGTTCGAGATCACCGCCGAAATCGGCCGCGGCGATTTGTCCGATGCCAAGAACGCGGTTCTGGCGCGCGACGTGGTGCAGAAACTGCTCGACATTATGCGCGAGAAATATGTCATCGGCAGCCGCACCGGGATCAGCACCGCGATCGATGATCTCGACCGCCAGCTCGACGAGCGCAAACTTGAGCTGGAAGAGGCCGAGCAGCGCCGCCTCGCCTTCGAGGCGCAATATCCCGATCTGGCGGGCGGTTCCGACAGCCTGTCGAGCAAGGTCCAGCAGTCGCGCGCCGATCTGCGAGCTGTCGATGCCGATCTGGCAGCGGCGGAGAGTGCGCTCGCGGCGATCTCGGGCCAGTTGGCCAATACCCCGCGCACGATTTCCGGCGGCCGCGATGCGACCGGCCCGAAGGCGGCGCTGCAACAGGCGCAGACCCAGCTCGCCGAGCTGCGTTCGCGCGGGCTCACCGATAGTCACCCCGATGTCGTCTCCACCACCAAGCAGGTGCAGATCCTCGCGCGGCAGGCGGCGGCAGCGGACGATGATGCCGGCGGGACACCCAATCCGGCGTGGTCCTCGCTCGTTGCGATCCGCACCGAGCGCCAGGCCAATGTCGAAGCGCTGCAGGCCCGCCGCGCCGCGCTGCAGAGCGATTTTGCCGCGCTGATGGCGAGCCAGGCCTCCGAACCGGAGGTCGCTGCCCAAGCCAACCGCATCAGCCGCGATTACGACGTGCTGCGCGCCAATTACGAAAAGCTGCTGCAGGACCGCGAGGCCCTGCGCACGCGCGGCAAGGTCGAGGACAAGGCCAGCCAGTTCCGCTTCGATGTGATCCAGGAGCCGGGCGTGTCGCAGAAGCCGGCCGCGCCCAATCGTCCGCTGCTGCTGATCGGCGTGCTGCTGGTCGGCCTCGGTGCGGGCGCCGGGACGGCCTATGCGATGGGTCAGTTGAAATCGAGCTTTGCCACCCCGCAGAAGCTCGAGCGCGCCTTTGATTTGCCGGTGATCGGCGCGATCTCGCTGACCATTTCCGATGCTGCCCGCACGCTCGAGCAAAAGCGGCTCAAGCAGTTTGCCGGAGCCTGCGCCGGCCTTGTGGCCATGTTCATGATCCTGGTTGCGATCGAGGTCGTCTCGATCGGGACGATTGTGTGAGGGCGGGGGCACGAACATGACCGATCAGGGCAAGATCAAACGTGAGGGCGCAAGGCCTGCTTCGCTGTTCGAGCGGGCCGATGCAGCGTTCGGGCTCGACCCGGCCAATGCCGCGAACACGCTGCCGCCGGTGCTGCTGGTCCCCGCAAGCCTGCGCCGCACGCCTGCGCCCGCTCCGCAGCCGGTTGCGCTCGCACCGCAAGTGGTGGCCGCACCTTCTGCCGCGCCTGCATCAACACCCGCACCCGTCGCCGCACCCGAAGCGCCGCGCGCGGTGGCCTTCAGCGGGCCCTTTATGAGCATCGACCGCGATCACCTGCGCGATGGCGGCTTGCTGGTGCCCGAAGATCCGGTGACCGGCCTGCTTGAGGAGTTCCGCATCGTCAAGCGCGAGCTGCTCGCCGATGCCCGCGCTTCGTACAGCGCGCTCGCCCGCCGCATTCTCGTTTGCTCGCCGCACGCGGGCGAGGGCAAGACCTATTGCGCCACCAATCTCGCCATCGCGCTCGCGGCCGAACGCGACCTCGAAGTGCTGCTGGTCGATGCCGACGTGGTCCGCCCGAGCGTCACCGAGCGGTTTGGGATCGACGCAGAGCAGGGACTCATGGACGCGCTTGCCGATCCTGCAATCCGTCCGGAAAGCCTGGTGATCGCGACCGACATCGACGGCTTGTTCGTGCTGCCCGCTGGCACGGCCTCCTCGCGCGATTCCGAATATCTCGCCAGCGCGCGCACCGGCGTGGTGCTTGACCGGCTGACGCAGTGCGCGCCGAACCGGATTCTGATCTTCGACACGCCGCCCGCGCTCGCTGCCTCGCCCGCCGCCGAGCTTGCCCAGCATGTCGGGCAGGCGCTGCTGGTGGTGCGCGCCGACGAGACGTCCCGCGCAGCGCTCGATGACGCGCAGCAGCTGCTTTCGGCCTGCGCGGACATCAAGCTGCTGCTCAATGCGACGCGCTACAATACCTCGGGCCGCCGCTTCGGCACCTATGGGACGAGGAGCAAGTGACGCTGCGCGCAGCCCTTCTGGCCTTGCCTCTGGCGCTGGCGGCGATCACTGATGCCGCGCCGGCGTGGGCGCAGGGCCAGCCGCAGGGCCAAACGCAGGCTGGGCAGCAGGGCGGGGGCATGGGTCAGCAAGCCGGCCCGACCAGCACCCAGCGCGCCGAACGCGTGGTCCAGCCCTATATCGAGGTCAGCCAGATCCTCTCCGCCGAGCTTTCGCCGGGTGACGACGTGCTGACCTTCACCACGATTGCGGTCGGCGTCGATATCAATGTGCAGGGGCGCAACAGCGGCGCGGCGGTCTCGCTGCGTTACGAGCGCAATATCGGCTATGACAACAACAGCGTCGATGCCGACACGATCAGCGGGGTTGCGCGCGGCACGCTGGCGCTGATCCCCAATACGCTGAGCTTCGAGGCGGGCGCGCTGGCTTCGCGCACGCGCGTGGATGCGGGCGGCGGCACCACTGCCAACCCTCTGGTGCGCGAGGATGCTGAGAGCCGCTTCTACAGCTTCTACGCCGGGCCGAGCCTCAACACCCGCGTCGGCGACGTCGATGTCCAGGGCGTCGCCCGGATCGGCTACAACCGCTTCGAGAATGACGCGGTCCTGACCGATGCACAGGGCGACCCGGTGGACGTGTTCGATGACAGCTTTACCTATCGGGGCCAGGTGCGCGCGGGCTTCCGTCCCGATACCGTGCTGCCCGTGGTCGGCCTTGCGGCGACGGCGGGGGGCTTCCAGGAAGACATTGCCAACCTCGATCAGCGCGTCCGCGATCTGTTCGTGCGCGCCGATGTGACCGTGCCGGTCAGCCCCACGCTCGCGCTGGTGGGCGGCATCGGCTACGAGAGAGTCGAGATTTCGAGCCGCGATGCGCTGCGGGATGCCAATGGCGATCCGGTGATCGGCACGGATGGCCGCTTCGTCACCGATCCGTCCAGCCCTTGCATCCTTGCCTTCGATGTCGACGGGCTGCTGTGGGATGTCGGCGTGATGTGGCGCCCCAGCTCACGCACCTCGCTCGAGGCGCGGGTGGGCGAGCGTTATGATTCAACCACCTATTACGGCACCTTCACCTACGCTCCGAGCCAGCGTAGCGCCTTTGCGCTCTCTGTCTATGACGGGGTGACGGGCCTTGGCGGGCTGCTCAACAATTCGCTTGCAGGCCTTTCCAGCGATTTCGAGGCGATCCGCAATCCGGTGACGGGCGATTTCGGCGGGCTGGTCAACGGCACCGAGGGGCAGGCGATTATCGGGGGCCCCGGATCGGTGCGTTCGGCTGCCTTCCGCGGCCGCGGGGTGCGCACCTCCTATCAGCGCCAACTGGGCCGCACCACGGCAGCGCTTGGCGCAGGCTATGACCGGCGCACCTATATCGCGGCGCCCGGCACAGTGCTGGCGCCGATCGATGGGCTGACCGACGAGAGCTACTACGTGATCGGCGGCGTGACGCACCAGATCGGGCAGAGCGCCAGCCTCACCACCAACGCCTATATCAACTGGTTCGACAGCGCCTCTGACGGCGGCGATGTCACCGCATTCGGCGGCTCGGCAGCCTATAACCAGTCGCTGACCCGCCGTCTCACCGCCCGCGCGGCGCTCGCGATCGATTTCTTCGACAGCGAATTTTCCGCCGAGGACTTCGCCTATGCCACCGCGCTGGTGGGCCTGCGCTACGACTTCTGATTGGGGAACGAAAAGCTCATGTACGAACAATTCTATGGGTTCACCGCAAGGCCGTTCCAGCTGACGCCTGATCCGAAATTCTATTTCGAGAGCGTCAGCCACAAGAAGGCGATGAGCTATCTCGGCTATGGCCTCGGTCAGGGCGAGGGCTTCATTGTCATCACCGGCGAGGTCGGTGCGGGCAAGTCGACGCTGGTGGCGCAACTGATGGAGCGGATCGATCCGGCCGCGCTGACCGTGGCGCAGGTCGTCACCAGCGCGCTCGACGGCGCCGAAATCGTTCACGTCGTCGCGCAGGCGTTTGGCCTGTCTGTCGAGGGGCATGACAAGGCCGGGGCGCTGGGCGCGATCGAACGCTTCCTGCAGGACGAAGCCCGCGCTGGCCGGCGCTGCCTGCTGGTGGTGGACGAATGCCAGAACCTCGATCTGGCGGCGCTTGAAGAACTGCGGATGCTGTCGAACTTCCAGCTTGGCTCGCACCCGCTGCTGCAGAGCCTGCTGCTCGGCCAGCCCGAATTCCGCCGCACGCTTGCGCATCACCCGGGGCTCGAGCAACTGCGCCAGCGGATCATCGCGTCGCATCATCTCGAAGCGCTCTATGAAAACGAGGTCGCCGCCTATATTCGCCACCGCCTCGGCCGTGTCGGGTGGAGCGGGCATCCTGCCCTCAGCGAGGCGCTGCTCGATGCACTTTACCGCCAGACGGAAGGGATTCCGCGCCGCGTCAATCAGGTAATGAACCGCTTGCTGCTGCTCGGTGCGATCGAGGAACGCGGCGAGCTGACCTTGGCGATGCTGGGCGATGTGGTGGCCGAAATGACTGCCGATCAGACCCGCGGCGCGCATGGGCGCGGCGATCTGCGCAGCGCGCCGTTGGCCTCGGCGCCTGCGCCTGCCGTTGTCGAAGGCAGCCTGCCTGCCACCGAAGTCGCCGCCCTACTGGCGGACCGCGATGCCCGCACCGCCGAGCTTGAAGCCGCGATCAGCGAATTGCAGGCCGCCGGAACCGGCCACCACGAGAACGGGAGCGAGGCCCTCTCGCCCGAGGAAGTGCGGATCGCCGAGGCGCGGATTGCTGCCGAACTCGAACGCATCGAGGCGCGGCTTGAGGAGCAGGAGCAATCCTTCCGCCATGTGCTCATCATGCTGATCGAGTGGCTCGAGGAAGACCCGTCGCGCGAGGCCGCGTGAGGTGAACGCCCCGCTTGATCCCTTTCCCGCGGTTGCCATGCCAGCGATCGTCAACGGCCTGTCGGTCGATGTCGAGGACTGGTTCCAGGTCGGCGCCTTCGAGAAGGTGATCGTGCGCGGCGAATGGGACGCGATCAGCACCCGCGTCGAAGACAATGTCAGCCGCATTCTCGATCTGTTTGCCGAAGCCGATGTCAACGCGACCTTCTTCACGCTGGGCTGGGTAGCCAAGCGCCATCCGGCGATGATCCGCCGCATTGCGGACGCTGGCCATGAAATTGCCAGCCACGGCTATGACCACGCGCGTGTGTTCACGCTCGATCGCAAGACCTTCGCCGCAGACATTCGCAAAGCACGCGAAATCATCGAGGATTGCTCCGGCGTCGCGGTCACCGGCTACCGCGCGCCGAGCTTCTCGATCGATCAACGCACGCCCTGGGCCTTCGCCGAACTGGCAAGTCAGGGCTATGCCTATTCCTCCAGCGTCGCGCCGGTGGTGCATGATCATTATGGCTGGCCCGAAGCGCCGCGCTTTGCTTTCCGCCCGCTGCCGTGGTCCTCGCTGGTCGAGCTGCCGGTGACCACCGCGATTCTCGGCGGGCGGCGTGTAGCGGCCGGCGGGGGCGGGTTCTTCCGGGTGCTGCCCTATGGCTTTTCGCGCTGGGCAATCCGGCAGGTCAACCGCGCCGAGGGCCGCCCGGCGGTGTTCTATTTCCACCCGTGGGAGGTCGATCCCGATCAGCCGCGCGTGGCCCATGCCCCGCTGCGCTCGCGCTTCCGGCATTACACCGGCCTTGCCAAGATGGCGGGCAAGCTGCGCGATCTGGTCCACGAATTCCGCTGGGGCCGGATGGATATGATCGCCCACCGCGAAGCCGCGCGCGCAGGCGAATTGCCGGTGCCAGACGCGGAGGCGGCGGAATGAACGCGCCGGTGAAAGCCGGCACAAGCGTGCGGGCCGCCGGTTTCCGCGATGCCTCCGACGTCCGCCGGATCGAGGAATTTGTCGCCGAAGCAGGGGCCAGCCTGTTCCATCGCTCGGCATGGCTGCAAGCAGTCGAAGCCGGGACGGGCCAGCGCGCCGCCGGGCTGGTGAGCGAACGGATGGGCGTGATCACCGGGTGGTTGCCGCTCACCGAAGTGCGCTCGTCGCTGTTCGGCAAGGCGCTGGTCTCGAGCGGGTTCGGCGTCGGTGGGGGGATCCTCGCCGAGACCGCCGAAGCGGCGCGGGCGCTGGCAGCGGCAGCCGAGGGCCATGCCCGGGCGCACGGCTTTGCGTGTGTCGAACTGCGCGGCGGGCCGATCCCGCAGGGCTGGGATGCTTGGTCCGATAAGCATTGCGGCTTCGAACGCCCGCTAGCCGCTGACGACGAGGCCGAACTTGTCGCCATCCCGCGCAAGGCGCGCGCCGAAGTGCGCAAGGGGCTGGGCTTTGGCCACCGCGTTACCATCGGTCGCAGCGCGGCTGATCTTGCGGCGCATTACGGCTGCTATAGCGCCAGCGTGCACAATCTTGGCACGCCGGTGTTCCCGCGCGCGCTGTTCAAGGCGATGCTCGAGGCCTTTCCGGACAATAGCGACATCCTTACCGTGTGGGACGGCGAGACCCCGCTGGCGAGCGTTCTCAGCTTCTACCACAATGGCGCGGTGATGCCGTTCTGGGGCGGCGGCACCCTTGCCGCCCGCGCAGCGCGCGCCAATGAGGTGATGTATTACGCGTTGATGCTCCATGCTCGCGGACAGGGCATGACTCGGTTCGATTTCGGCCGTTCCAAAACGGGGAGCGGGCCTTACGCCTTCAAGAAGAACTGGGGCTTCGCGCCCGAGCTACTCACTTATGGCGCATGGACCAACGGCGACTTGCCTAGGCGCAATATCGATCCCACCGACGCCAGCTACTCCCGCAAGATCGCGCTATGGAAGAAGCTGCCGCTGCCGGTGGCGAACACTCTGGGGCCGTGGATCGCACGCGGGTTGGCGTGATAATGGGCGACATCCTGTTCCTCGCCCACCGCGTGCCGTTTCCGCCCGATCGCGGCGACCGGATCCGCTCGCATGCCTTGCTGAAGGCGCTGGCTCGGCTCGCTCCGGTCCATGTCGGCTGCTTTGCCGAAGGTCCGGGCGAGGGCGCGGCGGCATTGGCCGATCTGGCTGCAAGCTCTTGCATCGCTCCGCGCACCAAGCCTCTGCCGCTGGCTGGTGCAGAGGCCGTGCTGGCGGGCAAGCCGGTGAGCCTGACCGCATTTCACTCGCGCCAACTGCAGCGTTGGGTGCGCGGCACCATCGCGCGGCATGACATCAGCGCGATTGTCGTCTTTTCGGGGCAGATGGGGCAATATGTCCCGGCGGATTTCCAAGGCCGCGTGGTGATTGATCTGTGCGACGTCGATAGCGCGAAGTTTGCCGGCTATGCGCAAGGCGGCGAGCGCGTCTGGCTCAACGCCCGCGAGGCGCGGCTACTGGCGAGCGAGGAAGAACGGCTCGGCCAGCGCGCCGATGCCACGATTCTGATCTCCGAGGCCGAGGCGGCGCTCTATCGCAGCCGCTTGAATGCGCCTGCCAAGGTCAATGTGCAAGTGATCGGCAATGGTATCGACGCTGCCTACTTCGACCCTGCCACGGTTACCCCGCACCCGCTGCTCGCTAGCCGGCCGGGGCCGCATTTCGTGTTTACCGGGCAGATGGATTATCGCCCCAACGAGCAGGCTGCCCTGTGGGTGATCGAAGCCCTGCTGCCGAAGCTTCGCGCGCGTTTTCCCGAGGCGTTGTTCCATGTCGTCGGGCGGCGCCCCACGGGCAAGCTGATGGCGCATCACGGGCTGCCGGGCGTGCAGGTGTGGGGCGAGGTGGCGGACGTTCGCCCCTTCCTCGCCGCCGCCGACGCCATGCTCGCTCCGCTGCTGATTGGGCGCGGGGTGCAGAACAAGGTGCTCGAGGCGATGGCGATGGCGCGGCCCCTGGTGCTTACCCCCGATGCTGCGACCGGTATTGCCGCTACCGACGGCACGCACTGGCTGGTAAGCCCGCCCGATCCGGTCGCCATGGCCGAGCGGATCGCCGGCCTACTGGCCGAACCGGACGCTGCCGCCATCATCGGCGCCGACGCGCGGCGCTTCGTGCTCGATCATCATGGCTGGGAGGCTGTTATGGCGCCGCTCGCCGGATTGCTGGGCAAGGGCGGGGAGAGCGTGCGCCATGCCGCCTGAGCCCGCGGCCCTGTCCGCACCGCGCGCCAGCCACGCCGCGTCAATGCCTGCCGCATGGCGTTCCGCGCTGACCTCGCTCGGCCTCGCGGCGCTGGCGCTGATGCTGCTGGGCGCGCGCGAATGGGGCGAGATGGCGCACCAGTGGTGGAATATCGACACCTATAACCACCTGTTGCTGATGCCGATGATTATCGGTTGGCTGGTGTGGCTCAAGGCAGGCGAGTTGGCGACAATCACCCCGCGCGCCTTCTGGCCGGGATTGCTGCTGGTGATCGTCGCGCTCGGCCTGTGGGGCGTGGGGCGTGCGAGCGGGATCAACCTGCTCGCCCATGCCGGCGCGGTCGGGATGGTGCAGGGCGCTGTGGTGGCGGTGCTCGGGCTGCGCGCGGCGCTGCTCATTGGCCTGCCGCTGGCCCTGGGCGTGTTCCTCGTGCCCTTCGGCGACGAGATCATCCCGCCGCTTCAAGTGATCACCGCCGATATCGCCATTGTCCTGACCCATGCCAGCGGCGTGCCTGCCAAGATCGATAGCATCCATATCGACACGCCTGCCGGACTGTTCATCGTTGCCGAGGCCTGTTCGGGGGTGAAGTTCCTCGTCGCGATGGTGGCGCTGGGCGTGCTCGTCAGTTTCACCCGCTTTGCCAGCTGGCAGCGGCGCACCGTGTTCATGGCCGCCTGCATCATTGTTCCGATCCTTGCTAACGGCGTGCGCGCCTGGGCCACGATCTATGTAGCGCAGTTCATCGGGGCCGAGCGCGCGACGGGGCTCGATCACATCGTCTATGGCTGGGTGTTCTTTGCGATCATCGTCGCCGCGCTGCTCGGCGCAGGCTGGCGGTTCGTCGAGCGCGAGCCGGAAGAGTATGGCTGGCGCGCGGCCGAGCTTGAGCGTCGGGGCCTTATCGCCCGCGCGGAGAAGGGCGCGCTTGCGCCCTGCGGAGCTGCGCTCGCGATCATTGCCGTGGCAGTGATTGCCGCGCTCGCCGCCATCCTCTAGGCCCGAACGCGCGATGTGCGGGATTGCCGGGATTTTCCATGCCGAGACCCCCAAGCCGGTCGATCCCAGCAGGGTCGAGCGGATGTGCGACGCGCTTGTCCATCGCGGGCCGGACGGGGCAGGGGTGTGGACCGACCACGGCGTGGGTCTCGGTCACCGCCGCCTCTCGATCATCGATATTGCCGGATCGCCGCAGCCGATGCATTCGGCCGACGGGCGCGCGGTGATCGTCTTTAACGGCGAGATCTACAACTTCCGCGAGTTGCGCCGCGAGCTCGAGCAGGCGGGGTTCGCCTTCCGCACATCGGGCGATACCGAGGTGATCCTTGCGGCCTGGCAACGCTGGGGGGTGGATTGCCTCAAGCGGCTCGACGGGATGTTCGCCTTCGCGCTGTTCGATCGCGACAAGCGGCAGCTGTTCCTCGCGCGCGACCGGTTCGGGGTGAAGCCGATGTTCCTCGCGCACCTGTCGGACGGCAGCATTGCCTTTGCCTCGGAGCTGAAGGGCCTGCTCGCGCACCCGCTGTTGCGCCGCCGGATCAATCCGCAGGCGATCGAGGCCTATATGACCTGGGGCTATGTCCCCGATAGCCATGCGATCCTTGCAGGCGTCGAGAAGCTGCCGGCGGGACATTTCTGGCTGATGGAACAAGGCCGCGCGCCCGGACGGCCGCAGCGTTGGTGGGATATCGACTTCACCAGCCGCGAGCGCGGGAGCGAGGCGGATCTCTCGGCGCAGCTTGTCCATCTGATGCGCGATGCCGTGCGCTCGCGGATGGTGGCGGATGTGCCTTTGGGCGCGTTCCTTTCGGGCGGCGTGGATAGTTCGGGCGTGGTCGCACTGATGAGCGAGGCGAGCGCCTCTCCGGTGCAGACCTGTTCGATCGGCTTCGATATCGCCGCCTATGACGAGACCGGCTACGCCCGGCAGGTCGCGGCCAAGTTCGGCGCGGATCATCAGGAGCGGATCGTCGCCACCGATGATTTTAGCGCAATCGACAGCCTTGCCGCGATGTTCGACGAACCCTTCGCCGATGCCTCGGCCCTGCCGACCTTGCGCGTGTGCCAGCTGGCGCGCGAGCGGGTGACCGTGGCGCTCTCGGGTGACGGCGCTGACGAGGCCTTTGCGGGTTACCGGCGGCAGGTGTTCCACCATCACGAGGAGCGCGCGCGTTCGGTGCTGCCTGCGGGCCTGCGCGCACCGCTGTTCGGCGCGTTGGGTCGTGCTTGGCCCAAGGCCGACTGGGCGCCGCGTCCCCTGCGTGCCAAGGCGACCCTGCTGGCGTTCGCGGTGAGCGGTGAGGAAGGCTATGCGCGGGGCCTTTCGGTCACTACGCCCGAGGCCCGCGCCGCGCTCTATTCGGACAGCTTCACTACCGGCCTCGCCGGGTTTCGCGGCGAGGCTGAGCTGATCCAGCTGATGCGCGCCGTGCCCGGCCGTTCTGGCCTCGACCGCGCGCAATATGCCGATCTCACCTTCTGGATGCCCGGCGACATCCTCACCAAGGTTGACCGCACCAGCATGGCGGTGAGCCTCGAAGCGCGCGAGCCGCTGCTCGATCACCGGCTCGTCGAATTCGCGGCGCGCCTGCCCGAGGGGATGCGGGTCAAGGGCGGCACCGGCAAATACCTGCTCAAGAAATCGCTCGAGCGCTACCTGCCCCGCGACATACTCTACCGGCCTAAACAGGGTTTCGTCACTCCGATCGCCGAATGGCTGCGCGGGCCGCTGGCGGGCGCGGCACGGGGGATCGCGACGAGCGGCGGGCTGGCGCAGACCGGGTTCTTCGATTCCACGGCGATTGCTGCGATGGCCGAGACGCATATTGTGGGCCGCGCCGATCATTCGCGCACGCTGTGGCAATTGTTGATGCTGGAAAAGTCGCTAACGCAGCTCAGGGTGTCGGCCTAGCCCTCGGTGCCGTGGCCCATCGCCATATATTCGTCGCTCTGCATTTCGTTCAGCCGGCTTACGGTGCGCGCGAATTCGAACGCGCCGTCGCCGGCTTGATACAGCGCCTCCGGCTCGGCGGCGGCGGTGGCGAACAGCTTCACGCGGTGTTCGTAGAGCGCGTCGATCAGCTTGGTGAAGCGGATCGCCTCGTTGCGGTTTTCCGGCCCCATCTTGGGGATGCCGACGAGGATCACCGTGTGAAAGGCCTGCGCAATCGCAAGGTAATCCGCTGCCCCGCGGTTTTCGCCGCACAGCTTCTTGAAGCTGAACACGCCGACGCCCTTGAGGCTCTTTGGCACGTGCAAGGTGCGCCCGCCGCCAAGGTCGAGCGTGCCGGTGGGCACATTGGCGGCGTCTTCGGGCGCAAAATCGGTGAGGCGGAAGAAGGCCTCGCGCACCTGCGCGGTTGCCGCATCGCCGATCGGCGCGTGCCACACGGCGAGCCCGCCGATCCGGTCGAGCCGGTAATCGACCGGGCCGTTCAATGAAAGCACATCCATCTCGCGGGTCACCAGATCGATGAAGGGCAGGAACAGCGAGCGGTTGAGCCCGTCCTTGTAAAGGTCGCTCGGCGGACGATTGCTGGTGGTGACAATCACCGTGCCTGCCTCCATCAGAGCAGTGAAGAAGCGGCCCATGATCGCCGCATCGGCGGTGTTGGTGACCACCATCTCGTCGAACGCGAGGCACTTGAGATCGGCGGCCATGGTGAGTGCGACCGCAATCAGCGGGTCCTTGCGCTCGGCCTTGCGCTCGGCGGCGATCAGCCGGTCGACCTCAAGCATGAAGGCGTGGAAGTGGACGCGGCGTTTGGCGGGCAGGGCGAGCGTTTCATGGAACAGGTCCATCAGCATCGACTTGCCGCGCCCGACTCCGCCCCAGATGTAGAGACCGCGCGGCGGCGGGGCGGGCTTGCTGCCGAGCAGCTTGCCGAAAAAGCCGGATGAGGGCGCAGGCGCTTCCAATTCGCGCTGCAACCGGTCGAGCTTTTCCGCCGCAGCGCGCTGATCGGGATCGGCGCGCAATTCGCCACTGGCGATCAGCGCGTCAAAGCGGGCGAGCAGGCCGGGCACCGCGCGTCAGTCGCGCGAGCGCATCTTGCGCACGATGCCCGAATAGGAGGCGATGATGTTTTCACCCCCATCCGCGCGCGGCTGTGTCGCAAAGCCCCGCAGAAACAGCATCCGGCCGGTTTCTCGGACGATCTCGCTCACCGCGTCGAGCGGGCGCGAGGGGTCACCGCCACCCACGAACTGCGTCGACAACTCGACCGTCACCGACGGGCCGGCCTCACCGCTGCCGTTGATATGCATCGCGGCAAACAGG
>Ga0315905_10005471_pt1 | contig 12942 bp, 6 predicted proteins | sample LakEriMetagenome_5_FD_203522 | JGI IMG/M metagenome (GOLD analysis project Ga0315905, IMG submission 203522) | Freshwater fungal communities from buoy surface, Lake Erie, Ohio, United States - Buoy 4 MA121 | ecosystem: Environmental > Aquatic > Freshwater > Lake | place: USA: Lake Erie, Ohio... | reverse complement strand
CCCCCTCCTTCTTTCACACAATCTCCCTACCCCCCGCGTTCACTAGTGCGTGATGAGCAGACTCATCCACACAGGCCTCGGCTCGTCGTCTCTCATAGTACATGTCCTCCACTCTCCTCCCCCCCCCACGCGAACAGCTTTGTAATAGGTCCTGCAGTAATTAAACGCACACATTCACGATATCTGAGCCCCAAGGGTTTTGTCCCTTGGTTAACGCGTTGCGACGCGGCGCCCTGGACGTACTGGGGCGTTTTAAACCCCTTCAGCCTCACCCTCCTCCATGTGTTTCAAGGCATCTCTTGAAGTTAAATCACTTGACGGTCGTGAACTGACGTCTCGCAGAGGACTCAGGGGGATAATGCGTGAATGCGGGGGGGTTTGGGTACCTCAGTACGGGTAGCCTCGCCATATTCTAGCTCTGGAGGTGCCTTAGGGGTGGCGTTGTAATAAAAATCCTGAACACGATGCTACTTCTACAATCGCACGAGCCTAAGCAAGATACCCACACAAACACACACACACATACACATACTCACGTGATCCATGATGTATATTGGTTAAGGAGGGGTCGGGTGCAATCCCCGAATGACTTTTGACGGAAAGGTGCGTAATTTGGGATCACGGGACAAGTGACCCTGAATTCGATTCCCCCCGCCTGTGTTGATGATGATGATCCTTTTATTTCTCATATACCTGTGGGCGTCGAGGTGCAACTTAGTCGGAATCCAGCCAATTCAACCACGGATCCGGCTGGAATGTATCGCGGGGCTACCCCAATTATACCGAAAGGGTACATGTGGTCCTGTCCCGGGAGGGCGGCCAGTCTCGGTCTTGGTCTTACTAAGAGACCGTGACCCGGGTTTCAACAGAGTCCCTATGCTGACTGGGGCTCCCAAAAAGGTAAGGGGTAGGCATAGCCAGCGTCTGACCTAAGGGTGGTGGATAGATAGGTAACCTCGGTCACCCGGCCGGGCCCGAGGCCCTGTTGAACAGGTGTCGATTAAATAAAACAAAGAAACACACACACACAACAACGCACTAAAGAAAAACCTCTTGCGCGTTGTGGGAGGGGTGTTACCCCGCATTAACATTGGCACATGGGGTCTGTGTGCAGGAGCGGCTAGGACCATCCTACTTTTTCATACCATTAGTGCTAGGTCCCCTAAACAGCCTCGTATGGTACGTACCTTCATTAAGGTACACACGCGGCCTATGCACTGCGGTGCAGAGGTTACTGAATCAAGTACCAATAAACGACATCATCTCTCTCTGTGGAAGCCGGAAAGCCGAATCGTTCCGTTTGTAATAAAAACCCTCGGATTTCGCGTTTTGGGTCATTTTACTTCTGGTTTCTCTGATTTTTGCACGATGTTTTTGTCAACTTTTTCCGGAAACACACAGAAACTTTGGACAACTTTCCTCCCTCTCTACCCCCGGTGTTTCCGGAAAAAGTTGACAAAAACAACTTTCCTCCCTCTCTACCCCCGGTCACGAACCAAACGAAACCAGCACAAACTGAAGTGCGGGCGCAGAGCCCCGAGTTTCTGACCTTTGCTGTAGTCGACAATATATGGGCAGAGAGGAGTTCAAAGCCTCTCTCTTATGTGCGGGGAGGGAGAAAAAAAGAGGCGTGTTTCTCGAGAGGGAGACAAAATGGCTGTCGGTAAGGATGGAGTGTAGACTTATGAAAGTCGTGAAGTAAATAAAGGTGTACAAAAGGGTGGCGCTCGTTAGAGTACCATTTTACTTCATAAATTTATGACTGACCGCTACCGACAGTCATTCTGTACATTTCACTACTACTTGTGTGTGTGAGTCTGCTTGTAGGTGAATCCAGAGAGGCGTTCGGAGAGTGCCCAGAGGGCGTCGAGGTCTTCTTGCTCACAATAGCCCGTACCTTGTCCGCTCTGGAGTCCGCTGAAGTGTAACAAAGACAGTAGATGTCAGGTAAGAGAAACAAAAAGCATTGCCCAAAAAGTCAGATAAAGAAGATCGTGCGGATGAAAACAAAAAACAGAGTATTACATATGTTAGAAATCAAATAATTAATTTGATTCCCCGCCCCGATATGATACTTAATAATCCCTATATTTTCCTCCACCTGAAAAAATACCCCCAGAGCTGGCAGAAAGCCGAAGTCTCGATCACTGGTCTACCGAACAAAAGGAACCTTGGACCCACAACCTCGCCGCCCCTAAGCGAGCGATCCGTGGCAGCGAATAGCTGGGGTTGAGCGCCGAGGGCGAGGGGCTGCGCATATGCCGCGTTCATGCTCGTCGCTATGGCGTTGAAGACCTTCTCCGACATAAAGGAGGCCTTGAGCCCAGTGGCGCGATGCTGCAGATTAGTACTGGTCCAACCTGGATGGGACAAGTGTCAAAAAAAACCTACAAATAGACCTACTAAGGAGCAAAAGAGACCTAATTCCAACCTGGATGGCACGCCACGGTTTTGACATCGCCTGCTAGAATCTTGCTGAGGCTCCAGGTGAAGTAGCGGTTCGCGCGCTTCGAGCATGCGTATGAATCCAGAAATGCACTGTAGTTCCCCTTGGATAACTGCGCGACAGCTCCGAGGTCTTTGACGCGGGCACACCCGTCGCTGGCGCTCGACGAATGATTCACTACGCGCGCCCCAGGTGTGGCTTCGAGCACCCCCTGCAGCAGCCCCGTGAGGAGGAAAGGACCGAGGTGGTTTGTGGCAAACTGGTTTTCGACCTTTCCGCCCGGCCACTCAACCGTTGCAAAGTCCGTGGCCATAATCGCCGCGTTGTTGATGAGCAGGTGCAGCCTGTCGTGGGAGGCAAGGAACTCCTCGGCAAAGCGCCGCACTGATTTCTCGTCGGCCAGGTCGAGCAGCCCCATCATCAGCTTGGCCGCGGGGTGCTGCCGGCGGATCTCCTCCATGGCGGCCCGGCACCTGTCTTCTCTTCGACACCCCATTACCACCTCTGCGCCCCCCGCGGCAAGGACCCTGGCCGTTTCAAACCCCAGTCCCGAGTTTGCCCCCGTGACGATCGCGGTCTTGCCTGCCACGGCGCCCGCGGGCATCTCCCATTGCCCGAGCTCAGCCTGGGCGAGCACCTGCACCGCAGCCGGGACGACGATGCCCAGCAAAAGCGTGACCAGTGCCGCCCCCTTGCAGAGGATTGACATGCCCTGACATAATACAAAGTCAGTATAAACTTGGATGCAGCTGCTACTTGATGGGACAGCGCTGACTGCGGCCCCGCGTGCGGAACTGACCTTGGCCTTTACCGGCACCTTCGGCGCAGGCTTCGCGGCTTTGGAAGAGTTTCGCGCCATGAAGAGTTCAAATTTACAGAATTTCCGGCAAAAAAAAATAAAAAAAAAACAAATCTGCCATGTCTGCGGAGCGAGGGCGACCACAAGCTTGCGCGCACGACAGCAAGCACCCGGACGGAGATGCGGGAGAAAACTCTGAGAACAGAGCAGGGCAGGAGGCCGGCAACCAGCCAGTCAAGCAGGATACCTCTGAGGAGGCCGGGCGCCGGACAGCAGAGAGGGAGATGGACACAAGTGTGCCTGAGAAGGATGGGGCGCAGCAGCAGCCGCGGTGGCCGCTTTCAGCATACGAGGTGGAGCAACTTGAGCTGAGTAGAGCGATGGACGCTGAGCTCAAGACCGCGTCAAGGTTGAAGACGCACACGCGCATCTTCTTGGGGCCGGGTGACGCAGGGGAGAAAATGGGTAGACATGTTTTTTCTGTGTGTGCTGGCCCTGTGCATGCAAAGTTTGACACCAACACACGGGTCTAACGCACATTTGCGCTGGTTGCAGGCTGGGAGATCAAGCGGCAGCGGCTCGAGGGCTCGCCCGCAGTCTGCTTTCAAAAGGGGCCCAAGAAGCGGTGGCCTGAGGATGAGTCCTGGAACGCCTTCCAGGCTGCCCATCGCGGGGGTGGGCGGAAGAAGAAGGAGGACTGGATCAACGCCAGAGCCACTCTCGCCGCAAAGCGGGAAGGGGGCGGCCTGCAGGAATTGCAGCAGCAGGAGCAAGCACTGCATGAGCGCCATGCGCAGGATTCCAAGAGGAAGCGGTACAACGCTGAGCAAGTCACCGCGCTCCATTCCTTCTACAACAAGGTGTATCTGACCCAGGAGAAAGTGAGCGACTTGGACCGCGAGAAGATTACGCATCAAATATCTCAACTAGGCGGTGGGCGCGCGGTATGTCTGTGTGTGCGTGAGCCCGCGCGTTTGCGGTCTCTCGCGTTCGCGCGTGGTCTTACGGTTGCGTGTCCGCAGTGCCCGCGACTCAGAAATTTTGTCGATGCAGCACGCGTTGTACATGCGCTTGTGCCTTTCTCTAAAATCGTCTTGTGGGGATCGCGTGTTTTTGGGATATGGGTGTGCAGGCGACGTGGGAAAACATTTGGGAGTGGTGTCGAAACAGGAAGAAGAGTCAAAACAGGCAGAACCAGCCCGACCTCCCGAAGCTGGGAGAGGGAGAGGGGACAGATGTTCAACAGCAGCAGCTGCTGCAACAGCAGCTCGTGCCGACGAATTTGCCCCCACTCATGATTACCAACGTCCAGCAGGAGCAACAGCAGCAACAAATCGTTGTCGCCATGCTGCAGGCGATGGTCCAACTCCAGGCGTGGCATACATCAGCCTCGGCGACAGGAGGAGGTGGTTTGGGTCCAGGTGGAGGCGCTGCTCCTTTGTCAGCTGGCACCGGGGATGATGAAGCAGCGGCGCGTGCGCTCCCCAGCGCCTTGACGGCACTCTTTGCTCCCGCATCGGACACTGCTTCGAAAGCAGGAACAGGGTAGGCAGCATCAGCACGCTCTGCCCCTGCGCCTGCCAGAAGCAAACGGACCTAACACTCCCCACCGCCTTCACGACACTCGCCATGCCGCGAACACGGACGGTTCAGGATTCAGCGTTTCGCGTTCTGGTGCCAGAGTGTGTTCTCGCTTGGAGGGGTATGGTTTCGGGCTTGGGTACCAGTGTTTCAGAATTCAGGATGACATGTGAGCAAGTGAGGTTTCGTTTCTATATATATGCACACACACATTCAGCCTGGAACAGGTCCGCCGCCTTCAGCACCTCCAGCTCCATCGCTGCGCGTCCTGCCCCCTCCACTCCATCCACGCCCTGCACCAGTTGCGCACTTTTACTCTGCACGCATCAACTGCGGGAGGTGGACGACCTCAGGAGCTAGAGCGTGGGGAGTTGGGGTAGATTTTCTTATGCGGAAATCAGGGTGGGGAGGGAGAGGGGGAAAATATCTCAAAAAAAACTATCACCCTCCGTACCAGCGTGGGCCCTGCCTAATGATTCGCAGAAGCTAGATACAAAGACTGTTCTCTCTTCAAGATCTGAGGTCTTAACAGGAGGATCATTTGCTGCTTATCGGATGATGTGCAAATCCCATGGGGAACGCCCCTGCCGAAGTGAGTACGTTTTGCGAGGGGTTGTTCAAGGGACCCTTTACCAGGGTCAGACATCTGCAATTTGTACCTTTTGCAAGATGCAGAGGGGGAGAGAAGGGGGGAATTGCACGAGGAGGCGGCGCGGATGAGGATTGCGTGAGTGTATAAAGCGAATGTAATGAGTGCGGCAGCGCAGCAAAGTGCAGTTGGTTGACGTCAGCACGCAAATGCATCCTCCAACCAAGCCATGCCACATGATGCCGAGTTTCGGAAATCCTCTCCCTGTATTTTCGATGTCTTGGCAGACCAGAGACTTTCAGTTGTTATCAACAGACGAGAGATTCAGCGCTGATTTGGCCGTCATGTATCACTGCAAGCGAAGTGTTCCGAAGCTTTCGCTGCGACACATGGGACACCAGGGATCATGGTGCGTGCTCTCCATCGTCCTGGCGTAGCACACGGCATGGAAGCGATGACCACACGCCGTCTGCACCGGCTCACCAAGCTGGTCGTAAACAGACGTGTTGCGTAGCATCTCCAGACAGATGCAACAGTTATCTTCCTCGTCGTCGTCGTCTACTTCAGCAGTGGCGACTCCGCCAGCGACGCCGCCGGCGACGTACCTTCGTGCCGTCTCTTCGAAATTTGCTCCACGACCACCGTGCTGCTGCTCACCCGCGAGAACGTCGCCAGCCCACGCAATAAATTCCGCGAGCACGGGCGGCAGTGGCTGCTGGGAACTAGGACTGCCGCCTTCGCGGCGCGAGACAGCCTGCTGTCGTTCATAAGCTCGCATCCCAGCCAGAAAGCGGGCGAGCTTACCCTTGACTTCCGACTCACGCATCGTCTGGCCGTCAACGTGCCGTCGGACTGGTACACCGCGACCACCGCCGGCAGCAGTACCTGTTCCCGCAGCAAAGATGCGTGCAAATGCCTCGGCCATTCCTCCGAGATGTGGCATTGGCTCTGCCTCTACCTCGAATCTTGGAACACCAACATTCCGCTGAAGCTGTCTGCGCATCTCTGCAATCTCCTCCTGCTGCGCCTGGATCACATCTAGCATCTCGCGTGCGCTCCGTGCAAAAGGAGCAGCTGCTGGTGCTGGAGAATCCGGCGCTTGAGGTGCCGGTACTCGAGCAGGTGCAGCCTGGGCCGGGAGCCCCATATCCATAGTGTTCTGTGCTGCGCGGCGAGCGCGGCGTTCCCTCTCGTCTTCAAGCCGCTGCTCCTCCTCTTGCCGCTGCCGTTCTTGGCGCTCCAATGCACGCTGCTGACGAATGGCTTCCACCTCCGCACGTCGCCTCGCTTGGGCTGCTTCACGCTCTCTCCTGATCTCCTCGGCCTCGCGCAATGCCGCCGCCGTCCGTGCTTCGTCCACAGCATCCATTTCGTCCATCAGCCTTCCCACTTGAGTGTGCTCATACACACACTCAAGCAGACGCAGGTATGACTCATCTTGTAATTCAGCTCGGAGCGTGGCCTCGACCTGGCGGATTTGTGTCCGTGCCAACGCCCTAATTGGCTCCTGAATTGTGGTCCACAGGACGGCAGGTGGTGCAGCGCCAGCTACCTCGAGCAAGAACCACTCCCAGATCAGCACAAGAGAATCGCGCTCAAAGTCCTCGGCGAAGCATGCTGAAGCAGTAACAGTGAGGCCGCCTTTGTACCAGCCAGTGCAGGTGTTGAGGACGTGCGTCGGAATGTTAGTGGTAAATGCCGGCGCTTGCTCGAGGAGCTCCAGAGCGTTGACATTACCCCAGAGTTGAACGCCAAAAAGGGTGCGCAACAGCAGCACTCCACGAGAGACGCCATGCACGTCTGTCGCGGCCTGCGGCCGTTCAGCCAGAAAACCCCAGCTCTCCACCCTGCTGCTGCCCTTGATAAATGGAACAAGCCGACGTACCCGTTGCAAAGTCTCCTGGTAGCGGCTGCCGTGGCACGGATTGCTCGTGGCCTGCATGCGGACCCACTGCTTTGCACACGTTATCGCTGCCCACATCAGCAGTTCCCAATGGTCTGCATCTTGGAGCCTTGGCGGAATCACTGTCTCCTCGTTTTCAGCGGATGCCTCCGATACCATGGGTCTCTCATAGACTTCGCTGACGAGGGCCCACACCTGGTCCAACCTATCGTTGCTGTCGTCGACCGCTGTGCCGGCGCCAAAGGCACCAACCTTATACTTGAACCTCTGAGCGTCGGCAAGCTTGCTCCATTCCGCGCCGAGGGCCTTGTTGACTTCGTCGACGGCCATACCGGGGTTCTCATTGTAGATCTTGGGGCGCATCTCCCTGCAGAAGAGCGTGTACGGGCTAGGGCGAAACGAGGCCGTCTGCGCGGCAGCTGCAGTGGTAGTGGAAGGCACCTGGGCTGTTGCATCGGCCGCAGCGAGGCGCAGGCTTTTTCTGAAGGTACGCTGGACTCGAGCGCATGGTGACTCCAAGCCAACGCTCTGCCTATGTGCGACGGGTATGAAGAGTGGCACGAGAGCTGGGTGCAGGCAGTGCTCTCCAAAGTGACGGAGCACAAAAAAAGTCGCCGCGGGGCAGTTGCCGCAGTCCGGCAGCACCACTAGCGCCGTTGCATCACGCGCGAGCTGCCGGTTCAGTCCAGCATCCACTACCACGTGGCAAATCTGGAGGTGCGCTGTTGGCACGGGTATCCGCCAGCGCCGTCCGTGAGGAAAAGACCGTTCAAGAGTAGCGATGATCGCTTGATAGCAAAGCTTGATCGGATGTGACCAATGGTGCGTGAGGCCGGTTTCCTGCATTGATGCTGAGTGCCACGTAACGCCCGTGGTGGGTATCGAGGCCGGGGACGCAGAAGCGACAGGTGCAGGAGCGGCGGCGGGCTTGGCCGCAGCGAGCGCTGCCCATGCCTTGGGCGGTTGTGAGGCTACCGTTGCAGCGGGTGCAGGCACAGCCGCCGTTGCATCGGACGCAGAGAGGCGCAGGCCGTGCGCCTCTGCAAGCTCACGCTCCAGCAGCATTGGGAGCGTGGCATCCAGCATCATCTCCAAGTCGGTCGCTCGTGGCAGTGCTGGAAACGTGATGCGAGCAGCTCTGCCTGGGCCCTTCCTTTGTTCCGAGCCTGCGATGCAGCATTTTTTCATCGCTGTAAGAAAAGCAGCCCGGCTCTCATCATCCAGTTCTTCTTGCCACTCTTGCGCTGCGTCCATGCACTGCGCCAGCATCGATTCGATGGCGACGACACGCCCTGCGGGGCATCCCAATTCAGACAGTACCAGCCCAATTTCACCAATCTCGGACGTCCACACGCAGCGCTCCAAATCTACAAAGTCCCCATTCAGCCACACGCCGCCGGCATTGCAGATTCGGGGCCACAGGTCCTCCGCCACGTCCAGCTGCCCTATATGGTCAACGCAGCAGCCAATGATGACGCCTACTTCGAGCTTCACGAGGAAAGGCGTCATGCTTTGAGCAAGTGCGTTGAGAGTCCGCCGCACTTGCACCGAATGCAACGAATCAGAAACGGATTCCATTTTTTCTTGAAGCAGCGCAGGGGTGAGAACCGTGTAAAGAAGCCACGGGCAGTCCCTTGGCTTAAACGTGTGGTAGAAGCCAAGAAGACGCTCCAGAATTTCCCATATAATCTCGTCGCGGGCCTCCTCGTCATCATCCTCATATTCTTCTTCGAAGTCGTCGTCTTCTGGCACCATCACGCCGGCCTCTTGCGCCTCGACGCTCTCCTCTGCCGACGCGTAGTCTGAGTCACTGTCATCACTGTCATCCAGCCCCAGCGCAGCAAGCGCCGCCTTTTCCAAGGCCTTGCCGTCCAGGGCAGCTATTTCCTTCCCAGCCTCAGCCGCACAGGCACCCGCATGCTCTTTAGCCCTCGCATCTGCCCTATCATTTGCACTAGCCATCGGATATCGACAAGTTTCATGACAAAACTCGTGAGACTCTGCAGCTTCTAGCACTTGTCCATGTTGCTGCATGTCCAGCAACTTACCGCTTGCATTCTCTGTTTCTTGTTGCAAATGTGCTTCCAACTGTGCTTTCAGTGTCATATTCTGACCGTCACTCGCATTCTCACCCTCCGCAGGCGCTGCCTCACCCTGGCAGCTCGGCGTTGATGGCGTTCCCTGGAACGGTTTACCCGCCCCTAATGGCCTCAGCCGCAGCATCCCGAGGCTACTTTCGAGCAGGTCTCGGACATTGTGAAACGAGTCGTCCGATAGTTCGATGTTGCAAAAGCTCAACGCGTCGTCCACAAACTTAGGCGAGCATGAAGAATCGAACTGCTGCAATTCCGCACGCTTCTCCAACAGGCACTCCTCGGGTCGAAGGGATGTCTGTGCTGCTGAACGAAGCAGTGGCAGAAGCGAACCCATTCTGTTCTTGTAGAGATCGAGAAGCTCTACTAGGGCCTCAAGAGTTCGCCTGTTGCCAGTTTCCCGACACTCCGCCACTGCATACATGAGGTCAGAGGAGAACGCGCTCATTTGAATCCGCTCGACGTCTGATTTTGGATATGTTATGCCAAACGCTTGCACAATCGCAAGCTCCCAGCGCACGCGGGCGCTCCAGGTCGATGCCGAGGGCGGGATGGCCAACAGATACTTGTTGCAGGTGGTCGGCCTTCGACGTAGTCCGAGGAGGCAGGGCAGCCCGATCGACAGCCGTTGCACGTCGCGGCTGCTGACAACATCCCGGCTGTCTGCCAAAGGAAGCGCAATTGCAGCGCCAGGCATGAAATCGACCAGGCCATGCGCGTATCCTCGCAAGACCGCGTATTTGAAAGAGTCCCACCAGAGCTGCGCATCAGCTGTCGTTGCAATGCCGAATCGAAAGCAGTTGCGCAGTTGTTGCTCAAGCTCCACTTCAGTGGCATCACCGACGCGCAACAAACGCATCGTCTCTGCGATCCCTTCTACGCCCTGCAGGCGAGCTATATCCAAGCGCGGCACTACTCGTTCCGCAAGGCGACGGACGAAAGACCCCTGTGCCGCTAGGGACGCAGACAGACCCATGGAAAGAGGCACGCCGTACTCAGAGTGCAGCCGCAGCCGCGAGGAGCCGCGCACGGGAAAGATCCGGAAGGGCTGCACCGTGTTTTTCAGTCCACCATACGATAGAGTGGATGAATCAAGACCACCTCCGATAACAGTCTCCACGATGAGCCGCAGCGCGCTCTGGCCCGCAGCGCCCTGCTTCAAGCGCGCCTTGCACTCTGCTGCGAGGTACTGCCAGACATCCAGCAGTAGCCCTTCACTAATGGCCGGCGTTGCTTCAGCTGGAGGGTCTTCTGTGCTGTTCTGACCTGTGTAGTCAGAGCCATTGCCGCTCACATATCCGGGCCAAAAGCTCGCGTTGCTTGCCCGTTTCTTTTGCTTCTTCTTTGGTGGGTACTTGCTAGTCACGGGCTGCGCACCACCTTCATCCCAGACCGCCAACGGCCAGTCATCCAATGGCTCAAGCACGGTTCTGATGCACTGGAGAATGACGCTGACCGGACAGTAATCAATGCAATTCTCGAGGGCCATACCCACTACCGCTTCTGGGTGGGCAAAGTGCAGCTCCCCGGAGTCGAGATTTCTAGTGACCTCTTTCAAGAGGCTGTTGGGCACAAAGACTTGGGACAGGTGCTTGGGGCGTAGCACTACTTGCTTTCGCTTCACCCGTTCCTTGTCTTCTGTGACGATCATCATCCACGCACCCGTCTGACGATGAAGCGCCGACGCGAGTGTGTGCCACTTGCGCCCGCCGCCACTGCGATCCTTGCGGATCCCCTCGACGTCTGGAAGATAGGTCGGAAATGCATCATCACCAAGCGCGGGGTCCGTGAGGATGGCGTGCACAAAGAGTGCCGGTATTCTTCCAAGCAGCACGTGGTTGCCGCTGTGACTGTCGCTGACATCTTGCCGCGACGCCACCAGCTCAAAGTCTGCATTGATAGCAAAGCCAAATCCGCCAGAGCAGACCGGCAGATAGGCAAAGACGAGCTCGCCGTCTGCCGAACGCAGCGGCGCAAGCGCGTTGTCAACGGGAAAGGCCAATGATATCACCGTCGTCGCAGGGGTCGCCGCTGCTTCGGTCCCTGTCGTGGAATCAGACTTGTATTTGGGCAGGGAGTAGGAGTGGAGGCGGTAGTAGCGACGCGTTTCCGTGCCGTTGTGTCGCTGAATAATCGCACACCGATACAGTTTGTGGCTGACGACATTGATCCCCTTGAGAACGCCCGCGCTCTGAGCGCTCTGCAGTCCACCCACCTCCTCCTCCGTCCTTTCCACACGATAAACATATTCTCTGCTCCCACTATCCGGAGCACTGGCCGATGATGCAAGAGGAAGCTCGGCACCATGCGCGCGTGATGAAGGGCGAGACACAGAGGAGACAAATGTGAGCTTTTCGAGGTTCTTCAGGAACGCCAGCGAGAGGCCATCAAAATTCAGGTCCCGCATGAGATCAAGCCCGCGGACACGTTGTGCCATTGGGCACACCAGAAGCGTGCCAGTCGCTGCGGGAGCACCAGATGCGCTCCAGATACGCTTCAGGTGATGGCGGTGCTTCGCGGGCACGTGTTCCTCCGGGGTATCGATCCACGAGGGAACGATATAGCCAAACACCTCATGCTTGAGCGTGTCGAAGCAGAAGTTGAACGGAGGGGAGAGCACGACAGGTCTCTCGCAGATCTGGAACACGCTCTTGAAGCCGATGCCCTTCCTCCCAATCTTGCCCGAGCCCGCAGCTTTCGAGCTTTCGCCGACTTGGCACATCGCGTATAGGTCCTTGGGCTGGAAGCCCTTTTCGTTATGAAATGCAACAAGGGCCTCATCGCTGCACTCGATGTAAAGTTCACGCACTGCCCTGGACTCATCGCCGTCGTGCTCGAACGAACAGTCGTCCGCGTTCTGAATAATCTCGTACAAGATGCGGGTCGTCGCCGAGTAGATCTGACCGCTGAGGGTCTTGAGGGAGTTCATGATGGTCTTTTTATTTTCGTGCCAGCACGCAAGCTCGCGAGGACCCATGACTGATTCGTCAGGGACCTTCAACCTCTCGAGCGCCTCGACGATACGACGACCCTCGGCGACTTGGTCACGCGACAGCGCCACTTTGAAGGCGGCAAGCGGATCCGACCCTCTTCCACCCCCAGCAGATGCATCCGCTTGAGTAGCCACCTTTCCCCCGCCGCCCTCCTTGGTGTTGCTGCCCGCCTCAGCAGCCTTGGCCCGTGCTGCCGAAACAGCCTGCTCCCGCAGGAGCTCGAGCTCCGCACGCTGCCCCGCCAGCTGGTCGCGTGCTTGGAAGCATTCCTCCGCCGACAGGTGCAGGTCTTCCGCCAGCCGCTCACGCTCCTCGACCGCAGCCTCCAGCTGCTCGCGGGCAGCTTGCAGCTCCAGCAGTAGACCCGCCCTTTCCACCGCCTCTGCAGCCGGCTCCAGCGCTAAGAACTCTGCATGGATGGACTGCAGCAGCGCAGTGGGCTCGACGCCGCTCAGGAAGCCCTGCTGCTGAGCACTCACCCCCTCCCAGCCGTGCACAGCAGCGATGGTGTCGATGCGGCGCTTCAGTAGCTCTCGGG
>Ga0315905_10005470_pt1 | contig 12945 bp, 10 predicted proteins | sample LakEriMetagenome_5_FD_203522 | JGI IMG/M metagenome (GOLD analysis project Ga0315905, IMG submission 203522) | Freshwater fungal communities from buoy surface, Lake Erie, Ohio, United States - Buoy 4 MA121 | ecosystem: Environmental > Aquatic > Freshwater > Lake | place: USA: Lake Erie, Ohio... | reverse complement strand
TCGTCGTCGGATTGTATTCGGCCTCGGCGGTGGATTGATGGAGCGAGTGCGCTTGGAGACTGGTGACGAAAGCGAACAGTAGGACGGCCAAGGAGCGCGGACTTTTAGTCCGCAGCATAGCCGCCAGCGTGCAGAGGGCTGTTTGTCGGTCTGCCATGGGTTAGGGGTGATTGCGAGAGTGCTGCGAGCTCGGAGGCCCACGCTCCGCTTACTTCTTCGGCTCGACCTTCTTCTCATCGTCCTTTTTCTCCGGCTTCGTGATCTCTCGCATTGGATTTGGAGCTTTGTCATCTTTGAAGAGTTGGAATTTGCTCTTCACGGGACGGCGGGGCCAGAAGTTGTTTTCTACGTCGGTGTCCACGAGTTCCTGACGCGGGTCGAAGGTGATGGATTTGAGCTCCTTCTTCGTGAACAGCAACTTGGAGGCCTTCTCCGTGTTGAAGCGCCAGATTTCGGCGGGCAGCTTCATCTCCTCCGTGCTGCCGTCGGTGTATTCGACTTTCAGGATCACCGGCGTGACGAGCCCGCCAACGTTGCGTAGCTCGATGGCGTAGAAGTTGTGCTTCGTCTGCAGCAGCTTCGGGTCGATCTCCTCCTCGTTGAGATCTTTGATGAGCGTCTCGAACTTCTTCTTCTCGCTCGGCAGCACGGTGGTCTTGTCGAAGCTGTCGTAGAAGTCCTTCAACTCGGGAAAACGGTCCACGCGCTTCGATAGCGAGTAGTTGCGCTCCTTCGTGGTGGTTTTTGGCAGTTCGTCCTCTTCCTGCTTCTTTTTCTTCTTCTCGATGGCGGGATCGCGGGAGTCGAGCTGCAGCCACTTCACTTCATCAATCGACACATCGACGTGATCGACACTGAAGAACCAGCCGCGCCAGAACCAGTCGAGATCGACGCCGCTGGCGTCCTCCATCGTGCGGAAGAAATCGCTTGGAGTTGGCCGCTTGAACATCCAGCGCTTCGCGTAGGTCTTGAACGCGTGATCGAAGGCCTCGCGGCCGAGAATGTGCTCGCGCAAAATGTTCAGGGCCACGCTGGGCTGGCCGTAAGCGTTCGGACCGAGATCGGCGATGGACTCCGAGTTCGTCATCACCGGCACACGGTCCGTCGTGCGCATGTAATCGACCATGCCGCGTTCGTTGCGCCGGTGCTTCCAGTCGTTCTCCCATTCCTCCTCGGTGAGGTATTCGAGGAAAGAATTCAGACCCTCGTCCATCCACGTCCACTGCCGCTCGTCGCTGTTTACGATCATCGGGAAGTAGTTGTGCCCGACCTCATGAATGACCACGCCGATGAGCGCATACTTCGTGCGCTCCGGGTAGGTGCCGTCTTTTTCAGGGCGTGGACCGTTGAAGCAGATCATCGGGTATTCCATGCCGCCCACCGGCCCGTTCACCGACCACGCGACGGGATAGGGATAAGCAAAGGTGTACTTCGAATACACCTGGATCGTGTGAGCGATGGCATGCGTCGAATACTTGTCCCACAGTGGCATGCCTTCCTTCGGGTAAAGCGACATCGCCATCACCGGCGGGCGGAACATGCGGTCCGTGATGCCGCCTTTACGTTCGGGCGTCGGCGGGTGCGTCGCACCTTCCACCGCCATCGCGTCCCAGATGAATTTGCGCGACGAGGCGAAGGCAAAGTCGCGCACATTTTCTGCTTGGAACACCCAGGTCTTCTTGCCTTTCGGCTTGCCCTTCTCCGCCGCCTTCGCCTCCTCCGGCGTGACGATGAACATCGGCTTCTTCGTCTCGCCCTGTGCCTTCTGGAGCCTCTCGCGCTGCGTTTCGGTCAAAACCGCTTCCGCATTCTGCAAAGCCCCTGTCGCAGCGACAAGGTGATCGTCCGGCACGGTGAGGCGCACGGAGTAGTTGCCAAACTCAAGCGTGAACTCGCCGGTGCCGAGGAACTGCTTGTTGATCCAGCCTGCGTAGTCCGTGTAGGCCGCCATGCGCGGGAACCACTGCGCGATGGTGTAGATGCAGTTGCCGTCCTCTTTGAAGAACTCGTAGCCCGTGCGCGCATTGATGCGCTCGCAGTCATTGATGGGGTAGCTCCACGCGATCTTGAACACAAAATCCGCCCCAGCCGCGAGCGGTTCCGGCAGATCGAGCCGCAGCATCGTCTTCACGATCGAATGTGGCAGCGCCGCGCCCTTCGCATCGGTCAGCTTGCTGATTTTCATCTCGCCATCGTAGTCCTCATAGGCCAGCAACCGGTCGAGCGCCGAGTAGGTGATCTTTGATGGATCAATCCCGCGCTTCGTGTTCGGTGCGGCCCGCGAGTCCGCGTTGTGAGAGAGGTAGTTCTGATCGAGCTGCACCCACAGATACTCCAGCGCATCAGGCGAGGCATTGTGATAGGTCACCGTCGCCTCCGCCGTGATCGTGCGCTTCACATCATCCAGCTCCACGTTGATGTCATAATCCGCCCGGTTTTGCCAATACCCCGTCCCCGGTGTTCCCGAAGCGTTCCGCTGCGCCGAAGGCGTCGGCACGGGTGAATCAAGTTGCTGAAACTTGCCGACGGGAGCACCCGATTCGGCGGCAGCGAGCAAGGCGGGAGAAAGCAGGAGCAAAAGGCGCTTCATGGCGCGCCATTGTTCCGACTCACAGCCGAATGGCAAGCACGGCGTTGTAGCTCCGCCACCGCCTTCTCACTTCGCCGCTTTCTCACTCAGCAAATACCCCAGCAGGTCGATGAAGGTCGCTTCATCGAGTGTCTGACCAAACGTCGGCGGCATGAGGGAAATGGGCGTGACTTCTGTCTTGGCGATGTCTTTCTTGGCGATGCGGTGCTCTTTGCCGGTGGCGTCAGCCAGGAGTTGAATCTGGCCGAGTTCGGCCTTCAGAAAGCCAGCAAAGGTGCTGCCATCCTTCAAAGTGAGCATGTGGAGGTGAAAATGAGCATCGACGTTGCGATTCGGGTCGAGGATGTCTTCGCAAAGTCGTGCAGCGCCCCGCGCACCGATGCCATCGAGCTGCGGGCCGATGAGACCGCCCTCGCCTTTGATTTGATGACAGGCGGCGCAGTTCATCTTGAAGACATTGGCTCCGGTTTCGAGATCGGGCTTCGCTTTGGCCAAGGCGGAGACGCGGGTGGCGATGAGGGTGTCGAGTTGTTTGCGCTGCTCGCGTGAAACAGGCAGCGGAGGTGGTGCGGGGCGCGGTGGCAGGTAGGCGGCCAGTTTTTCGCGCAACGCGGCCGGGGCGCTGTGCTGAAGGATGACAGCGAGCGTTTTGAGGCTCTCGCGGGTGGTGTCGGCGCTTTGGAAATCATTCACGCTGATGACGGCAGGCTCAATGCGGGTGATGCCGAGCCAGGCGTAGGCTTTGCCGTCGTCGCCGTCGATGACTTCGAGTGTGATGGGTTTCCCAAGGTGATCCTTGAGATCAAACTCGACTTGTTTGGCGATGTCGGAGCGCGGTGGGAAGGCGCTGGAGATGATCTGGCCTGTTTTGGCTTCGTGGACGTGAATGACGTTCTTGGCGTGAGGCTCAGCTTTCGGTGGACCGCGATGGCCGTTGATCCAGAGAGCAAGTTTGGCCGGTGCGGTGAAGGGGATCGACTTCAGCGTGCCAGTGCGGCTTTCTTCATCGCCACCGCCTTTGGCGATGCTTTGCAGGACAGGTGCCTCGGTGTCATCGGTGAGTTTGCGCGGCTGGAGGGACCATTTCGTGTCGCCCAGCGTGGTCCAGGCGGGTGTGGGTTGTTTCGCGGTGGAATCGAGAAGCTGCGTGGCAAGTTCTTGCGCCCAGGCGAGGAGTTCGGGTGGTGGAGGCGTGCCGCGCTCGGCGAGGCCGTCCGAAAGGGCGGTGAGGAGCGGGAGTGGAGTGGTGAAACTTTGGAGTGATGACTTTCTGGCAAGCGCGATGGCTTGGGGTGTAAGCGACGGATCACCGTAGCGTGCGATTTGGGTGAGGGCCGCAGCGGTGATTGGTGCACCACGCTGCAAATGACTGAGGAGGAATTCAGCGGCATCTGGCGTGGGCACTGCGATGGCGATTTCGTCAATCAGACTTGGCGGGGTGTCTCTGAGCTTGGCGAAAGCACCTGGGAGCTTGAGATGATCGCGAATGGCGATGCGGTATGCGAGCGTGAGGCTTGCGTCATCGGCAGGTGTTTGCTGGGCGTTGCGGATGAGCAGCGGGAGGGCTTCGATCTGCGGCGCATCGAGCATCTTCACGAGCATGGCGCGTTGCACGAAGGGCGCAGGATTTTGCAGTGCGGCACGCCAGTCGGTGAGATCGAGTGATGGAGAAAGCGTCAGCTTGGAGGTGCCGGAGGTTTTGACGATCCGCCAGATGCGCCCGCGTTCTTTGTCACGCCCCGGATGATCCAGCGGCACTTCGTAGTGCCCGATGATCTTGTTGTAGAAGTCGGCGATGTAGAGGGCGCTGTCGGGGCCGAGTTGGAGATCGACGGGGCGGAACCACGGATCGTCGCTGGTGAGGAAGTCGGGCTGTTCGTTGGCTTTGGGCGTGGAGCCGGTGAAGGTGACTTTGTCTTGGTTCACACGAGAAGTGACGCAGTTGCCGACGAAGGTGTGATCATCCCACTCCGGGCCCCACACGCCGCCGTCGATGTAAACGATGCCGCAGATGCCGGTGCTGCCATGCGTGTGCTGGCACATGACGGGCGCGAAGCCGAGGCCGTCGTGCGGTTTGCCAAAGCTGGGATAGTGAGCGCCACGAATGAGCTGATAAATGGGCGAGCTGTGGCAGTCGGCGCTGTAGAGATTGCCGTAGCGATCCCAACAGAGGCCAAATGGGTTCACTTGGCCGTGGGTCCATGGTTCGACGCGTGAGCCGTCGGGTTTGAAGCGGAAGACGTTGCCGCTGTGGAGTTCGAGCGTGCTGCCGTCTCTGGCTTTGAATTGGCTCGTGTTGTTAAAGCCATGCGTCGCATACACCCAGCCGTCGAGACCGAGGCGGAAGCTGCTGCACATGCCGTGGGTGTCTTTTTCATAGCCAAGCGGGCCGAAGAGGACCTCGCGATGGTCGGCAATGTCATCGCCATTGGTGTCAGCGAAGTACCAGATGTTCGGGATGCTCCAGGCGATGCAGCCGGCCTTGTGCTCGGGTTTGTGCCAAGGGAGGACGCCGGTGGGGATGTTGAGTTCGTTGGCGAAGTCGGTGACTTTGTCGGCTTTGCCATCGTCATCGGTGTCTTCGAGGATTTTGATGGCATCGCGGCTGCCTTTGACATGCGTGCCTTGTGCGTCAGACCAGCGTGATTTTTCGGCAGCGTAGGGATACTCGACGGTGGAGGAGACCCACAAGCGGCCACGGGCATCGAAGGCCATGTTGATCGGCTTGTTGATCTGCGGCTCACTGGCGAAGAGGTGGGCCTCGAAGCCCGGCGGCACATGAAAACCGGCTTGTTCTTGTTCCGGCGTCAGCGCATCGGTTTCGCGCACGAGGCGGAGTTTTTCCTCGGCGGCATGAAGCGTGAAGGTGAGCGCCGAAACGACGGCAAGGCAGCGGAGGAAATGCATGCAGGCATTACAGCGCAGGCGGCAGTGCTCCTTCAAGCATTTGCTGAGCGCCTGACTCGGATCAATCCACCGCACAGGTGCCGGTGTCGCATGAAACATGGGACACTTCCGCACGCAGCGCATCATCACTGCGCAAGCGCAGCAGATGCGAGAGGCTGATGCGGTTGCTGGAGATCCAATGCACCACACGACGAGCGATCTGCTGCAAACCGGGGCTGGCGAGCCGCAGTGACCACTCGCGATACTCGCGCAAGGCCCAAAGGCATGTCACCCAGGCTCCCGCCCCCTGCCAAAGCGAGCCGTCATCGCCCATGACGACGATTTCCTGGTCGGCGCGAAGGTTCGGAAGATCCGGGCAGCGTTTCCGCGCCTGTTCGGAGTCGTAGGGCATGAAATCGAGATGAACGTAAGCAGCCTGGTCGAGCATCCAGCGCCGGAAGCGCGAGCAGAGGCCGCAATGAGCATCGTAGAAGATGGTGAGGGTGTTCATGGTGAGGCTTGGGGGTTGTCCAAGCGTGCGCGCACGTAGGCGGCGGCGGTGCCGGTGGCGCAGGTGCCGAGGGCGTAAGGCAGGGCGGCTTTGTCCAGAGTGCGCCACACCCCTTCGACAAAGCCGTGATTTGCGATTTCAAACCAAGCGATGTAGCCAAAAATGGCAGCCACGATGGCGAAGCTTGCGAGGAAGCCGCACCAAGCCGCCGTTCGCGGTCTGCGCAGCGTGGAGGCGTCACTCACGAAAAAATCGGTTGGCAGGAAGATCATCAGCCATGCGATCAAGACCACTATTCCTGTGTATGTGCCGATCATCATGAAATCGGCGCCCCTGAGACTGGAACCCGGTTTTAAAAGGATCGGAATCGCTCCCACCCACCAGGCGATGTTGCACGCGACCCAGCCGCAGAACATCGCGAGGAACGAGAGCTTCACTTTGCGAAGGAAGGTTTTCACAGCGTATCGAGGATGTCGTGGGCTTTGCTGACGCGATGCATCGGCGGAACAGGCGGTGGCAGGTGCGCGAGCGTGGCGCGGCGGCGCATCTTGGTGAAGACGTAGAGGTTGAAGAAGTGCATGCCGCCGAGCACGAGCAGCACGACGCCCATCTTCCCACTGAGCGCCTCGAAGACGCCGCGAGCACCGGCGATTTCATCTGCTGTTTTGAGATACAGCGACACGAAGCCGATGTTCATGAGGTAGAAGCCGACGAGCAGCAGGTGATTGACGCTGTCGGCGAGTTCGGTGTTTCCGTGGAAGCAATCGACGAGGAAGATGCGGCCGTTTTTGTGGAGTGTCCGCGCCACCCAGACCGTCATGCTGACGGCGAGGATGAGGTAGAGGGTGTAGCTGATGACGGTTTCGTTCATGGTGTTGTGTGGTTTGGGTTTGTTCTGAATTTTCAGTAAATAATGAAACATAAGGGCATGAAAAGATTAGCCGAGGAGGCGCATGGCCCACTGGAGGGCGGAGGCGTGCTTCATGGTGATCACGGTGTCGGCGACTTTGACGCCGAAGCTGAGGAACTCGTCGAGGTCCTTCATCTGCTGATGGAAAGCGCGCCCAGGCCCGGCCGCTTCGTCTTTCGTGCGGTCAGCGCAGTCGCGCAGCAGGTGGATGGCAGGCTCAATCTCGCGGCGTTTCCGCTCCTTCGAGATGGTGATGAAAATCTTCCACACATCCTTCTCAGCCTCAAAGTACTCCTTGCGGTCGCCCTTCTTGGTGATGATGCGCACGAGATTCCAGCCGACGAGATCCTTGAGGTTCGTGTGGGCATTGCCGCGGCTGATTTCTAGCTTTTCCATGACCTCGTCAGTACACATCGGCTCTGGCGCGGTCATGAGCAGGGCGTGAATCTGCGCCATCGTGCGATTGATGCCCCACTGCGTGCCGAGCGAACCCCACTGGGCCACGAACTCGTCGCGTGCCATTTCCCAGCTTGGATTTTTATTGCTCACAATTTCATTAAAATCTGAAAATAACGAAAGGCAAGCCGGGATTCCAGTTTTTTCCAGGCCATTGCCCAAGTCACCAGCGCCGTAAAAATGCTTCAAGCAACGCGGCATCCACCTGCGGATATTCGCAGCCCATCGTGTTTTCACGGCCCATGCCGAAGGAGTAGGCGGAGTGCTTTTGCATGGCGATGTAGTTGACCGGATAAAAGACCGCGACCGGCTTGTTTTCGAGCCAAGCCGCCTGCTGCAGGCTGCTCCAGCTTCCCACATAGGCGCGAGAGCTTTTGATGAGATTCAGCGTCGCGGGCACAGTGAGGCTATCGAGCACGGTGATGTTCCCACCTTCCAAGCTGCGAGCGTCTTCCACCGCATGGATCGTTTTTTCCTTCAAACCGGGACGGACATAACTCCGTGTGACGACAAACACCTGGCACGGCAGTTGGCGCAGGACCTGAACGGTTTTTTCGATCAACTCCGGCGGTAGCGAGCGGTAGGAGGCGTTTCCCGCGAAGGGCTGGAAAACGATGTGTCCTTGTGAATCCACCTCATCCGGCGCGTCAAACACCGGGGAATGCCCGTCTGAGCTGCCACGGATCAATTCCGCATGATCAATGCCCGCGAAATCACACAAAGCACGATTGATGTCCACGCCGCGCAGTCCGGCGTTAAAGAACTCCTCAAACTTGTGCGCCAGATCGTAGAGGATGAAGTGTTTCGCGTTGCGATGATGCCGGAAGATCTCCACCGCGAAGGGGTTATGCGAGGCCAGGATGATGGGGACCGGCTGTGTGGTCTCGCAGAGCACACGGTAGGCGGCGTTCAGGTAGCATGTGCGGATCACATCCCCCAGACCGGCGGCGAAAAGTGCGGCTGACATTCGTGGAGCAAACCGAGCGTGGGAGAGGTTGACAAGCCGCTTCTAAACCACGCCAATGAAATCATGGCGACCTGACCGACTTCGGGTGAGCCACCACCGACGGCCAGTGGCAGCCTGCGGAGTCCAAAGTCGAGGATGAAACCGTCCGTGTCTCCGCCAAGGCGGTTGCGGAGCCGGAAAGTGTTCGCTATGCGTGAAAGGACAATCCTACCGCGACCTTTTTCTACGGCGCAGGCGCACCCGCCGCACCGTTCCGACGCTGATCCAGATGGACCTCCCCCAAGCCCCACAACCCATCCAGGAAGACATGGCGAAGCTGCAAACGCTGCTCCATGACTCCCTCGCTCCGCATTTGCCGGCGGGAAAGGATGGCATGCGCATTCTCAATCTGGCCTGCGGGCGCTGCGATGAGGCGGAGACTCTGATCAAGGTCGGTTCTGACCTCACGCAGGGCGGCGCGGTGGAAATGGTGGGCGCGGACATCCGCATTCGTGAAATCCGGCAGGCTCGCGAGACGCACGGGCATCTCCCGGCGGAGTTTTTGATCGAGGACGCCACGAAGATCGACCAACACAAGACGCTCGGGGATGACTTCAACATGGTCTTCCTCCGCCATCAGAACTTCTGGCACGGGCAGGAGCTGTGGAAGAAGATTTTTGACCAAGGCATCGCCAAACTGCGACCTGACGGCATGCTGGTCATCACGAGCTATTTTGATGTGGAGCACCGGCTTGCGCTGCGTGCTTTGGAGGCGCTGGGGATGGAGGTGGTGAGCAACAAGCGCAACAAAGCCAGCAGAGCTTTGAATGATGCGCCGGGGAAATCAGTGGACCGGTGGGTAGCCGTGCTGCGGCAGCGGCGGGCCTGAGGAAGCGCCAAGGCCATTTACAAGCTCCTCGCAAGGCGGTAAACTCGCGTTCCTTCCCGAAAAATACCATGAACCGTCTTCTTTTTGTTTTCACACTCCTGGCAGCGCTTGCCCTGGCTGCCCCGGTGATGAATGCCCAGTCCATCGACGCCAGCAGCGAGGTGGCCGACCAGTACTTCCGCGGCTTTGTGCTCAACAATGAGGCCGTGAAGCTGGAGGCCGCCGGGGATTTCCCCCAGGCACAGTCGAAGTTCAAGCAGGCGGGAGAGATCATGGACAGCATCGCCCGCAATTACCCAACTTGGCAGCCGGAGATGCGGGCCAGCCGCCAGCAGAAGATCCAGGACGCGCTCGGCCGCATCCAGATGCGACTTTCCCAGCCTCAGGCCACCGCCGAACCAGCGATGGCACTGACACCGCAGCTGCAGACACCTGCTGCGCCGAGTTATCTTCCTGCGGCCGCCGGTGTGCCAGCTCCGGGCATTCTGCCCCAAACAGCGCCGTCCGTGCCTTCCACTCTGGGTTCTCTGCCCAGCTTGAACGATATGCTCAGCCAGTGGGAGGCGATGCATAAAAAGCGCATCCTTGAGCTGGAGACGCAGAACAACCAGTATCAGCTCGACCTCGGCAAATGGCAGCAGTGGTACCAGTGGGCCTCCGGCGAGATCACCACCGCCCGCGCTCAAAACGACGCGCTGGGTAAAAAAGCCGCCGCCATGGAGCAGGGCATCATGCAAATGGCCAAGGACGTGGAGGAAGGCCGCGCGGCCCAGGGCCAGCTCGACAAGCTGATGGAGGAAAAAATGGCGGTGGAGCTGGAGGTGCGGAAAAACGGCCAGCGTCTCATCGCCGCCGAGGCCGCAGCGAAAGATGCCTCCGAAAAACTGGCGGCGTCTTCCGCGCGCATCGCTGCCATCGAGCAGGAGCGTGATCAAAGGCTCAAAGAGCGTGATGAGGCCGTGAAACAACGCGATTCCGCCGTCAAGGAGCGCGATGTGGCGGTGAAGGACCGTGATGCCGCCAGCGCCCGCAGTCTCGGTTTGCAGGCAGAGGTGGACGAGTTGAAGAAAAAGACCGGCAGCGCCGAGATGCAGCGCCTCGTCGCGGAAAACGAGCGTTTGAAGAAGGAACTTGGCGAGGTGCAGCAGCAGGTGGTCACCCTGAAGGCCGATGTGAGCCGCAAAGATCAGGAGATCGTCGCGCTGCGCGGCCAGCTGACGGGCTTGCAGAGCCAGCTTGCCACGCTGCGCCAGGAAAGCGCTGCCTACCAGACCCAGGTGGCCGAGTTGACGAAGCAATTGAAAGAAATGCCTGCTGCCATGGATGCCAAGATGGCCGCCACGCCCGAACTTACGCAGGAGAATGAAATGCTCCGTGCCATCATCATGCGTCAGCTACGCGCCCAGCACCGCCAGCAGGCCGCGAAGGATCTCATGATTGCCGAACTGCAAAAAATGGAGAGTGCTTCAAATGATCTCATCCAGCAGGTCGAAGAGCTCAAAAACGCGCGCATGACGCTGACTCCCGACGAGGAAAAGCTCTTCTCTGACCCCGTGGTGCGTGAGTTGCTCGGCCCGAAGGGTGTGCAGGCCACGCTCATCGCCAACGCTTCACCGGACAGCGACAAGAAAGCCGCGCCACCCGCTCCTGGCACCGCTGAAACCCTCATCATGCAGGCCAACGAGGCTTACATGAACAAGGAGTTTGAAACTTCGGCAAAACTCTACCAGGACGCATTGCGCGCTGAACCGAAAAACGTGTCCGCCCTCATTGGCCTAGGCATGACACGCCAGCGTGAGGACAAGCATGCAGACGCCGAGGTGGCCCTGCAAAAAGCGCTGGCCTACGACCCGGCGAACGAACCCGCCGCCTTCTCGCTCGGTGTCACCTACTTCAAGCAGGAGCGCTGGAAGGATGCGATGACCTACTTTGAGAAAAGCCTCTCCAAACGTCCCAACAACGCCAGCGGCAGGCACTACCTCGGCATCATCGCCACCAAAATGAGCCTGATGGAGCGTGCCGAGCGCGAGTTCAAGACCGCACTGGCGATTGATCCGGCCTATGGTGAAGCGCACTTCAATCTAGCGGTGCTCTACGTCACCTGGGACCCACCGCAGTGGCAGAAGGCCCGCGTCGAATACGACGAGGCCATCAAAAAAGGCGTGAAAGCAGATGAGAATCTCGAAAAGCTGCTCAATGCCGGCAAGATCTCGCAACGCTGAGTGGCGGCATCGGGCAGAGCAAACCTGCCCACAGCAGCTCAGTGTGAGACCGCTGGCGTTTTTGAACTGAGGTTGCGTGCTGATTTTTCTCAGCCTCGAGGGGGCATCCTCGCCAGGCGTGGATGCCGCTTGAGGCTGGAATGAACTACACCAGCATGAGCGCCGGGTTTTCCAGCAGCTTGCGCATTTCGGCGAGGAAGGTGGCGGCGACAGCGCCATCGACGACGCGATGATCGCCGCTGAGACCGACCCACATGCGCTGGCCGACGACGATCTGGCCCTTGTCATCCACGACGGGAGCCTTGCGGATGCTGCCGATGGCGACAATCGCAGCCTGCGGCGGATTGATGATGGCAGCGAATTGGTCAATGCCATAGGCACCCAAGTTCGACACGGTGATGGTGCCACCGGCGAAGTCGTCTGGGCTAAGTTTTTTGGTCTTGGCCTTGCCGGCGAGGTCTTTGACGCTCTGGCTGATTTCGAGCAGTGTTTTCTTTTCTGCCTGCTTGATGACCGGGGTGACGAGACCGTCATCAATGGCGATGGCGACGCTGAGGCCGACGGATTTGAATTTCACGATGGCATCGCCATCCCACGCGGCATTGATGGCGGGCTGAGCCTGCGCGGCACGGACGACCGCCTTGAGAATGAAATCGTTGACGGTGTACTTCACGCCGCCGGTTTTTTCATTGGTGGCGTTGAGATGCGCACGGAATTCCATGAGCGGCGCGGCATCGACTTCCATCTGGAGGTAGAAATGTGGGATCTGCGTCTTCGAGGCGAGCAGGCGTTCGGCGATGATGTTGCGCATGCTGCTGGTGGGAACGCGCTCGTCTTCGGGGCCAAAAGTCGGGCGGATGGCCGGTGTGGCAGCGACGCGGGCACTGGAACCACCGACCGGGGCGTTTTCGACATCCTCACGGACGATGCGACCTCCCGGACCTGAGCCGACGAGCGCGCTGAGGTCCACGCCACGTTCTGCAGCGATCTTTTTGGCAAGTGGGGAGGCTTTGACGCGGATATTGGAGTTCGCGGCGGCGGCACGGCTCTTGTGTTGCGGAGCTTGCGGGAGGCGCGGGCCAGCGCTTGCGGCCTTGGCGGCGGTCGCAGATGGTTTTTTCTCAGCAGCAGGCACCGGAGCTGCGGCGGACTGGGCTTTGGCGATGAGTTCGTCGAGATTGGCGGGAGCGGCCTCGTCTTCCTCAAGAATGACCGCCAGCGGAGAGCCGAGCGGCACTTTGCCGCCGGGTAGCGCGATGAATTTGTGCAGAACGCCTTCAAACGGGCTGGCGTACTCCATGGTGGCCTTGTCGGTCTCGATGTCAGCGATGGCCTTGCCGACGGTGACTTTGTCCCCTTCCTTGACAGTCCATTTGGCGAGGGTTCCCTCGGTCATGGTGTCGCTGAGCTTGGGCATTTCGATGAATTTAGGCATGGCAGGAAGAAAGGTTAGGGGCGGGGGATTTCGAGGTCTTTGCAGATTTTGTTCACAAGGAAGTCGTTGATCTCGCGGTGACGCGGCACCGAGGAGCTTT
>Ga0315905_10005469_pt1 | contig 12945 bp, 7 predicted proteins | sample LakEriMetagenome_5_FD_203522 | JGI IMG/M metagenome (GOLD analysis project Ga0315905, IMG submission 203522) | Freshwater fungal communities from buoy surface, Lake Erie, Ohio, United States - Buoy 4 MA121 | ecosystem: Environmental > Aquatic > Freshwater > Lake | place: USA: Lake Erie, Ohio... | reverse complement strand
TTGTAAGCATCCATGCACCATCTATGTTTCCAGGTCCTATGTCATGCAGAGCTACTTTCTCAACACCTTCTGAAAGAAAGTGCTTCTTCCACTCTCTCAAGCGAGCAAGCTGCTGCGCACGAGTCTTTCCTTCAACTCCATTAATAATTGCTGTCTCAACTACATGCGCCATGATCTCTCCTAAGTGTGGGGGTTTGCTTAAGCAATCTAAACCTGCTGGGCAGGGGGCTGTAAATACCTTTGAGCCATCTTTCTTGAGCCTAAGCCTGCCAAGACATACTTAATTTTTGGGCTCCACCCCTTGCCTAAATTGCACGCCCCTTTAAACTCCCTCCATGCACACAAGCTATGAACAACGCCTTGAGTTTTTGCAGCAATTTAGTGATGGCTTGGAAATCTTTTCTGGAAATAATGTTGATGCGAAAATCGCACAAGGTGATGGCTGGAGAATATGCAGTAGCAATTCACAATTTGCGATGTTTAATAATGCATTGCTCTACACATCACGCAAAGAAGCAGTTACTGAGTTAATCGCAACCATTGAAGCTAACCAAGCTCCTGCTGGTATTCGTTTGGCAGGACCTGCGATCGTCCACACAACCGCCTTAGCCGAACTCGGATACACAAACCATGGCGGTTTTCCTTTTATGCTCTGGAGCGCAGACACATCAGTTGATGGTTTCAAACTCCGCGAGGGTCTAAGCATCAGACGGCTTGTCCCATCAGATAGTGAAGTAATGAACACAATTTATGCTGATGTGTATTCAATGAGTGATGCAGCAATTACAGATTTTAAGACCTTCCAATTTGCCTCTGATCAAGACCACACCTATGGCCTGTTTAAAGATGGTGAGATGGTTTCTCTAGTAACAGCAGTTATCTATAAAGACACCGTGGGCATCTGGAACATGGGCACGCCAACTATCCATCAGAAAAACGGTTACGGCTCTGAATTACTCAAATACGTCATGAAGGCTCATAAAGATATGGGCGGAAAAAACTTCTTACTATTTGCAACAACCGCGGGCAAGTTCCTCTATGACAAGTGCGGTTGGATCACCCTTGATTACCTGCCCTATCTATCAAAGGTCACCAAGAAGTAAGCATGAGCGAGCAGATAGACCAGTTCTTCCGCCCTGATGGCACCTTAATCAGCATTCCCGTTAAACCAGCCAAGAAGATCGCAGTCCTTCAGCACATCATCTCTGAACTCTCCCCTGATACCAAGTACCCAGAGAAGGAACTCAACCTCATCATTGCCAAGTACCACACAGACACAGCTGCACTACGCAGGTACATGATCGAGTACGGGATCTTGGAAAGGGATGGGGAGAGTGTTTATTGGGTGAAACATTAATCCTTTTCGAATGATGAATTCTTGAATTTTAGAGAGCGAGCATTCTCAAGAATTACTCGCATCTTATCCGCGGCAAAACCCTCTTTTGCGGCAGCTTGTATCTCAATTGTTATCTCAAGATTTACACCATCAATAGAACTCAAGTGTTGCAATATCTCTTGACTTAACCTGTTTAAATCTCGACTGTAACGCTCTGGATCCACTTCATAAACACCAAAGAACCTAGTGCTTGCTTTAGGTTCAACAACTACCGGAGTAGGTGTCACTAAAGTTGGGGCGGGAGTTGTTCCGTCAGGGAGAACAACTGGTGGTGTCACTACTTCAGGTATTTGCGCTTTTGCTATCTCAGGTTTGACCAATAATGTTTGATCTGTGATTGCACCAAAGGTAGACCTTCCACCGGGAAGAACAAGGCCGACATAAATTCCTATTGCACCATCAAAACCTTCTGATAAAGCAAATCCTTCTTGTTCAAACATCATTCCAGAAAGTGATTCCGAAATTGCATCAGCAAGTACCTTGCGGTTTTTCATTCGCGTTAAGTATGGGTACGAACAATAAAAAGCCCAAAGTTGACCCACATTTAAATGACCTGACTCCCAAGCTTTGCTTAACTTGGAATCAAGATCCATGCGGATCATTCGAGGCGATGCAATATCTGTGAACAACCCTGCGCGAACTAACTTCTCCGAGGCACGTGCTGCTAGGGATGTTTCCTGCCCTTCTGCTTTTTCTACCGTCCATTCAATTGGCTTACTTGGATCCGGTTGCTCGGGCACTATGGCCCAGATGTAAGTCTGTGCAATTCGAGAAGTTACTCCTTCATGCGCCTGATCTCTGCGAGTTGTTGCTTGCTTAGCTTGTTGAGGTGAAAGATTCATCTCTTCAATTCTGCTTGCAATATTATGCCAAGCAAGTAGGTCTCTGACCGCTTCCATTAACTCTTCAAGTCGCTTTGTATCTGGCGCTAAGTAAACCAACATATTCTTATTGATTCTCTGCGCTGATCCACGCTTTTCCAAAGACTCTTGCGCAAACTGCATTGCAAGCGAATCTTGAGAATTCTTTGAATGTGAATGTGATGGATGGAGAATTACTAGACGCGCTGAATCTTCATCTGGAATATCGGCCGAAGTGTCTGGTGCGATATGAACTCCAGAAAAAGCTCCACGATTGCGGTTTTCATTCGCTCTTAATCTAGAGACGATCTCTAGCCACACTTCTTCAGGTTTATCGCGGAGTCGATCTGCATAATCTGCTGCAGTTCTAGTTACGGATGCTTGAGTATCAAACCAATAACGATGTCCATCGGCGTAGAGATAAGTGGCCCTCTGTGAAAGTAAATCTAGGGCTGATCCAAAGTTTCCAATTGTGTCACCCGGTATTGCTACACCTAGCCAAATACGTGGCTTCTCTGCACCTATGTGGCTACTCTTCAAAGTGGGAGCGGCTCCAACGAAAATGGTTCGGGCTAATCTACGTGTAAGTGCACGCTGTCCGAACAAGGGTCTTTCAGAATCGATTTGAACTGGAGTAGAACCTGAACCATCAATATCAGCATCAACAATTGGTTTCCAAGAATCAGGTAAATACTGAGTGATCTCACTTAAGACACTTGGAACATCGAGCGGAAGAGATCCAGGCATAATCAGTGGACCAGCATCTTGAGACTCCCATAATGCATGCACAACTGCACTCATCAACCGAAGCACTCCGCGTGTTCGCTGGAAACGTTCTAACGTTGACCAATCTTCATAGAGTCGATCAAACAACTCAGGGTGAATTGGGTATGCCGCACGAATTCTTGCTTCATACGAAATATCTGAGCAATCACGTGGAAATTCACCAACATGCTGTGAGTAAAAATTGACGAACTGACGGGCAACGGCAGAAATATCGGCCAAAGCTGCTGCATCGGGTTCGACAAATAGTCGACGTCTTACAATCTCGAATGACTCTTGTGCACTCGCAGGTCTCCATTGATCTGCAACTCGACGAACTACATTTTGCAATCTTTGAAGTGCTTCTTGCCCATTGGGACCACCAACTTCTAGAGCACTACCACCTGATTGACCATCCTTATCTGGATCATGTGACGCTGGAATAGAAATTACAAGCATCGCACCAGGAACGGTCTTTACAACTTCTGTAAGTGATTGTGCAAATGTAAATTGTGTGTCGAAAGTTCCACCAGGGAGGTCTTCACGTTCCCATAACTGACGAGCGTATGCGACCCACTCATCAATGAGAATCAAGCATGGCGAATAAGCAGTAATTAGCTTTCTTAACCCTTCACCAGGATTTGTACGACTTGCATCCGCTTCTGCAACAAATTCAAATGCTTTCTTTCCGCCTAACTGCCAGGCAAGTTCGCCCCAAATTGTGTTTACTTTTGTTCCATCAGCCTTAAGCAGTGGGGCTCCAGGAGACAAGTGAATTCCCACTAGTGCAACTCGATTTACTTTCTTTGGAATCGAACGATTTGCTACCACATCCTGTACCTCTTGCGTGAGTGATGAGATAGGCGCTCCACCAAAAAGATGCCACAAGGCCAACATGGAGTGGGTCTTTCCCCCACCAAAGTTTGTTTGGAGATTAATGATTGGCGATGCATTCTCATCTCCGGAAACTCTTCGGATACCTCTATCGAGAAGCTCTTTTAGCCCCTCCGTTAAATAAGTACGCCTGAAGAACTCAATCGGTTCTACGTATTCACTCGAACCTTCGTTTTGCGAAACCATATAAAGATCTGCAGCAAACTCACTTGCAGAATAGTTTCCGGTAGCAACGTCCTCATGAGGGCGAAGTACTTCTCTCCACGATTTCAAACCAGTGCCAGCAATGCTTACTCCATTACCGGGGCTAAGAATAGCTTTCTTCGTCTCTGACTCAAAAACTAACCGTTGATGATCTTGTCTCATCTGCCGAATCACTTCTGCTTCAGATGGAGAACCAGTTGCCGTAAGTAATCTTTCCATTGTGTCAAGAATTCGGTAAGTATCGTCATTATCAAACTTTTTGCTATGAGCCCAGCTATTTCTTACTTCTCGCAACTCAGACGCTAAAGACTGTTGTGCCCTACTTAGAACTTTTCCAAATACACGCCACTCTTCAGTTATTACTTTTAGTTGTACAGAAGGGTCTTCCTTCTCGTACTTCTTTTTAACACCATTTTTTGTTTCGTCACGTTTTTCGATAACTTGAATCCAATCAACACCGACACCTTCGAATGCAGTGACCATCTGACGATCCACAAATTCTAGTAATCCAGCCGAAAGTACATCAAACCCTTTACTGACTCGATCACGGTTGCTTAATGACATTTCATCTTCCTCACGTAAGTTTTCAATTGATTAGCCAAGATCTAATTCTGATTGGGAAGAAGTTCTCGTCGACTGAGTCTTCGCCCTCGTAGCTAGCTCGGACCATGAAGTACCCAAGCCATTGAACATTATTGCCGCTTCAGTCCAGCCCTTCTTTTCTGCCAATCGATAAAGTAAATACGACAGCTCCTTTACCGAATCAATATCAATTTTGCTACTTGAATTTGCTGACCATTCAGCAGCTACTTCGATTCCACTTCGCTGAAGTTCATAGGAAATTCTCACTGCAACCTCCCAAACACTTATATCTTTGTCATGTTTGGGGTCCCAATTAGATTCCATATCCTGAGGATGAACCAATCGCGCTTTTCCGGCTGCAGCCTTAAACACTCCCCCTCTTTCTAGAAGAGTTAACGAGGTATTGACGGCTCTGGATAAAACATCGGCCTCACCAGAAGTTGCCTCATTCCAGCCAAACTGTGAAAACCACTTGATACAAAATCTGGTTTCCGAATCAAATTCGCCTTCTTGCTCCGAGAGGACCTCATCAAGTACTTGGTTAATAAGTGCCAATGCTGTTCTGACCGACATATCTGAACCGTCAGCTTCCACAATTTTGCTATAACGGGAAAAGATCGACATTCCTGGCCCAATTGCCGCTTGAGCGAGGTCCACGGGAGCAATACTGCCTTGCTGCAGTTCATTCAGAGCAACCGGAAGTTCTTGTTTTAGAGATGACAAAAAGGAACGCCTAGTTGTGGCTTCCGCAGTTTCCTTTTTTATCCGGCATGCAAGAACAATAGAAGAAGCCAGCGCATTGGTTCCACTTCCAACCATTCGATTACTTAACTCAGTCCTCATTGGCCAAGTTGCATTAATTGTAAAACCTGAGTCTAAAATCGCATTCAACATCGTCTCCCAACCTGTTGACGCGGTTCCCTCAGTTTCTTCTTCAGATTGCTTAAATGCGTAGAACACGGTCATTGGGATTTCTGGATTATGGTGTTTTCGAATCTGACCAAAAGTCTTTATAAATCCTTCTTCGAAAAAAGTTTCCGCCGCCTTCTTGTCACCATCAAATCTATATGGAGTTGCAACCAATTCCTCTGATTTAGGCGTGAGGACTGTTTGTGTAATCTCTGGGTACTGTCCGATTAATGTTTTTCTTAACCAAACATAAAAGAAGTCTGCGAGTACTGCGTATGGGATATTGTCATAGTATGGAGGATCTGTAGACACGACTATGTTGTCCGCATATTCAATTTCCATGGAATTCGCTTGCTTAATGACAGTAGGTACTTTAGCGACAGTTTGATCCACTACTTTTGATATCCAATTGATTTGTCCAAGCCAATTACCGGTTGTGTCACCAAGAATATTTGCCTCAGCAGAATCCCAAGTCATTGGAATAGATTGTCTACCAAAAGTGTTTCTAATTGTCTCTCTATTAACAATCCAACTGCATACACTAGAATTGTAGTCTGCACATCTTCCAACAGCCAAGCCTAAATAAAGAGTAATCGCTCTTCCGTACTCTAGAGCTTTATCTTTTTCCATTCCAGCATTTACAGCATCTTTAATAACTTTCTTATACACTTCAGCAACTAAAGAACTGAAAGTTGAAAGTGCTAGGAGTTGTCTAGGTCTAAATAAATCTCTAAATTTTGTTAGACCGTAACTAACACACCAAATGCTTCGCGGATCATGAGCAAGTTCATCATCTGGAAGACCATCTGGAAGTTGCACTTTTGAAAGTTCTTCTTGGTCTGCTGTGCCTGCGATATAATCTCTTCGTCCGGCTCCCTCAACGACCGCAGCCATCAATCGACTTCCAAACCCTTTAGTTATTCCTTCGTTCTTGATAAATGTATCTGGCATCGTTGAATTGCATGCAACGCAATTAAAGTTTGCGCCTCTGCCTTGTTTTGGAGAAGAAGTTGGCTTTGCCCCATCCCTCTTTACAAAGAATTCAATACGATCTCCCTCAATTCGAGGCTCAATCCAGACCTCGTTCCCAGCTTTCTTACTAAGCCACCAAGTTGTAGTTAACGGAGTTTCGATACCACAGGCGGGGTTTGGGCAATGGACTGTGCGTACCCAAATCCAGGCAATCACATTTCCTGGAGTGCCATCATTAAGAGTCATCTTGGGGTAAACCGATTCAAGCTGCTTCGATGCCAGTCCCCAAACATACCTACCATACTCTCGAATATCGGAGGCTAACCCAGTTGAATCCGGCCAATCCAACCGGTTTTCGTGAGAACCCGGAAAAATGGGTTTGATGTCTTGCCAGTTAGCAGGGATTTCACTTACTGCCTTGTTAATGAGCACTGGGACGGGATTTAGATCTGATCCGCTTGAGTTTAAACCCAAACGCTGAGCTTCCAAAGGAATCGAACCTCCCCCTGCGAATGGGTCATAAATTGAAGGAATTAATCCGTTATTGGATTTACGAATTTCATCGTTGGCAATATTCAGAAGACTCTTGTCTGTAGCATTTTCCCAAACTACTAACTTTTCAATAATTTCAAAAAGTCTCTGTCGTTCTTTTTCTTGACTAGCCTCATCTTTGAAAATTTCTGGATAGGAAGACGGATCATCAACAAGCTGTGCGAACAAAACTGCACGACATGCTGCTAATGGTCTACGCGCCCACCATAAGTGAATGGTGGACGGATGACCATGTCTTATCGATTTCTCCCTAGAGGACTCTCTATTAATGGCCTCCAGTGGTAGTGAAACCTCAATGAGCTTTCTTTTAGTTGCCGTCATTGCGGTTGCCCCCCTTCTTTCCATCTAGAGTTCCAATCTACAGTGAACCTCGTGATACTGAAGTCTTCTGTACCCACTAGGTCAAATGGTCTCAATACATATTTGATTTCGTCCTTTTCAGCGCCGTTCTGGCTAACGCGTACTAGGGCCAGCCTGTAATTATCTTCAAGATTTTTAGCCGTTAGAACTTCACGACGAGTAATTTGGAAGTCATTTGCGCCTTCAATTCTTCCCTTGACTTCAATCTTTATCACAGTGCCATCTGGTGCTACTGATCTGATATCAAAGCCAGGATTGTTATGCGGCATTTCTTCAGGTGTTCGCCCAATAGAACGTTCAGCAGACATAGCTGCTGCGATTGCACGACGATCTACTTCTGCTGTCTCTTTTGCATAACTTGAAACTGGACCTGTTCTTTCGCCATTGAGGCGATCTACAAATCCTTGTGGAAGAACCATGGCAATTCCTACTAGTGCTGGTGGATGTGTAACAATCTTTGAGTCCGAATCCAATTCAGCTAAACGAATTTCTAGGCGTCTTTCTAGGTCGCGAGCACGGCGTTGAGCTGTTTCCGGCTTAATTTTTAAAGCCTTTCCAGCAGCTTCTTGATCAATCAACTCAGCATGGCGTGTATCCCAATAGTTAATTTCACTAATTAAACGTTTGCGAACTTGCTCTCTAGATCTTTGTGTCGCTGGAATCACTTGTGCGGTAACTTCTTCTTGATGTTCTGGTAATGAGTTTTCAATGGCCCAGTTCACCGCCAACGTTTCCATATTCTTCAAATCCCATGAAGTGACCTGAGAGGAGCGAGCTTTCTTGTAAACATCGTCGGAGGCTGGTGAATAATCTAGATACGGAGCTTGCCCAACACCAAATACCTCACCAGCAGAAGTCAGTTCCACGAAATCAAATCGTTTAGAAATTGTTCTTGCTGGAGTATTTCCATCACTAATACTTTGAGTCATCGCAACAAGAAGTCTCGGAGTTTCACCTTGATCCTCGGTATCTATCAAAACTGCACCATGCTTTAGGGTTGATGAATTCTGTTCAATCATTAGATCAACAACTGCATCCAGTAGTGGATGTCCTGGGGCAACTAAATCAGCTTTAGCCTCACCAGCCACGTTGACGAACTTTCTTTCAAAAGTTATTCGTTCATACTTACTTAGAACTGGAGCGCCAGTTCCTATTTGTCTATCTCTATCTCGCACTGCGTTTGGAACGTGTGTAACTTCCCATTTGCCTACCTCGCGAGCTGCGGCACGACCACCCAGTCTGTTGAAAGCACTTAAGAAGAAGGATTGAATGTAATGAGGTTGAAGTCGTCTTGCTTGTAGATCTTCAATACGGCGTTTGATCTCTTCTATATCGCTGAGTGCAAGGATCTTTGTATGCAGCGCTCGTTCCGCAATCAACACATCAAGTCCTTCGCCTACTCTTGAATCGATTACTTCATTGAGTCGCTCTCTAGTTGAAGGCTTATCACCATATCTAATTGCCTCTATAAGAAGTTTTCTAAGTGGTTCTTCTGCAAAGGCTTCACCAAGTACATCAAAAACCTTGCCTTTATATGCAATTCGTTGCTCTTCAATTTTCTGCAATAGACGTTGGAATACCTCACCTTCACGGGTATTAGCAGCAACAAGATTCCAAAGATGGCACACTTCTTTTTGACCAATACGGTGGATGCGACCGAATCTCTGTTCAATTCTGTTTGGGTTCCAAGGAAGGTCGTAATTAACCATTAAATGAGCGCGCTGTAAGTTAAGACCTTCGCCAGCTGCATCCGTTGCTACAAGTACTCGTACATCTATATCTTGAGTGAAGAGGTTTTGAACTTTTCTGCGATCTTCACGGCCAACACCACCATGAATTGCTACGACAGCTTCGTCTCGACCAATCAGAGTTCTGATTTGCTCAATTAAATATACCATTGTGTCTTTGTGCTCTGTAAAGATAATAATCTTTCTTAAGTTACCGCTTTCATCCTTGGTTAAAGCATTGTCGCTAAGAATCGTTCGTAGCTCAGTCCACTTCTTATCAGTTCCAGAAAAGCGCACACGTCTGGCTAGCTCAGCAAGACTTTCGAGTATCTTGATTTCATTTTCAAGCTCAGCAACAGTCTGGGCAGCGGTAGCTGCATCAACCACATTCTCTTCGATATCTTCAATTTCAGATTCTGGAATGTCGTCGATATCGTCTAAATCATCATCAGATAGATCGCGTTCCAGAAGCGAGCGCAGATGCTTCTCAAGTGAAGAATCTCGGACAGAAGCATTGGCAATTTGCGTCATTTCAATACGACGAGCTTCTAGCCTGTCGCGACGTCTTTGAAGGCTCTTCCAAATAGCTTCTGGGCTTGAAGCCAGCCGTCTTTGGAGAACTGTTAGTGCAAAACCAACAGTGTTTCCACGTCTGCCATCACCTTCGGCTTTTAATCTGTCAGCACGATTCATCTCATCGCGCACATACTCTGAAACTGCTTCATACAATTCTTGTTCTTCATCTGAAAGTGCATAAGGCACTGTGTAAGCGCGTCTTTCGGGGAATAAGGGCGTTCCTTCCATGGTGAGAAGTTCCTCTTTCACCATGCGACGCATCATGTCGTCGATATCGATGCTGTGGACACCATCTCGGTACTTACCTTCAAAGCGATCGCCATCAAGGAGTGCAAGAAATAATTGGAAGTTTTCTTGATTTCCAGCATGTGGAGTTGCTGTCATTAGAAGTAAATGACGACAGATTCTTCCAAGCATCAGGCCAAGTTGATAACGCTTAGTGGTCTTCAGCTCTTGACCAAAGTAATGAGCTGACATTCTGTGTGCCTCATCGACAACAATTAAATCCCAATCGCTTCGTTCTAGGCGAGCCTGCAACTCTTCATCACGAGAGAGCATGTCCATTCGAGCAATCATGAGTGGATGATCTGTAAAGATGTCGCCGTGAATATCTGAATCAATCATTGAGCGAGTGAGGATTTCAAATTTAAGGCCGAATTTTTCAAAGAGTTCGTCTTGCCACTGTTCGGCTAGACCACCAGGTGAAACAATCATGCATCGGGCTAAGTCACCTCGAAGAATAAGTTCCTTGATGTAAAGACCAGCCATAATTGTTTTTCCAGCACCTGGATCATCTGCGAGCAAAAAGCGCAAAGGAGTTCTAGGGAGCAGTTCCCCATAAACGGCTGTAATCTGATGGGGAAGGGCGTCAAGATCTGAAGTGGTAATTGCTAACATCGGATCAAATAGAGCTGCATAGTGAATACGTAACGCTTCTGCTCCTATGCGCCAAGATTCAGGATCTCCATCAAATGCAGGACCTGTCCCTGAAGATGTGACTCTAAGTGACGCCTCTTTATCTCGCCCAAGGACTACTTGATCAGTTTTTCCAACCTGGTCCTTATAAGTGAGCGTTATGAAGTTTTGCCCATGCCAGGTCACTTGAACTACTGAAACGGGGAGGGCCCCAACTATCCCAAGTACTTCAATTCCTGGAACAAGATCTTCCAAACGGACAGGGCTTGAAATGTGGTCCGTTAATTGCTCAGACAAACCCACCCCCTTAAGGCTTCGACTACTCGGACTTTACCTCGTGACACCGTCAAGAAGCTCCGAGGATAACCCAGTTACCGGTCAGAAAACGGTGCCAAAGAATGTCAGTTGCTCGGTATATCGTAAAAATATGACCACAAAACGACATCGGCACTCCATTAGGCTGTTGATATGCCCCTCATGCCAACAGATCGGCACACTCCGCAAGATTATTTACGGAATGCCGGATCCTGAAACCTTCGACTTCGAAAAGTATGCAGTTGGAGGGTGTTGTATTCGTGGAGACGGACTTGATCCTGACCTTCAATGTAAGCAATGTGAGTGGGAAGGTTTCCGCAAAGATCTTTAATTCTTAATGACAATTGCGACTACTTGTTCCGGCGTCGCACTCTCCCCCAACTCCACATTCACATTGGTGGGTATGCCATTGATCTGGGCAGCAGACAGGATTGAGAGTTGGGCTGCTATCTCAGTCATCCAGTAGAAGGCGCTAGGACCTGCACGATCAAGAATGTGCTGGGCTTGGTTGATGCGAGTAGTTGAGAACTTTTCTGCATCGTTTTTATCATCATGGATGACATCTAGGAGATAGCGCTTGATCTCTAGTGAGATAGCTGTTGAGTCAGAGGAGTCTTGGATTAAGTGCTTGAGCTCAGCATCTAGTGTGCGAGGTTTGCGCTTGGCTTTGCGCTTAGAGAAGGAGTTAAAGACAAGGTAGAAGAAGATGAAGAGCAGGATGAATTCGACCATGCCCTCAAGTTACTGGTAGTAACTGACAGATTTAAAGAGTGTTGAGCACACCAAAGAATGCGGTAGCACCTGCTGCGATGAAGAAGATGGCAAGTGGGACCCAGCCAAAGATTTGGTAGGCGGTGATCTTGTCGTCTGTTAAGCCGGTTTCGTTTTCTCTGCTCATAGTGTGAAGAGTAGCGAGTTTGTTGGGTGATTTCTATTTGTCGGTAGGCGGCTTTAGGTTCTTGGCATGAGAAGTTCATCAGCGCTAAGTCACCCACCTGCAGACAATTACGCCCTTATCGGAGAGAATTAACCATGGGATTTTGGAGCAACCTCAAAGCAAAGCGGGAACACAAGAGCGCTGCGCGCCAATTTGAAGTTGATCATGCCAATTGGGTCAGAGATGTTGAAATCTTTAACACCATCCGTGATGCTTTTGAGTTAGCAGCTAAAGGTGAGGATGCTGTTTCAAACCTGACTGTACAAAAGAAGGGTGAGATTGTTTTGTGGCGTGGTCAAGGCCAACTCCATGAGGCTGGTCGCACCGCAGGGCAATACGTTGGTAGCTCCCAAGGATTTTCTATTCCCTTGTTTGCTGGTGTCCGATATCGAGTTGGTGCCCAGCGTGGAACATTTGTTTCAGGAGATCCCATCCAGGTATATAAAGAGGTTGGCGATGTTGTGCTAACAACCGATCGAGTCTTGTTTAATGGCATGATGAATACCAAGGAATGGGCCTTTAGTAAGTGGAATGGTGCTGCAGCATCTGCTGATGAGACTGATTACATCTTCCATGTGAGCAACAGACAAAAGACATCTGGGATTTTGTTTTCTAAAGAAGATGGTCGTTTGTTTAATCGCTTCTTGGCACAAGCTCTTAACTGCGAGGAACAAGGCATTGAGTCTGTCTTTAAGTCATTAGATGGCGTGCTCAAAGAATTGGCAGAGGATGAACCACTTAAGCCTGTCTTAGCTCTACCTGCTCCTTAATTACTTCAAGATTTCAATCAAGGCTTCTTCGTCGTATCCTCACACGAGAGATTCCTCAACTGCAGGCTTGGTATGACCAATCTTTCCCCTTTGCCATTCTTTTCTGTGAAGAACTCAGTCATAGTGCGAAATTCCTTGTTACAGACCAACCCGGTTATGTTGATGACAAGTGGGTTTCTTGAGTCATTGACATAGCCAGTTTCAAAGTAGACCT
>Ga0315905_10005468_pt1 | contig 12945 bp, 14 predicted proteins | sample LakEriMetagenome_5_FD_203522 | JGI IMG/M metagenome (GOLD analysis project Ga0315905, IMG submission 203522) | Freshwater fungal communities from buoy surface, Lake Erie, Ohio, United States - Buoy 4 MA121 | ecosystem: Environmental > Aquatic > Freshwater > Lake | place: USA: Lake Erie, Ohio... | reverse complement strand
AATCCGTACCGGCCGGTATATTCCAGAATCTTGAAGAACCGCAACTGTTCATTCCAAATGCTGACAACCCAAAAAATCCAAATTTACTACTATTTTGAATTTCCGACACGACACCCGTACAAAATATTGGTTTGAATTTTGGGTGCGGAGGCCGAAGCGGCTCCTCGTTGCGGCGACGGCGGCTCGTTCCCGAGGCCAAAAAACATAGTTTTGACGACGTGTATTTGGGGGCCAACTTCTGAACTTGAAACTTAGCAGGGGTTCAGGGTTGGGCCCAGAGGGATACCCAGCCGCGGCGGCTGGAGCATGGCGCTCCAGATGGCAGGCCAATTGGGGGAGAGAAAGGGGGGGGGAGAGAAAGCAGGGCGATACGAACAACCTCCGGGTCCGCATGCGCATGAATCATGTGCAGACGAGAGTTACATGTGGGATCAGATCTCGGCACCGTCCGTGAAGAGGAGTTCCCTGCCACCGAAGTCCGAGCGGTGAGAGCACACCGCTCCCCTTGTTCCCTTTCACTCTCCTGACATACAGCAGCCTCGCGCCATGTCTCAAAGTGAGAGGTGTTGTTTATTGGTACTCAGTTAGTAACCTCTACACCATGACAGCGCTGACCCCGTTCTGGTTACAGCATTCTCGAAAACGTCCTGCTCAAGAAGACAGATTCCGTTTTGGATACATGGCAAGAGCGCGACGTGGTCCTGACCAAGCAGCGTTTGTTTTTCGGTGAGAATCCAGTGCGGGTGCTTACCCAGCGCAGGAGCGCTGGCGCAGTGCCGTTCTGATTGTGCGGTTTCCCGCGTACGTTCTTGTGCTGATAACAGGTCGGGTAGGCGTGGATCGCGTCAGCGACAGCGTGCCGCTGGAGGGCATAGACTGTATCTATTCAACAACTGATGCCCGTGTGGGCCCCGGACATGCCAATGTGCCTGAGCTGGCGTTCAGAGACGGGCATGTCATTGAGATTAGGACATGCGAGGACGGGTTCAATGCTGGGCGAAGCTACTTGCTGAAGACTAAAGATGCTAAAACTGCAGAGGTAAGCGAAGTCAGACCTTGCGCTGCGAGGGTGCGACAATGAGGGAGCCAAGGTGATGCCTGGGCAAAGAGTGCAATACGCGTCTAAGCTCGTTTGCACCTTGCTGGGTCTTGAACGTGGAAGCCTAGGCGTGGAACGAGGTCAAACGGTGGAAGAAATTTAGAAGTAGGTTGAGCTTCCCTGCTTGAAGGCTGTAGTCTAATTTAATTAGTCCTGAGAACGTCAGACGACATATCTGGTCTCAAGCGACTGACCCTCACGAATGGTCCAGGACTGGACAGCAGAGCTTCGCCGAAGTGCCAAAGCGTGTGCAGACCAACAAGAACGAGAGACCCTAAATAACTTGGCATGGTACAAGCGTGCGCAAATGAAGTGCCATGATGCATATCATTCAAAACTGGGGCAGAATGCAGTCGCCGCGGCAATCGTGGCAAATTTTGCTCTCCGTATCGTTGACGTTGAATTTAAGTCGGGGGAGCAGCCGGAACAGTTGAACACGATTCTCGAGGAGGCCGAAGACGCGTTCACAATTTTTTTCGTCATCGAGCTTTTCATTAACATGTTTGCCCATTGGACCTTTGAGGAAGAGTCGCGCACGCCAATGTTTTTCCACGATGGATGGAATCTCTTTGATTTCACAGTTGTCGCGATCTCTATTCTTTCCATTGCACTGCCGGCGCTACCCGGCATTATGTTTTTGCGGCTTCTGCGGGCATTCCGTGTCATGCGGCTTTTCCCGAGACTGAGGTCGCTGCGAAGGATTATAAATGCCCGTAAGATTATCCAAAAGTCGTGCCCATGCAAGCGATAAAGGCTGTGGCGCGTGCTGATGTCAACGAGGACCGCCCGTGTTTCGCAGTGACATCGTCGATCCTCCCTGTTGCCAACGCCTTCCTGGTGTTGCTTCTTTTCACCTGTATCTACGCCGTGATCGCTGTAACGCTGTTCCAGGTAAGACACCTGTTTCCCTCTTTAGGGTTTTTCTTTTCTTGACTGGAATTCACTCCATCTCATGCGCCTCACTGCACGCCAGAGCACTTGCTCCTGAGCGGTAATTGTTGTTGTGGTTTTGGAGGTATTGTGAGGCGTAGTAGGCCTACGAACGAGTCAAATGACAATGTACTTGAAAAGTACCGTGTGTCAGTGCCTGAACTTTTTCATGCGGTGATATGCAAACCACATTATTACACAGGAAAAGGATCCCGTACAGTTTGGAACTTTTTCGGCGTCCGTCTATTCAATGTTTCAAGTATGCACAGGCGACGGCTGGTCCACTGACATTGTGAGGCCCTTATTTCGTGAGGATGGGCATGTTGACGCCCTTCCAGCGTGTTTTTTTGTGTCTTACATCCTGTTGGCGGGGTACTTTCTGCTCAACATTGTCATAGCGGTACTCCTTGACGAGTTCGTGCGAAGTGTGGAGTTCGAGCGAGCAGAAGAGGCTGCAGCAATTGCAAAGGAACAGTCGAAGCGTACGCAGCTAATCAAGGGTGCACTAGACCCTTTGCTTGCGATAATTTTCCGGTATGATACGTCTGAGGATCTCAGGGAGAAGATCAACGCGCTCTATGACTCCTTGGATCCGGACAGCTCAAACAGCTTGACCTTCCCAGACTTTGTCGCACGCGTTGGCAAGACGACAACTCTGCCGCGCATGCACATTTCCCGCGAGGACTGGTAACGCTAGTACTAACGCTTAGGGAGCTTTGCACCTTAAATTATTGCCGCGTTTCCTATCAATAGCTCAAACTTGCAATCAAATTGAAGTTGAACGCGTGAGCGTCGAAAAGCATATTTTTGCGTCTTCTTTGTGCTGATTAGTTTCCCATAAGACATCAGGTAGCGGGATGATCGGAATCTGGTGTGTGGTCCGCGTTTTGACTAGCCCTGGTGCTTGGAACTTTAACAGGGAAATGATCATGTTCGGACGCAGCGGCGCGTCAGTGCTGTCAGATGGCAAAGAAGCTGCTGTATCCAAAGAACACTTCAGTTCCGTAATGATAGCCCAGATGTCGGCGTACTGTCAGAGAAGCGTAGAAGCCCATCTCGTGCGACACAATGCGGACCATAATGGTCAAGCAGAAGTTTACTTCATCTTGAAGCAAATCCTGTTCCGTATCGATCGACGTGAGGGACCCTTCCCACGTTGTACATTAATTTGTTCTCTTCAAAGAGTTGCAGAGGAACTGTTGACTATAATGTTGACGATTACGAATTTGAGCAGGTGAGGAGATTGAGAGAAGTGGCATGTCAAGTGCCTCAGGGCTTCAGGTGGGGTCAAGTCGCGAACGCGAGTTCAGCGCGTCTGCTGCAAAGGCTTCCGATTCGGCGGACGTGTCCATCCATGAAACGAAGTTCAAAAGCGTGGAGACCAAGGTTGATTCTATATATCACAAGGTTGACAGGCTATCCCACCAGATGAGCATGATTCTGCAGCGTTTACCTGCAGATGCAAATGAAAAACGCAAATCGGAAGGATTAAGCAGGGATGTTGCTCGGTCGTCTCTGATACAACAATCGAATCTTCAAGCATTGCAGGGTTTTCGAGATGGGATTGTTGAGTCAGATGTTGTCTTCACCCTGACAGCAGCCGCGGAAATTCGATCTACTGTTCAAGAGCTCATGGAGACTGCAACTGGCATCTCAATTCCTGAGGATCCTTACATCACGCACACGATGGGCCCTCTAGTGAACGCCTCGAATACCACGCGGTCAACGTCACGCAGCCCAAACAAATTTAAGCGCAGAACCCGGGATGGAACTATGATGGATTCGGATTCGGATTCATCCGATTCGCTTCCTGACTCTCCAGCTGCTGTTTCGCAAAGACAGGCCATGAAAATTTTCGATGGACGAAGCCCAGCACAGAAGATACTCGCCAAGGAGGTGAGCACTATGTATTTTCGTGGATGGGTTCCTAGTCGGCATGTCCTTATTGGTGGTTGGTTTGGTTATGTTCGTTCTTTGTTGGAATTTCGAACTCTCTTTGGCGTGTATACTGATGATGCTGCAAATTGATGGGGGGACACTGAACAGGTTCGATCACCAAGGGTACTTATGAGTCTGCGCAAGGGCTCATGCAGAGGATGCCATAATTGTGTCGATGGCATATCCGTCGTTGGCGCTATGATCTATGACCAATTGCTCCCAAGAACAATGCAAGATGACCATGTACAGGAACTCAAGAGCATATGCATCACACGTGCTCTCAACGCCCACTGCAACGGCCCGTCCGTCCCTTCAGACGTAGAAGCGGTCGCACGGATGCTCATTGAAGAACGACTGCCATCGGGAACTTTTGTTCTCAACGCAAACGCATACGTGGACATACCAACTGACAGCGGTCGTCACGTGCAGCGCTGTTTTCTCGTGCCAGAACGGCAGTGAACATCGTGTCAGGTGGCGAGGACGCGCAGGAGTGTACGCGTCGATCAACTTCTGAATGACATGTCAAAAGGCCTGGCACCCTGAGCCGGATTTTGCCTGATACTAAAGTACCTCGACAAATTCGCGCTCGCAAATCCCTTCCTCAAACAGTCGTCTCTTCACACACCCTCTTGTCCTTCTTTTCTCAACTTTATTTAAAAAATAAAGTTGAGAAAATTCAGCACCCTTAAATTCACCGCATTCAAATTTAGCACCCTTAAATTCACCGCATCTTCAACTAATGCTCAACTATGAGCTTCTTTTTTGGACTATCGCGCTCTCGCGGTGTGATATTGCCCGGGCGAGATTCCGCGAAAATCGGAACGGACTTGACCGGGCCAGCCCGGTCTGCAGCCTTGTTTTTCCCGCTTACATTCCTGCCTGTAATTGGCGCTGCAGTTCCTGTCATCCATGATCCTGCCCAGCATAACGCATCATTCACTTGAACCCCAAGTTCAGGCGATTTACCCATGCCAACCTTGAGTGCTAGATCTCCTGGAGCACGAGGTGCGTAATGTGCTGGGCCGGGAGTATCGCCCCATGCCCTACCAATGTGCGTGTCACGTGCGGTGAAGGAGAAGCCACGTCTCATGTCTGCCCTCGCTGTGAGCGGTCTGTGGGGCCGAATCTGCGGCACAGAAAGCAACCATCAGCATCACAGCATGTGGCCAAAGGAAAAAAAGCGTACATACGCTTCCAATCGCACTGATATGTGCGTTTGACATGTGTGTGGCAGATTAGAAGCAGCATGTACGTTCTCACCAGATTCGTCACAACCTTGCTTGGCGATTGGCTCGATCGTTTTTTTTGGCGCTCCTTGAGCATCTGTTTCTCCACTTGCAATTCTGCAACCTTGAGCATGGCGTTTTTGAGAATCATGGGACGCGCACTGGCTGCTTGACGCATTGCTTTTTCTTCGTCAGCGAATTTTTTGTACATGCTGGGGTGCCAACGAAGTGCCTGGATAAATTCCTTAGGATCGATCGATCCATCGGACACTACGTCCATTCGGCGTACAATAAGCCCAAGATTGGCATCATCGATTTCAATTTTTAGCTCCTTGAGCATTCGTCTGAATTCGCACTCAGAAATTCCCCAATCGCCATCAACGTCGAAATAAGCGAATGCATCGTAAACGGTCAAAAAAATTTCGCCAAGCCTGTGTTTAAGCCCTTCTATTGCCTTATTCATGGCCGAATAGTTGAGAACCGGCCTCACTTGAGTTTCTTCAGCTTGTTTCTTCTTATCAGGGCGAATGGCCTCAGTAGCGGTCATTCCATACATTGCCCTCGTCGCAGCACCGATCGAAACAAGGTCTGTGCCAATAGCGTCATATCCTCGTGTGTCATATTCTCCAGGCCCAGGCCAAGATTCCGCTGTGCTCCTCTTTGGCGGTGGAGGCCTTTCTCCCATCCATCCATGATTATGAGGCCCTCCTTTCGTACCCTTACTAAGATTGAAGTCAGTTTCATCGAAGCAAGACGGAACTGTGTAGCAACCAGGACCCGGTGTTTCGAATTCTTCTTTCTTCTTGTCGAGGCGAATGCCAACAATTACATTTGGACCATCCTTTCCATGCTCCAGTGAGCTCCCATTTTTGAGTACTAAAGGCATGTAAGCTGCAGGACCAGGCACACTATTGACGTAGCTCTTGCTGTGCGGGTCGTATGCACCCGATTTTCGAGCATTTTCCTTTTCTATCGCCTCTCTCCCGTGCATGCGAACAGCTCGAGATGAATGTGGTTTTGGAGTTGCATATGAGCCGGGACCGGGCACAGCTTCTCTCCACTGTTTTGTTTCAATGTGATACTCCTGTTGGGTCTCGTGGTTGCCAAGTTTCTCCCAGGCTTCTCTGGTTGCAATACTCACAGAAGGTGCATTTGTGAAGGCGGTCTTTCGAATAGGATGACACGCAGAACTAAAGCTCCCCGGCTTGATGCAGAAGTCGGGTGTTTCGTCAGCGTGATCTTTGACTGGGCCTACGATGTCTCGATACACAACAACATTTCCTTTTTTGTCCTTGAAGTCGCCAGGAAGCTCCAGACCATCTCTAACAACATTGTAATGATTCGGACCAGGCGTCTCTTGCGTGGAAGCTCCTTTTGAATCATGTTTCTTCGCTATAGTTGCACCCTTGAGTTGATGTCCGATTTTTTGATAGTCAATCGCATATTGAGCTGGTCCTGGTCCCGTGTCGTCTCGCTTGTCCATGGCAGCCATGATGTCCTTCATTTTTCGTTGCTTCCACGCTGGTAAACGATCAAACTCCCCTGGCGCCAACGGACGTCCAATGACAATCTGCGCAGCCTCTTGCTGCAGGTCCTCGTGTTTGGGCTCCGCCTCCTCCTTCTTTTCTGGCAGTGCCATCATCTTGGGGCCCGCGGCAGATGCGTATGTTACTGTCGGTTGCGCAATTTTGCCATCCAGAGTCCAATTGTGCGCCGCTGTGCGCTTGGGACTATAACTTCCCGGCGCCACGTGGGGGTTGTCGCGAACATCCGAGTACGTTTGTTGCAATTTGCCGTGCTTCTTCAATACCCGCAGGATTGCTGTGGGACGAGAAAGCTCTGCACTCCATTCGGGGAATGCCTGATGCATTCTGTCTGTAACGCGTTTGATGCCCGGGTCCTTGGGAAGGATGAATGGGCTGCCCTGGAACATTTCGTCACGATTTGGAGCCGCCAGATCATCCTGAAGCTGCTCAAACATTTTCAGCACTTCTGTCTCTTGCTCCTCTGTCAAAACATCCCGATCGTCGAAGCGCGGGGCCTCGAGACCCACGCCCATGTATCTACCCGGCACTGGATGGACTTCTGTCAGGGCAGCTTCTGCCGTACGGTCTCGATTCTTCCCGATGTATTTTCGTACGAATGTGTGCTTGAGCTTCATGTTCTCTCCCGATTTGGGGTCTTTGTGCCTGTATAAGATTGTAACTCTAGTTCCTGGTTCTCCCATCAATTTCCGGCGGCATTGGTGCAAATCAGTGACAGGCTCCCCATCCACTTTCAAAATTACGTCATTTTGTGACAGCTCTTTTCCCGATTCGTCCACGGAACCCCCCTTAAGCACTTCTTTCACTGCCAACTCATATTGCCCCGACTTAAACGGATCCGAAGGGGTTAAGATTGAGATTCGCTTACCAACATGATGTTCCTTTACCGTTATGGTAATCCCGACACCAGCAGGTTTTACTACCAGACAAGGTTCCGGTTTGGCCCACTCTGGATGATTATCGTGTACACCATATTCGCCGGGACCAAGTTCATCTTTTCTTTTCCCTTTATCTGACGTAGCAAAGCGCTCTGCTTGCGAAAAGGTGCGGTTGTTATGCAAGTTCGTGCTGTCTGGGTCGTCCTTTGCGTACCGTCTGCGTGTATGCGCATCGATGATGCAATGACGATTCCTACGAATCTCATTCTTATGGAATTCATCAAAGATACGCTTGTCTTCAACAGACATGGCGGTCTTGAAGCTCGTGAACCCAGATTTGTTGGCAGTTGCAAGAGACGGTGACTCTGGAGGGGATGTAGTGGCACGACCCTTGGGTGTTTCATCTTCATCAAACATTCTCTTCGAAGGCACATGAGTGTACTGGCCCCACTGACTTTTGATTTCGGCAGAAGTTGCTTGCTCGAGCCGAGGATCAAGATTTCCACACAATTCGTTTGGCCATTCTGGTATGTGACCATCAAGCAAATCCCAGCCTTCACTTCCGAGGAACTTTTCTGCGCTCGCTATGATGCCTTCTCGGTCTACAACAATGTCTCGCGTAGCCTCTGAAATAATTTGAACATGTCAGAAGCTTTATTAACGTAGCAAAGGGGGGCAGGGCGGCGCGCTCAGGGATTTCTGAATTGACTTCGTCTTTCCGGGGACTGCTCACCTTTTACAGACAGAGCTCGCGCCGGTTCAATCGCGTCTTGCCCAACCTCTTCACGTTTCCCAAGGCCTTTATCTAGCACAAATTTGCCATCTTCGGTGACCTCTATCAAGTTGCTGAATTGCCCTTTTGCACTTCGCCCCTCTTTGTTATAACGTTCCACAGGAGAGTTTTCGTCGGTACGGAAGCGAGCCTTCAGATCCTCTTGTCTGATGTCTGATTGCTCAACGATGAAGACCTGGTCGTCAGCATTGGGTATTGCCCGAAACCTGTAGCCTTTGTCGACCATATCCAATCGATCGGCCTCGACGATGGCAAGAGAGTGGTACTCGCCTGTGGCAAACCGCTGTACTGGCAATCCCGGTTCTGTCACCACTTGCACAGGCTCATAATGATTATCCTCTGTGTTCTGACCCAGCACTCCAAACTTTCCCTTTCCCCATGTGAACAGTCGCCCATCATCTGTGAGTGCACAACAGTGGTACGGCCCCGCTTGAATTGTCTGGAAGATCGGAACCTCATGCGACGATTTGCTGATACTGGCCTGTTGTGTTGAGGGCAAAAAATTACTCACAAAGACACGAAATACAATATCGTAGTGCATCAAGTATACGCACTGTGAGGTTTGGATCCGCCCTTTCATTCAATTTAGATAAATCTAAATCAATTTAGATATATCTAAATTGAATGAAAGGGCGGATGCAAAGCAAAATCTCACCATTGATGTCTCTTCCTGAGTACTCTGCTTTGCGCTTTCGTCCAATGACTGTTGCCGCAATGAACTTTGCCGATCAAAGGGCAACGCCGAGGAAGGACTACACGGGCCAACGGACGACGACGAATCGTGGACACCGTTGCAATCTTTCCGCCCATCCTCGTCCTCTATGTTGAAAAATAGAGGGAGGTGTTCATAGAGAAGGGAGTCAGTGCGCTCAATTTTCTAGAGGACAAACAGGGGAGGGGTTCCGTGCGCTCTGCTTTCTGGAACCAACCCTAGCGCGCGAGGCGATCTGCACGTTTTGATTCGAGCAGCGGCTCCAGCGGGGGAGAGTCCGCAGGTGAGCCAATTTACCGCTGATGCGAAGAACTTTTGTGGGAAAATCGTGGCCCTGGTTCGTGCGTCTCAGTTGTGCCCACTCCACCCTCGACGGAAGTTCAGAAGACAAATGGTTGGCGCCTCTTCCCAATTGCCCATATATGCCTGAGCCCCATGTCCACGCATCGCCTCGACCATCTACGGCGACGGTGAAACGGTCACCGCACGCGACCAGGCTCACATCCTTACCGGACCTGAAGAAATCAACGCATTTCGGCTCCAACAGGCTTTCGACGCGCTTTCGGGACCGGTTAATGACATTGTTCTTGACCGAACGCACCTCTGTGTGCAACACGCCGTGTCCCAGTCGACCATCCGCACAGTCGCCCCAGGTGTAAAGGTGATGGCGTGAATCTATGGCAGCGCTGTGCTGCAGCCCCACCGCAATCTGTCGCACCTGCTGCAGCCCCTCCACCATGACTGGAGTATTCCGCGGGGATCTGTCGCCCACGCCAAGCTGCCCGTGGATGTTCTCGCCCCACGCGAAGACCCGGCCGTACTTGTCAACTGCGAGGCCAAACTTGCGTGCAAGCACGGCTTTCGTGATGTACAGCGTGCGCCACTGCATATCCACCGTATCCCAATTGGGCGACAGGGGCTTTGGGCTGAAGACCCTGTCCACACCGCGGAGACTGCTCCCCAGCCCCAGCTGCTCGTTCGAGTTGTCGCCCCACAGGAGCAGCTCCTGCCGTGAGGTCAGTGCAAAGCTGCCGTTGCCGCCGGCGCCCACCTTGCGGACCATAAACGTGGAGGTCGGCGCCAGCGCCTCGACCTCGATCGGGCTCATTGCGTGCATGGACGCGTTTTTCGCGACGCCCAGCTGCCCGTGCTGGGCCTCACCCCAAGCGAACACGCGCGGCGCATGTGAGGGCCCCAGCAGAACGATCGTGTGCTTGGATCCGCAAGCGACCGACGTAATCTGCACCTTGGTGAACATCATCGTGACGGGGAGCTGCCGGTCTATCCGCTCGCCGTTGCCCAGCTGGAATTGGTCGCAGCGGCCCCACATTGCCACACTGTAGTCCTCCTTTTGGTCCACGAGAGTCTTTTTCCGCCCCGGCTTCGCCTGCCGCGCCGCATTCTGCCCATTCTCACCCTGAGAAGAGTAGAGTGCTCGTGCCATCCGCCGAAAACCCTAAATGCCGAATACTGCTAAAATTTTAGAACAACGGAAACGGAAAAACAAAATAAGAGAAAAAAAAATCTCCTAATTGCCGTCAGGGGAGGAGGCGCCATAGCATGGACGCTGGGCCTCCGCCGGGCGGCGGAGGCGGCGGCGCAGGGGGTGGCGGTACTCCGCCGGGCAAGGGGGATAGCGAGGGCAACAACCGGTTGCGCCGCCGTGAGCAGCAGAGCATGGACGTCTTCGGCGGGACGGAGGGTCAGGCGGTGCTCTTTTTCGCTGTTCTCATGTACGTGGTCCAGCAGCTGACGACGTGGGCGAACAGCAACTGCAGCTGCTAAATGCATTTAACATGGCATGTCCCAGTGGCAATCAACACCAGACGAGCCGCCGAGCGAAGATCCGGAAGTGACGCGATCGAAATGGCCGAGAGGCTCAGACGAAAGGCTCGCGGATGACAGTGAATACCCTGGACCTGGGTAATGTCAACACCAAGATGTTCCTCGCACCGTGGGGCGTCTGCGGCATCGAAGTAGACAGCGCCGACTATCAGTACCAACTCGCGCCCAACCCGATGCGCAGGGGCAAGACGGGCGTGTGCACGATTGGGAACCGCGAGAGCTCAGCGTCGCGGTTTGCGTATGACGCTAGACACTCATGAACACCGGCAGCGGCTGTGGGAGCTGATGGATCAGCTCACTGGCGCCAAATGCCTATGAGGCCTCTTTTATAAACGTTTATTCAAAGCAAGAGGGGGGTGGGGGTAATGCTTTGTGCCTGCTCAGCACCTTAACCTCTGCGCGCACTGTATAAGCCGCAGGACTGCGGCATACACAGAGGGTGGTCCAAGTGTCCATGCCGCGCCGCCTCCTCAGAGCCGCTTGCGTGACACGACACGTTGGCCGTGCAAGATAGCATTAGCACGCGGCACGCACAGGTTCTTTCACACACCGCTAACACGCAGCACGGACAAGACAAGCGTGCGAGCGAGGCAGAGGGGGTGAAGAAAAAGGGGCCGTTTCATTTCAATATAAATCGGTTGGGGGCCGAACGGCTCTTCACCCAAAACATCATTCAGTCTCGCAGCAGATGGTCTGCCTTGTGCCCTCCCTAGGGTACCCCATGACCCCACTCTGGTGTACCCTCCTCTACGCTCCTCTGAGAGGGAGCAATATGCGGCCGCGCGCTGCCAGCAAAATAGAAACAGAAACGTGAGGACAGGAGACCCACCCGCGAAGCACCTAAGCTCGAAGGGGGTGGCGGGGAGGTCTCATGAATCTTCACCCCTGGTTCAAGTGGAGGTCAAATGAAGCGCCAGCACGCGGTCCCAGAGGTCCCCTGCTGTACGCCCACCGCTGGCATCATGGGGCTGATATCAAGAGAGGACGGAAGAAATTTCCAGATGATGCCTTTCGATTTCTTCAACAACATGCACTGATGCTCCTGCTGGCTCGGTCGTGCTCAGCTACTTCCTCGTTCTCCGTGTTTGTTCCTCCTCTTCCTCCTCCTCCTCCTCCGTACCTCAGTTAGCATGGGCGCGCCGTCGCCACTGCAAAGGACGAGCTTCAGAACAGTGATGTGCAGTGGCGGCGGATCTTGGTCTTTCTTGCCGTGGCATCGTTGGTCTGGTATGCAGTTGTCGCCGGATCTTGGTCCGGTGTGCAGTTGGCGCACGACCTCTACCTGCCCACCGCACTAGCTCTAGGGTCGCCCGAGAGCAATGCTCAAAAACAGCAATGCATTGAGCATGGGGCGTGTCTGATCCTGTTCCTGCATGTAAGTGACTCCGTTTCACCGCAGGCGCGCAGGCTCCTTCCCTCTCCCCCCTCCCCCTCTAGCTCCTCTCTACACCAAACACTGTCATGAACCTCGAGCGCGTGTCTCGCTCCCCCCTCCCCCCTCCTGCGGCTGTGTGTGTTAATTTGCGTTATCGCTGTGTGTGTTTATTTGCGTTATTACTGCAGGAAGACAGAACTATTATGAAGCTGTGCGCTGGGGGGGGGGAAGGGTGCAGTGAATCTAAGGATATATGCTATGAGGTACGACGAGCCGAGACATGTGTGGACTAGACAGAGTCCGTCGCCCCCGGGGGGAGGAGATTACGAGGGTGAGCTGGTGTGAGATGCGCTCGCTTGCCGTTGAGGACCGTCGCCCTTGAGCCTTGGCCCTCCGTCCTGATGTCCACTCGAGCGAGTAAGGGCCTGTGCTTGTGCACGCGTTCGTGTGTGTGTGTGTGTGTGTGTGTGTGTGTGAGTGTGTGTGTGTGTGAGTGTGTCGGTCCGGTGACAGCACCTGGACCAAACTCGTCGAGCAGCCCGGTGATGAGTAATGGTTTTTGTTCACAAAATGGCAGATGGCCTGACCCTAAGAGCTCAAGACAA
>Ga0315905_10005467_pt1 | contig 12946 bp, 16 predicted proteins | sample LakEriMetagenome_5_FD_203522 | JGI IMG/M metagenome (GOLD analysis project Ga0315905, IMG submission 203522) | Freshwater fungal communities from buoy surface, Lake Erie, Ohio, United States - Buoy 4 MA121 | ecosystem: Environmental > Aquatic > Freshwater > Lake | place: USA: Lake Erie, Ohio... | reverse complement strand
TTAAAGAATACGAACAAGCTCGTAAGCCTAATTGCGATGCGATGCAAGAACTTTCATTACAGAATTATTTGGTAATGAGAGATAAAGTTACGGATCCGATTTTTAAAATGATACACAAAATAGAACATCGTATATCTGTATTATTTCCAGAAGATTATGTTCCACTTTACAGTATGGTTTCATTTACAAATACGGAATACAAGCATGCATTGAAATATGGAAATGAACAACAAGAGGCAATTCGTACGATGATATTGGAGCATGATTTATCTGAAGAAACCCCTTTTGAAACCTTAGATGAATTGATTTATCAACGCTTTAAGGAAAATGTTTTGGGTTAATAAAATATAGAAACGATGAAAGAAACAACAGAAAAATTGGTGGAACGCATAGAAGAGAAATTCACAGCGATTGACCAAAATTACGAAACCCATTTAGAGGGCTTGGTTTGGGCTAAACCGATAACCTACTGGGATTATATTCAGCCAGATGCCTTATTGAATTTGCAAGTGCAGCGTACCACGTTGCCTGATGAGATGGTGTTTATTATGTATCATCAAATCAATGAGTTGTTGTTTAAAATGATATTGTGGGAAGCAGAACAAGTGACAACAAATAATCATTTGTCTGCTCCGTTTTTTGCAGAGAAATTAAATCGTATTAGCCGTTATTTTGATATGTTATCTTCTTCTTTTTCAATTATGCAAGAAGGAATGGAAGTGGAACAATACCTAAAATTTAGAAATACACTGACTCCAGCAAGTGGTTTTCAAAGTGCACAATACCGTTTGATTGAGTTTGCTTCAACTGACACAATTAACTTAATTGATTACCGTTTCCGTGCTACGATCGACAGAAATACACCAATCGAGCATGCCTACGAACACTTGTATTGGCATGCTGCTGGTAAAGACCATGCTACAGGTAAAAAATCTACGTTGATACGTTTGTTTGAAGAAAAATACAAAGCGGAGTTTTTACGTAAAATGGAAGAATATAATACCACCAATTTATATGCTAAATTCAAGTCGCTTCCCGATGAGGTAAAAACTGATAAAACGTTGATTGAAGCGATGCGTCATTACGATTATACGGTAAATGTATCTTGGGTGATGGCACACTACAATGCAGCTGCGAAATACCTACAACCGCAAGGAGAAGTCGTAGAAGCAACCGGTGGTTCGGATTGGAGAAAATACATGCATCCCCGTTACCAACGTCGTATTTTCTTTCCAGATCTTTGGTCTGCACAAGAATTAGAAGATTGGGGGAAAGACGTTTAAATAATTATGAATTATGGGTTATGATTGAGCGATAATTCATAATTCATAAATTATAACTCATAATTAAAGAAGTGTTTTTTTGTTTATAATTATGTAATATTGATTAATTATTTTCGTTTTTTTAGATAAAAAGCAAACTATGAAATCATTTATTGCATTATTATTAGTTTTTGTATTCATTGTGTTAGATAGTTGTATGACTACTAAGAGGATGAATGTTATGTTTGCTTCGGTGAATAATAACGTTTGTAGGAGACTTACAGGAAAAGTGGTTGTTTATGCTGTGTTTGTAGATTCGAAAGAAACGAAGCCATGGACGGATTATGATATTAAAACCACGATGGATTCTTTACGAAAAGGTATGGATTGGGTAGAATTACAAGCAAAAAAAGATTCTATTCCTTTAGAGATACAAGTTGAGTGTAATAGAAAAAATAATGGAATAGTCCCAATTTATCAAGAGTTTTCAAAGAAAACATTGTCTGCTACGTTATGTAAAAAACCTTTATATTCAGGAGTAAGAGATCTTCAAAAATGGGCTGATAAGATTGCAATTGAAGCAGGGAAAAATTTACCAAAAGACACATCGAAAGTGGTTAAAACAAAGGTTAAAACCTCAGATCGCGAACGTTTAATTGCTCGTTTGCGTGCGATACACCGAACAGATAACATTGCATTGATGTATTTGATTAATAATTATCATACAGACGAAATGTCTTTGACTTTAGACGCAAATAGTAATTTCAATGTCGAATTTTGTATTGTAAGTTATAAATATCCGAGTGTTTTTGCACATGAATTTTTACATCTTTTTGGTGCCTGGGATTTATACATTACCCCATTTGATTCTAAGCGAAAAGCCATCAAACGCAAAAAAGTTGCCATGGAACTATTTCCGAATGAAGTTATGGCTTTTGCTTACAGAAATCTTGAGTCCCTTGAAATCAGTCCTTTTACAAAATATACAATCGGTTGGTCAAAAGAATTAGATCAAAAATATGCGAATGCCATTTTAGGGAAACGATTAAGACCAGTAAGGTATTAAAATAAAAAAGGCTGCTTCAATTTTTAAATAAGCAGCCTTTTATAATTTAATTAATTTAAACAATCTTATTTTTCAACAGTTGTACCTGTAGCTGTAACTTTATAATATTGTATAATTAACCAATTTCTCATAGTCAATACAGTATTGACATTTTCTACTAGTTGTTTGTTTTTTAGTTTGTTTGTAGCTTTTTCACCAATGTTTTTTGGAGCAGTCAAACCTAAAACACCAACTCCAGCAGCAGAAGCTTCAATTTGTCTACCAGAAGATGGTTTAACATCAGAAATAGAAACACTTTGAATCATAATACAACTTGAAAGTAATCCAGAAGCAATAACTAATAATAATATTTTTTTCATTTTTTCATTTTTGATTTCTTTAAATCTAATGATTTGATTTCAATTATCAATGTTTTAAGTTGTATTTTTAGACATAATATTTAAAATAACAAGTTGTTCAAATATTTTAAATTTAAATTTATTACTCTGAAATAAAGTTATTTATATGAATTATTTCAACGAAAAAATTATTGATTTACTTAAAAATCATGTGTTAAACTTAAGTGAAGACCAAATCAAATCGATTTATCAAGTTTTTGATAATGGCGGTATAAAAGAGATAGAAAATCAACATGTATATCAAGTGTTTCAAGATTTTTTAAATCAAAATGAAGTTGTAAAAAAACAATTTGATTTACCTTTTTTTATTGATAATAAAAAGAAGAAAACATTGATGATTATCGGGATGGATGCTAAGGCAGGTCATGCTGGTAATCATGTTGTGTTAAGTACTCCTTATTATCTTCAGGCTGAAGGAGGAAGAATTACAAATGCGAATGATTATTGGAAAATAATAGCAGTATTGAGTGCTGAATTCAATATTTATTTAACGGACGTATATAAAGCATATTTTGTTCAGGGAAATTCGATTAGTAACACAATAGCTTCATATTCAAGCCACCCAATCCACAAAGAATTAATTGAAAAAGAAATTGTTGTAGTAAATCCAGATGCAGTATTGTGTTGGGGGAAAGAAGCTCGTGATTTAGTAGCTAATCTATTAGACATTAAATTAAAAGCAACTATTTCAAAAGACGACATTCGTATTCCGTATAAAAAAGAAATTGAAGGGGTTACGTTTTCATTTTTGGCTACACCGCATCCATCTCGTTTGACTCGACCTAAAAGTTGGGAGTCTTTCTTTTCAGTAAACCTTCCAGGTGAAGATTATTCAGATTCAAAGTTACGACCTAAAAAACTAGCAGATTTTATTGTTTCTGTTGTTAGGTAAATATTTATTTTGGTGCCAAAAGTTGTGAAAAAATCAATTTTTGGCACCAAAATAAATAGTAGTATTGTGTTTAAATATCTTGTTTTTAAATAGATTATTTCTTTTTATTTGTTTCATTTGGAAGAGGTTCGTCTTTGTGTTTGATAGTAAAACCAATCCCGCCTCCAATACCCAAAGACCAAGGATAATTTCCCGTTTTTCTTGTTTCAAGATACCCAGAATAGAATAAATTATCTTTGATGAGGTAAGAAGTTTTTACACCAAAAGAGCAGGCGTAATTTACAACTTCAAGGTCATGATTATCATCAAAAGTCATTTCAATACCAAGAAGATTTGCATACGGTGAAATATCCCATCTATAACCAATGTTTTGATGGTAAGAAATACCATCTGGTAATGCCATTAAAATTAAACCACCAATTACTCCGAATTTAGCATACCATTCAGTGTCTTTGTCGTTTAAGCTCTTTACACCTGTGTAAAAAAGAATACCGCCAGTCGCTAAGCCTATTGGGCTATGCAAACGAAATCCATTTTTTGAAGAAATACCATCGATGTTATAAACGAGTCCAATTTTGTTTTTGATGATGTATTCCCCAGATAGACCATACGTAGAGTAGAAATCTTTTTGAATCAATCCTCCGCTAAATCTTCCAGAAATTAGAAAACGGTTGGAGTTTAGTTGGGAATATGCAGTTTGCAAAAATAAAGTTAGGGCTAAAATCGCGAGTAGTTGTTTTATTCTGCTTTTGGCTAAAAGTGAAGATTTAAATTTCATATTTAACGAAGTTTCTGACATTTAAATATATAACATAATTTTTACAAATTTCAATTTTGATTAAATTCAACTATTAAAAGAGTATGGAAATTAATATTTTTTCTATTTTTACACTGATAATTAAAAATTTACACTAAAAAAATGAAAAAAAACTTCTATTTCGCTATTATCTGTGTTTTTTATTTAAGTAATTGCTTTAGTCAACAGGAAAAACACGTTTCTGTAATTTATGATTTTAATAGTAAAGATTACGATAACTCAGTTGTATCTTTTGTAAGTTCAAAGGATTCACTTTTTGGAATTTTTAAAACTCCTAATTACAAAGATGAATTTTTTAAAATGGATGAAAATGGAAAAGGTTATACAACTATTTGGAAATTTGACAGTATTAATAGAGAGCCAAACAGTCTAATCATCAAAGATTCTTTAATCTTTGGTACAACTCGTTTCAGTCCAAATAATGGTGGTAATTTATTTCAATATTCATTAAAGAGTGGAGAATTTAAATATATCAAAGATTTTGATGGCACTGAGGTACAAGACACGAAAATTGAGAAAGTAACAGATTCTGTTTTGTGGTTATCTTCAAAAAGTACAGTGAATGATTTAGGAAGTATTTTCACCGTTAATCGTGAAACTGGTGTTTTGAACAAAGTTGTTACATTCAAAGATACTATTCATGGTTTTGAACCAGCTGACGTCGAATTTTATAATGATTCAATCATTTACATCAGTATGTATGCAGGTGGAAATACGTTTCCAGATGGAACAGGAACCTATACGTATAGTGGATGCATAAATAAAGTAAATATTAATGGTGAAAATTTTCAAACCATAATTTATGGTAATGATTCAATTGGAACAAGTCCATATTCAGTGATTATAAAAGAAAACAAACTATATGGGATGTTTTCCTATACAGGTAATCAAGGTGCAAGTTTTTTTAGCTCCGATTTAGATGGAAGTAATTTCACTAAAATTGGACAAATTGAAAATAGAGTGATCACAAATATGTTGGAATCAGATAGTTTGATTTATGCATTTAGTACCAAAGAAATTTTTGGTATTGATCCTTATAGCAACGAATATAGAATCTTTGATAATCTAGACTATGATTCTACGGGCATTGATATATCATCCAATGCTACTTACTTAAATGGTTACGTGTTTTTTTCACCACAGCAAGGTGGTCCAAATGGAGGAGGTACTATTTTAAAATGGGCTAACAAAAAACCTCAAATCAACCAGAACCCTTCAACTAAATTAAAAAGAGAAATGTTAGATGTGAAAAAGTTATTCAAAGATCCTGAGAACGACAGTCTATCTTTTCAATTTATCTGTGACAAAAATGATGTTGAGTATTCCGTAAACAATGGAATAGTATCTTTTTCGCCTAAAACTACTGATGAAGTTAATGTTATTATCGTAGCAAATGATGGTTGGAGTGGGTATAATTACTATACACACGTTGTAAACAGAAAAGGGACTGCATCTATTGAAAAAGTAAACCTAGAAAAGAATTTGTTTGTATATCCAAACCCAACAAAGAATGAATTGAATATTCTTTCGAATGAAGTTAATTCTGTTGAAATTTATTCATTATCAGGTGTTTTAATACAGAGTCCAAATCTAATAAATGGGAAAATAAATGTAGAACACTTAAAAGATGGATCTTATCTAATTAAATTGAACAAAACTAATTCAGATTTTAGTATCGAAAAATTTATTAAGGAATAATTATTTTGTTACAATTCCATTTTTTGAAGATTAAAGGTTTTATCAATTTGCTTAAGGTGTTAATCGAAAGGGGATGGGATCTAAAGTTTAGAAATGAAAGATTGTTATTGTTTATCTTTTATTATAATCTACATGCTTGTTAATTAATTCATTATGAGATCTAAAAATATTACTTTTTATTTATATATTGTTTGTTTGGTTTTTAACAACAATGTACTATCGCAAATTAAAAATGTAGCTAAAACTGAAAGCTTAAAAAAAATAGTTCATTCTGATTATACTTTAGACTATACTTCAGATTGGGAATTAAATCAAAGTGGCCAAATGGGGACTAGCTTTATTTTATTTTCGCAATTAGAATCTGACACAGATAATTTTAAAGAAAATATCAACTTGGTGATTCAAGATTTGACGGGCTACAATCTTAATTTGGATAAATATATTGAAGTTACTTTGGGGCAAATTAAATCTATGATTTCGAATCCAAAAATTGATTTTAATCAAAGAATTAAGGGAAATAATGGCGGGTTTCATAAATTAGTTTATTCAGGAAATCAAGGGTTGTTTAACTTAACCTTTGAACAATATATTTGGGTTATTAAAAATCGTGCATTTATTCTAACTTTTACTACAGAACAAGAAAAATTTGAGAAATTTAAATTGAAGGGTGAGCAGATTTTAAATTCATTTATTTTAAATTAAACGATAGAAAAACTTTTTCAGGAATTTCTTCATGATTAAAAAAGCTCTAACGCTAATACTATCTCTATTCTTTATTCTAATTTTCGCTAGATTATTAAATGAATATTTAAATCCAATTGAAATTCATGATTATGAAGTTGTAGAGATACAAGGTGATATTATAAAATCTCCTAAGTACACTTCTGGTCCGAAAGCTGGGAGTGGATCTATTGTATTTCGAATTAGTCAGTATCCAAATTTGAAATTCTATTTTCCACATGCAGATTATTTTCATTATAAAACTAATTTGGAACATAAAATAAAAATAGGTGATGAGGTGAATTTTTCCATTTCTAAAAATGATTTTATAAATTATGTTGGAAGAAAGAATAGTTCAAAACGCGGTATTAGAGAAACGATTAATTTCCAAAATATGATTTCGGTTTTCACTTTTAGAAAAGCATCTTGTTGTTTTTTAACTTTAAATCTTCACAATAAGTTAATGAGCGATGACAAAAAATTATTACCCGTTGTCTTAATTTTTATACTAATATTTTACTTGTATATTATTCAAATTGTTTGGAAAATAGAATTATATAAGATTTTAGAATCTAAGGGGAAGAGAAAATGGATTCTGTTTTTAAATAGAATTAATAAAAAATGGAGTTAATTAAAATTATGTGTTTAATTAACAAAATTGATACTAATAATTTAAAAATTTAAATTTTGCATGAAAGAGTCATTTAAAACAATCAATACTAATAGGTTAATTAGCGTTCTGTTTTTATTAACTTATTTATTAATAGTAAGTTGTTCATCGGGTACAAATGTAAATAAGAAAGATAGCCCTCAAAAAAGCATAGTTAAAAAAACGAAAGATTATAATTTAATTGGAAAAGAATTAATAGGTAAATGGAAGGTTGATTCCGTTGTTGTAGAAAACGAAACAAAGGAGCGATTTACAGTTAAAAATCAGATTTTTTATGAATTTAAAAGTAACGCGACTCTTGAGTTATCTGAACAAATAAAATATGGTGTCATTGGTAATTTAATTGGCGATTGTCGTTTAGATAGTAATAATGATTTAATCATTTTAAATAAAGAAGAAGAGATAATTCGATATAGATTTATTAGAAAAGATTCTATCTTGATTTTAAACGGTTCTTTAATGTCTTTAAAAGGTGCTGTTTTTGGTGTTAAAAATTATAATTTGATCGATAAGGAAAAAAAGACAATGATTTTTATGTCTTCTTACGAAGATCCTTACGATGAAGAAATCTATGGTCCAAGAAAAAACAACCATTAGATTTTGTTAAGCTTAGATTAATTTGTGTGTTGTTTATTATAAAGTACATAATTTTTATTCTATCTATCTGAATTAGTTATATTTGAAAAAAAGATAAAAAATGAAAAAAATTTTTTTAGCATTTGCTGTGTTATCAGCTCTAGTTTCATGTAAAAAAGAAACGACTACAACTACTAACAGTACGAATACTCAGAACAATCCAACCAATGAGGGTAAATTAGGTGCTCCAATAACTGATATTGAAGGGAATATTTATAAGACAGTGATTATTGGAAGTCAGCAATGGATGGCTGAAAATTTGAAAGTAACGAAATACAATGACGGTACTGTTATTAAACAAGTAGAAGTTGAAGCAGATTGGCGATATAATGATTCAGCAGCTTGGTGTTATTATAACAATGATGCAGCAAATAATATAAAACATGGAAAGCTTTATAATTGGAATGTAATTGATCAAACAAAGAATGGCAATAGAAATGTATGTCCAGTCGGTTGGCACGTTCCTTCGGGTAGTGATTGGGAAACTTTGGGGAATACTTTAGGAGGTGTGTTTGTGGCAGGAGGTAAGTTAAAAATGAAAGACACTACTGATTGGAATAGCCCAAGTAATGGATCAAATAGCTCTCTGTTTTCTGCATATCCTAGTGGTGTTAGAAATGTTCATGGTTCTTTTGAAGGGGTAGGAAATGTGGCTCAGTGGTGGAGTTCAGATGAAGAAATTTATAATAATATGAATGCAAAAACATTGATTATTTATTACATAAACAATCAATTTAGTTTATATAATGATTTTAAATATTCTGGTTCATCAATTCGTTGTATCAAGGATTAAGTATACTTTTTTTGCTAACTAATTTAATTATGAAAATCAAACTCACTTCAATTGCTATTTTATGTTCGTTTTTATCATTCGGACAAACATCTAACGAATTCTATGAAAATGGGCTAAAGAAACATCAAAGCCAAGATTATAAGGGTGCAATAAAGGACTACACAAAAGCAATTAAAGAAATCAAGGAAAATAAAGCAGCATATTTTAATAGAGGAACATGTGAATTTGCTCTCAAGGATTTCGATGCAGCAATGGAGGATTTTACAAAGGTGATTGAATTGGATCCTACTAATGCAGACGCATATTATAGTAGAGCTACGGTTTTTGTGAGTAAAGAAAAATATGCTGAAGCTTTGCCTGATTTGAATAAAGCATACAAAATTGCGCCTTCAACTCCAAATTTACTTACATTACGAGGTCAAATTCTTGCTGCTACAGGAGATAAAAAAGGAGCTTGTAAAGACTTTAACGAAGCAAAAACATTTGGTGATAAACAAGCAGATACCTATTTACAAAAGTATTGTGGTAATAAGCAATTAGAAGGTGAATCATTACTCTTAAATTGGCCTGAAAATGAGAATTGGAAAATCGGAAATAGTCAAGAAAATGCAAGTATGGCTATGTTGGAATTAATTCATTCAAACGAAACCCTTGAAAAATGGACAGAGTTTGGTAACATGATGTCTATCAAAGGCGCTTTAAATATTCCAATGGAAAATGCGATGAATATGATGTTTGAACAAACTAAAAAAAATGCGCCAAAAGCGAAACTTACTTTCATTGAAAAAGATGAAAAAACAGAATACCCATGGATTATTTTTACGATCGAAAGTCCTAGCTTTAAAAATGATAAAACTCCAGAGTCTCAACTTTGGTATGTTGTTCAAGGTAAAACGGCATTATACACCAATTTCAGGGCAGTAAAACAAGCGACAATTCCAGCGGATTTAAAAGATAAATGGACTTCTTTTTTCAAAACAGGGAAAATAGTTTATAAATAAAGAGTTTTGGTAATAGAATGATTAGTAGTTTTATTATTTCTAGTTTATCAAATAAAGTAAGTTAAATATCTTCTATGCAGAGGTATATTTCATTAAAGATGGAGAGAACAATAAGAAACATTTCTCTGATTTCTTATTTGTTAATTATGTTATCTGGTCAGATGATTTCATTGCCATTTGGTTTTTGGTTAGCTTTTAATATTTTTCAATTTGGGGAATTAGAACAACTCTTTGCTTTTATTGGTATTGTTGGAATTGTGTTGAATATGATACGTTTGAAAAGAAATCTTTTTATTTCAATTACAGGGTTTGTTTTTATGTTAATTCCTCTTTTTAGTAGATTTTACGAGGTGTCATTTTCAAAATTTAACTATCTATCTTTTCAAATACCATTTACTTTATTTGTTTTGACTTATTTGGTTTCAATGGTATTGTTGTTAATTAACAAAAATGAGAAATAATCAATAGCGAAATAGTACAATTGTTTACAATTAAAAAGAATCAAATTACGTTTTGGTGGAGAATTTTATTTCTTCCTGCTTTGATTTGGCTTATGATAATTCCAGTTCAAAATTTATTATATAAAGAATCAAGTGTTTTTCAAATTATTATAATATTTTTCATTTTGTTTTTTCTACTTTTTATATTGATTTCTGTTTTATTAAGCTTATTGTCAAAATCAATAACTACTAAATTTAATAACCAAACAAGTAGCTTTGTTTCATATTCAATTCTAAAAGGAGAAAATGAATATTCAATCCGTCAATTGAAGGGATATAGTAAAACTAATCTGTGGACGAAGTTTAAAGATTTCCCTGGGATAATTCTATACCTGGAAGATGATTCTAAAATTGAATTAACTGAATATAATTTACAATCGTTAACACCATTTTTGAATTTTCTTAATAATAATAATGTGAAATTTTTTGGGGAAGAAAAATCGTGGTTTCCATTTAATTCAATACATTATAAATTTGATATAAAAGATGTTACGACTAAATTTGAAGACAGAATTAAATGAGGCTAAGTAATAAGTTTTGTAACATTTGGAAAATAATAAACTAAATTTAATTTGATTATGAATAATTCAATGAAAAAAAACGAACAATTCTGGACCGTAATATTTATCGTTTTACCGATGGTATTATTTTCTTCCATAAGTAAGGAGTTCAGTGATAACTCTTCCAATAGCATTTTATTTGCGGCTTTGTTTGGTGGTTTAGGTGCTTTATTAGGTTGGTCGATTTTTATGTTCACAAAACAAAAATCTGTCATTATAAAAATAGTTTCATTAATCACGTTGATTACAGTTGGGATTTTAACAATTTCTTTTTTAGGAAATTCTACAAAATCAACATTGGGAACTTGTGAAATATGCGGTTATAAAACGTTAAAAATCAATGATGAAGAATGTGATCTTTGTGGATCTGATGTGTGGGAAAGTTTAAAGGATAAGTCACTTTATTCTTCAGAGAAAGAGTGGATTAGGGAGGAGCAATTGTTTTTATATAGTATAGAAAATCTCAATGAAAAAGCAGATTTTTATAGACCAATGGTAGAAGAGGGATATCATAAGGACGAAAAATGGAAGCCATCTATTAATGAGAAAGATCTAAAAGAAGATTTCAAAAAATAATGGAAAAAAACTATAAAATCAATATAGTTCTGTTTTTGATAGGATGTGTAATGGTTGGTAATGCTATTTATATACTGAGAAATTTTAATTCCAATGATTCATATGATAATAATAAAGGAATCAGAATTTTAATCCAAGGGCTTTTTATAATAGTTGGTACTTTAGTTCTATTATTTTTATGAGTTAGTTTGAACTAATTAAGTATTATTTATAAACTTAATACGCCAACAAAAATCAAAATACAATCAAATATGAAAAAAATTAAAAAGAAAGTAAATAGTTGATAATGAAACAATCTAGGAGTGTTTTATTTATCTCATCATCTGATCGATCAAATTTGATTGCACAATGGATTGAATTTGTTGTGCTTTTAGTTTTATTTCTTTTTGTATTGAAAAAAATTATTTTGAAACCAAGCTCGAATTATTTGCTTGAATCTATATGTTTTTTTTTACTTCTAATTATCTTTTATTTTTTCTTTAGAAAGAAAAATAGAGAACCGTCATTTGTTTTAATTAATGAAGATCATTTAATAACAAGAAGTTTTTTCTATTTCTATCAACAAAAAATAAAAAAATCAGAAGTAATTGGATTTTCAATCATAATTAGGCCATATTATGTTCGTCGTAAAAAACACAATTATCCTGCGTATTTGATTTATCTTAAAGATGGGACTAAAAAATTAATAATCAGTTATAATTTTAGTAATTTTCAAGAAATGAAAAGTAGATTTAAATCTTCTGGAATTCATTTTTTTGGAAAAGATGAACCTGAGTGGTTAGGATATGGAAAAAAATATAAGTTTGACAAAAAAGAATAACTTAGATTGTTTACCTTTTTAAAAATTCAACATTATAGTTTAAAAGAGGATTATGAAAAAGGCTGAAAATATAGAAATTGAACTTCGTAAACTTTATAAAAGATTTCCAGAAATAAAACGATTTTTGATTTCCTTAGGTTGTCCTACCATAGAAACAGAAGATATCTTTCAAGAAGGGCTTTTGATTTTTTCTAGAAAAATAAAAGATGAAAATTTTGAGCTGACTGTAGATCCTTTTTTCTACGTTCGAAATATATGTAAGTTGTTGTGGTATAATCAATCCCGAAAGAATTCAAAAAGTAGTTTTGTTGAACTTAATGAAGATTTGGTAGCGATTGATCAATCGGATTGGTTTCAAGAGGAGATGAGGTTAAAAAAGATTGAAACAGCATTATCACAATTAGGAAAACAATGCCAAGAGTTACTTCAACTTTTTTATGGCTTGGGTATGAATATGATAGAAATTGCTAAAAAAGTAGGTTTGCGAAATGATAAGGTTGTAAAGACCCAAAAATACCGCTGTATTCAGAAAGCGAA
>Ga0315905_10005465_pt1 | contig 12947 bp, 6 predicted proteins | sample LakEriMetagenome_5_FD_203522 | JGI IMG/M metagenome (GOLD analysis project Ga0315905, IMG submission 203522) | Freshwater fungal communities from buoy surface, Lake Erie, Ohio, United States - Buoy 4 MA121 | ecosystem: Environmental > Aquatic > Freshwater > Lake | place: USA: Lake Erie, Ohio... | reverse complement strand
CCCATGGTGCCGGTGCGATTGGTGCGCTTGGCCGCAGGTTTGATCCGGTCCACCAGCGCATTTCCGGCATCGATATCCACCCCCGCATCTGCATAGGTCAGGCCATTATGTCCGGTGGTCATGTCGAGAATCCCATGCTGGCGGCAATTGCCTGCCCCTTACGCCATCTGCTGCGGGCGCGCAACGCATGACGCCGCCCGCTTGCCACGCCCTGCCCCGCTCTGGTAGGCAGACGCGTGGGGGGCTGTAGCTCAATGGTTAGAGCCGGGCGCTCATAACGCCTTGGTTGGGGGTTCGAGTCCCTCCGGCCCTACCACAGACCGGCGCCGCGCCGTCAGACCGCGCGCATTCGAATCAATTCGTCCAGTTTGGCGATTGGTTCAACCTCAGGGACAATGATCCCCCACGTACAGCATTCGCTCCTAGCTGAGCAGGCCTGCCGCGCAATTGCCTAAGGCTGGCCCGGTTTGCTGCGCCCGAGGCCACATTCAAACCCAAATCCACGCCTAAGAATTCACGATGTTTAGGTGGGCTTTGGCCCGTTTTGTATTCGGAGCATTAGAATGGCAACGATCAATGGTGGAACGGGCAATGACTCGCTGACGGGTCTGGCCGAGTCGGACAGCATCACGGGCAATGCGGGGAATGACACCCTGCTGGGCCTGGGAGGCAATGATTCAATCTTTGGCGGCGATGGCAATGACTCGCTCTTTGGCGGCATCGGAAATGACCTGCTGGAAGCTGGCGCGGGCAATGACCTTATCGACGGCGGAGATGGCATTGACACACTCAGCTACCTGACTTCAAACGTGGGGGTGCTTGTCAGCTTGACCAGTGGCACGGCCGAGGGCGGCCACGCGGTGGGCGACACCTTCACCAACATCGAAAACCTCAGCGGCAGCAGCTTTAACGACACGCTGACTGGAGACACTTTGGACAACGTGCTGTGGGGCCTTGCGGGCGATGACTCGCTGGATGGCCGTTCAGGCAATGACACGATGCACGGCGGCACCGGCAACGACCTTTATGTTGTGGATGAAGCGAACGATGTCGTGATCGAAGCGCTGAACGCGGGTAATGACACGGTCAATGCTTGGGTCAGCCACACGCTGAGCGACAACGTCGAGGTGCTGCGCCTTTTCGGGACGCACGACGTCGACGGCACCGGAAACGCACTGTCCAACATCCTGCACGGCAACGAAAGCACTCTGGTCTTTGGCGGCGACAACGTTCTGCGGGGTCTGGGCGGCAATGACACGTTGTTTGGCTACAACGGCTTTGACACGCTGGACGGCGGCACAGGCAATGACGTGATGGATGGCGGTACGGGCGATGATCTGTTCATCGTCGACAGTGTAGGCGATCAGGTGATCGAACTGGTCAACGGTGGCACCGACACGGTGGCGGCATCCATCAACTACATTTTGTATGACGTGGTGACCTCAAACCACATCGAGAACGTGACGCTGACCGGCACCGCCGACCTGACGGCCACCGGCAACAGCCTGCGCAACACGCTGATTGGCAACACGGGCCACAATATCCTCACGGGTGGCGGCGGCAACGACGCGCTGCGCGGCGAGGAAGGCAATGATGTGCTGGACGGTGGCACCGGCAATGACACCATGATCGGTGGCTTGGGCGATGATGTTTATTATGTCGACCACAGCCAAGATGATGTGTCCGAAGCGATCGACAGCGGCACCGATACGGTCTGGTCTGCGGTCAGCGGCTATGCCCTCACCGACCATGTCGAAAACCTGAACCTGGGCGTGAACGTCGTGGCCGGCAGCGGCAACGGTCTGGGCAATATCCTGACCGGCAATGCCTTGAGTAACCTGCTGGATGGCAAGACCGGCGATGACACGTTGTTCGGGGGCGCTGGCAATGACACGCTGATTGGCGGCACCGGGGCCGACAGCATGCAGGGTGGCGCGGGCGACGATATCTATCGCGTCGACAACGTCGACGACATTGCCGAGGAAACGCTGGCGGGTTCTGGCGGCAATGACCGCGTCGAAGTGACTGCCAACCACAGCATGGGCGTTGGAATCGAGACCCTTTTGGTGACCGGCAGCGGCGACATCGTCGGAATTGGCAACCTCCTAAGCAACCAGATGATCGGCGGCGCAGGCGATAACCTGCTGAATGGGATGGAGGGCAATGACACGCTGCACGGTGGCGATGGCGAGGACACGCTGATCGGCGGCGCAGGGGTGGATGTGTTCCACGGCGGCCAGGGCAATGACACCTTCGTGCTGGACAGCGCGACCGAGAGTGTCGTCGAGGCCGTGAACGACGGCATCGACACGGTTCAAATTGCCGCGACCTACACGTTGTCAGAACATCTGGAAAACCTGCTTCTGGATGGCACTGGCGATTTCATTGGCACCGGCAACGCCGCCGCCAATCGCATGACGGGCAATGACGGCAACAATGCCTTCTATGCCGGCAGCGGCAATGACAGCCTGTTCGGCGGTGCGGGCAATGACACGCTGGACGGCGGCATCGGCATCGACTCTTTGGAAGGTGGCGCGGGCGACGATGTTTATGTCGTCGATCACACCAGCGACAAAGTGCTTGAGCGGTCAAACCAAGGCGGTATTGATCGGATCGAAGCCTCGGTCAGCTATGTCCTTGGCAGCAATTTGGAAAACCTCACGCTGACAGGGTCGGCCCATGCCAATGCCACCGGCAACTCAATGGCCAACACCATCCTAGGCAACCTTGGCAACAATCTTCTGCTTGGCGATGGCGGCAATGACGTGCTCGGCGGCAACGCTGGGAACGACACGCTGGACGGTGGGTCGGGGAATGACACCATGTCAGGCGGCATCGGCAACGATACGTTCATGCTCAGCGCGGCCGGCGATGTCATTGTCGAACTGGCGGATCAAGGCATCGATACGGTGATCTCGGTCGTCAGCCATGTTCTGGCCGAGCACTTTGAGAACCTGACCCTGTCGGGAACCTCGGGCCTGACAGGAACCGGCAACGCGTCCGCCAATATCCTGATCGGCAACGGCGGCGCGAACCGGGTGACCGGGCTCGGCGGTCATGACACCCTGACAGGGGGCGCAGGTGCGGATACCTTGGACGGTGGGACAGGCAATGATGTGATGACTGGCGGCACCGGCAATGACTTGTTCATCGTCGACTCGCTGGGCGATGTTGTGATCGAAGCGGCCAACGGCGGCACCGACACCATCCAGAGCGTGTTCACCACCGCATTGGCCGCGACGGTCGAAAATCTGGTGCTGACCGGCAACGCCCATCTGAACGGCACCGGCAACGCGGTGGCCAATATGCTGACCGGCAACGAGGGCAACAACCTGCTGAACGGGTTTGCTGGCAATGACACCTTGTCCGGCGGCAACGGCGACGACACGCTGGACGGCGGCAGCGGCAATGACCGCATGTTGGGCGGCACAGGCGATGACGTCTACATGGTGGACAGCCGCTTTGACGTGATCGTCGAAGGCAACGCGGCGGGACTGGATCTGGTTTATGCCAGCGCGAGCTACACAATGGCGAGCGGGCTTGAGGCCCTGATCATGCAAGGCACCGCTGACCTTACGGCGACTGGTAGTACCTCGGCCAATACCATCACCGGCAATGCGGGACACAACGCGCTGAACGGCGGGGCGGGCAATGATACGCTGAACGGCGGCGCGGGCAACGATACGCTGGACGGCGGCACCGGCAATGACAGCATGGTCGGCGGGTCGGGCAATGACACCTACTATGTCAACGGATCGGGCGACCGCATCTTGGAAAGTTCTGGAGCTGGGGTCGATACAGTTTTGGCCGCGACCCACTCGACGCTGGGCGCCCATCTTGAGAACCTGACGATGGTCAGCACGGGATCGTATCGCGGAGTAGGCAACGAGCTTGATAACGTGATGATCGGCAACCGTGGCAAAAACATGCTGCAGGGCGGGGATGGCGATGACACGCTTAACGGCGGCGCGGGCAATGATGTTCTGACCGGCGGCGCGGGGGCGGATCACTTTGTGTTCTCGGGTGCCACGCCCGGCAATGACACAATCACCGACTTCAACGCTGTCAACGGCGGCGGGGCGCAAGGTGACCGGCTGGTGTTCGAAGGCCTTTTGGTCGGCACATTTGTCTATCGTGGCGATGCGGCCTTCACGGGCGGATCGAACAATTCAGAGGCGCGGTTTGACAGCGCCACGGATCGGCTGTTGATCGACACCGACGGCGATGGAACGGCGAACTTCCAGCTGGTGCTGACGGGTATGACCCAAGCCACGCAAGTCACCGCGTCAGACTTCATATGGAGCTGATCTAAGCCAAACCTGACAAGAGCGCGCCGCCCAAAAAGGCGGCGCGTTTGCTTTGGAGGGTCGGGGGGTTAGAACCGCCAGCGGCCCAACCGGCACAACGCTTGCGCATGGCCCGCACTGAGGCTGGCATCACGGTCCCCGAGCAGCAACAGACCCGTGCGATCGGTCGCAGCTTCGGACGAGAGTGAGAAGGTCACCGTCTCACCCGCGCGGCGCGGGGGTGGGGTGACGCGGTACAGCGGGGTTGTGGCGGGCTGGCCCAGCGCGCGGATCACAAAATCGCCCGCAGCGCACCAGCTTTCCGAAGACGACAGCCCCGGCCGCGAAGCCACCACAATCTCGGTCGCCGTGCCGGTAACTTGGGCATCGTTGCGGGCCTGAAAGGCCATGGCGGGGCCGGCCAGAAACGACAAAAGAAGCACAAAGCGGACCATGGGAACCTCGCAATCCAGACCTGATGTTTTCTGAGGCTTGACGCGGTCAATGGCAAGTCCGACCCTGCCGAGTGGCAAGGACTGGCCGATCACGGGCAGGTTCAAAGGCTGCAAGGCGCCGGGTCTGGCCCACACTGCGCAGAGCAAGCGCATGATGGGGCATCGGCGGCTTGGTCTTGCGGGGTGCGCGTCGGGGTGAACCCCGACCTACTGATCCAAGAAGCTGCGCAGCTTGCGCGAGCGGCTGGGGTGCTTGAGCTTGCGCAGCGCCTTGGCCTCGATCTGGCGGATGCGTTCGCGGGTCACGCTGAATTGCTGGCCCACCTCTTCCAGCGTGTGATCGGTGTTCATGCCGATGCCAAAGCGCATCCGCAGCACGCGCTCTTCCCGCGGTGTCAGCGAGGCCAGAACCCGCGTCGTGGTTTCTTTCAGGTTTTCCTGAATGGCAGAATCCAACGGCAAGATGGCGTTCTTGTCTTCGATGAAATCGCCAAGCTGGCTGTCTTCTTCGTCGCCGATCGGGGTTTCCAAGGAAATCGGCTCCTTGGCGATCTTCATCACCTTGCGGACCTTTTCCAAAGGCATCTGCAGCTTTTCGGCCAATTCTTCCGGCGTCGGTTCGCGGCCGATCTCATGCAGCATCTGGCGGCCGGTGCGCACCAGCTTGTTGATCGTCTCGATCATGTGCACCGGGATCCGGATGGTGCGGGCCTGATCAGCGATTGACCGGGTGATCGCCTGACGGATCCACCATGTCGCATAGGTCGAGAACTTATAGCCGCGGCGGTATTCGAACTTATCGACCGCCTTCATCAGGCCGATATTACCTTCCTGAATAAGATCAAGGAATTGCAGCCCGCGGTTGGTGTATTTCTTGGCAATCGAGATGACCAAGCGCAGGTTGGCTTCCACCATTTCCTTCTTGGCCTGACGGGCTTCTTTTTCGCCCTTTTGCACCTGATTGACGATGCGGCGGAACTCGGAAATGTCGACGCCGACATATTGGCCGACCTGCGCCATTTCGGTGCGCAGCTCTTCAACCTTGTCGCGGGATTTCTCGATCAGCGCCTGCCAGCCCCGACCCGCCTTGGCCGCCATGCGGTCAAGCCATGTCGGGTCAAGCTCATAGCCTTGGTATTCGTCGATGAATTCGCGGCGGTTGATGCGGGCGGCGTCGGCCAGTTTCACCATGCCCGAGTTGATCGCCATGATGCGCTTGTTGATGCCATAAAGCTGGTCGATCAGCGCTTCGATCCGGTTATTGTGCAGATGCAGCGCGTTCACCAGCGCCACGATTTCCGAGCGCAGTTTCTGATAGGCAGCCTCTTCGGCAGCGGTAAAGCGCACGGTTTCAGAGAGCGTCGCCGACATACGGGCGTCTTGCATCTCGGCCAGCTTGTCATAGTCACGCGCAATCAGGTCCAGCGTTTCCAGAACCTTGGGCTTCAGCGCGGCTTCCATGGCAGCAAGCGACATGGACACGCCGTCTTCGTCGTCATCTTCCTCGGCCTCGGCAAAGATCGGGTTGCCATCGGCATCAAGCTCGGGCTCGGCAGCGCCCGGTGCGCGGAGCGGGGCGGCGCTGGCGTCGACATCAACACCCTCTAGACCGGCACCGACGATATCCTCTTCGCCGTCCAGCGAGCGGCCAAAGGTGGCCTCAAGGTCGATCACGTCGCGCAGAAGGATGTCTTCAGACAACAGTTCGTCGCGCCAGATGATGATGGCCTGAAAGGTCAGCGGGCTTTCACACAGGCCCGCGATCATGGTGTTGCGGCCCGCCTCGATGCGCTTGGCGATGGCGATCTCGCCCTCGCGAGACAGCAGTTCGACGCTGCCCATTTCGCGCAGATACATCCGGACCGGGTCATCGGTGCGGTCGAGCGTTTCGCTGGTGGCCCCAACCACGGCAACTTCGCGCGATGTGGAGCTGGTCTCGACAAGCTCGCCCACCGGCGCCTCGCCCTCCTCAACCTCTTCGTCGTCGATGATGTTGATGCCCATTTCCGACAGCATCGCCATCACATCTTCGATCTGCTCAGACGAGACCTGATCGGGCGGCATCACCGAATTGAGCTGGTCATAGGTGATATAGCCGCGCTCTTTGGCGTCAGCGATCATCCGTTTGACGGCGGCTTGGCTCAGATCAAGGGAAACTTCGGCCTCTTCGCCTTCGGGTTTGCCGTCGTCATTGTCTTTCGAGGCCATGTCGTCTCCGTTCGTCAGTAAGGGCGAATCACTTGAGCATTTGCGAATCAATAGCGCGAATCAGCGGAAAGCACAGGGGGGGTGCGGGCGTTGGGTTAGCGTTTCTTTTCCCAGACCCGATCATCGATCAAGGCCTGAAGGTGGCTGGACAGGGCGGCGCGGTCTTCGCCCATGTCATTGGCATCATTGCGCGCCGGATGATCGGCGCGGTGGCGGGCTTCGGCGGCCTGTGAGAGCCGCCATGTCAGCCCCTCATCGGCAAGGCCGGTGAGGTCAAGAACAGCGTCCTCGATCTCGCGCCGGGCGGCGCGATGGGCGTCAAGTTTGGCCATTTCCTCGGCAAGACAAAGGGTTGCAAGATCGACGTCCGCGCGGCTGCGCACCGGCGGTGCGATCTGCACATGGGGACGGCGCATCAGCGCGTCAAGGGCCGCACCCGCTTCAACCCGCAGGATATCGTCCAAGCTGGCGGGGTTTTCGTCGGCATGGGCTAGAAGAAGCGCGCGCAGGTGGTTGTGATCTTCACCCGTCAGGTCCAGCCGTTCCAGCGCGCTTTCAAAGCGGTGAATAAGGCTGGGGTGCAGGATCAGACTGGCGAGAATCACCGCCTCGCGCAGCACTTCCTCGACAGCGAGGCCTTGGGCCAAGAGCGATTGACGCGCCGAGGCAGAGGCGGGTAAGGGCGTGCCCTTTGGCACAAAACGCGCACCGCGAAACGCCGGCACCCGGGCGCCACCTTGGCCAAACAGCTCCAGCCGCAGCCGCTTGATATCCTCGCCGTAATGGGTGCGGATTGAGGGGTCAGATATCCGCTTGAGGGCGGCGCGCAGGGATTTGTCCAGCGTGGCCTTGCGTTCGGGGCTGTCAAAAACCCGGCCTTCGGTCTCTCGCTGCCACAAGAGGCGCACCATGGGTTGCGCGCCCTCAATCACCGCCTGCATAGCATGCGGACCCTGGGATTTGATCAGGTCATCAGGATCTTGGCCACCGGGCAGAACCGCAAAGCGCAGGCCCTTGCCCGCCTCTAGCAAAGGCAGCGCAAGGTCCACCACCCGCAGCGCGGCGCGGATGCCGGCGGCATCCCCATCCAGCGCGATGATCGGCTCGTCATGGATGCGCCACATCAGACGCAGCTGGTCTTCGGTAACGGCGGTGCCAAGGGGCGCGACGGCGGCGGTAAAACCCGCCTCGGCCAGCGCGATCACGTCCATGTAGCCTTCGGCCACGATCAGCGGCTTACCCTTACCCGCCGCCTCCCGCGCGGGGGCGTGGTTGTACAGGTTGCGGCCCTTGTCAAAGATTTCGGTTTCCGGACCGTTGAGGTATTTGGCGTTGTCCTTAGGGTCCATCGCCCGCCCGCCCAGCGAAATCGCCCGACCCCGGCCATCGCGGATCGGAAAGATGATCCGATTGCGGAAGCGGTCATAGGGCTCGCCCCCCTTGTCGGACTTGGCACAAAGCCCGGACGCGACGAGCAGATCGTCGGAAATCCCCTTTTGCTTCATCGCGAGTTGCAGCCCATGCCAGCCATCGGGGGCAAAGCCGATGTCCCAGCGGTCTTGCGCCGCCTCTGAGAGCCCGCGCTTGACGAGATAGGCCCGCGCCTCGGCGGCGGCAGAGGTCTTCAGCTGCAGGCGGAACCATTTGACCGCCTCGTCCATCACCGCGATCAGCTGCGTGCGCCGGTCCGCCACTTGGGCGGCGCGGGCGTCGCGTTCGGGCATCGGCATGCCCGCCTCACGCGCCAAGACCTCCACCGCCTCCATGAAGCCAAGGTTTTCGGTTTCCTTGATGAAGGTCAGCGCATCGCCCTTGGCGTGACAGCCAAAGCAATAGTAATAGCCTTTGCGGTCATCCACATGAAAAGACGCGGATTTTTCTTGATGGAACGGGCAAGGCGCCCACATGTCGCCCTTGCCCTGATTGGACTTGCGCACATCCCACGTGACCTTGCGCCCGACGACGGACGACAGGGACACGCGGGTGCGGAGTTCGTCAAGGAAACCGGGCGGCAGGGACATTGGGGCTTTCGTGGTGCATTCGGCGGGCGGCGCGCGGGGGTTTCACACCCCCGCACCCCCGTGGGATATTTAGGCCACATTGAAGGCGAGAGTCACCCCAGAACTTCGCGGGCAATCTGGTGGAAAATCGCAACGCCGGGCGCAATCAGCGCGTCGGGAAAATCGTAGTCGGGGTTGTGCAGGGCGGGGTGGTATTGGCCCGCGCCCAAGAAGAGCATGGCCGAGCGCGTGCCATGTTGGCCGAAACGGCCGAAATCTTCGGACGCACGCATCGGCAGGTCGCCGGGATCATGGTCGATGCCCAAGGCCCCAAGTGCTCCGGTGATGTGGGCGGTGGCCTCGGGGTGGTTTACTGAGGCCGCGAAATCGTCATGGGTTTCCAGATGAAGCGTCAGGCCATGGGCGCGGGCCTGCGTTTCAGCCAGCGCCACGGCTTCGGCGCGCAGGGCGGCCATGCCTGCGTCTTCCAGCGTGCGCAGGGTGATCCAAAGCTCGGCCATGCCCGGGGCGATGCCGAAGGCGGGCGCGCCCAAATGGGCATGGGTGACGGTGACAAGCCGGTAGCCCGGTGCGAGGGGCGCGGGTGGGGCCAAGGTGGAGAAGGAGGTGATGAGGGCAGCCAGCGCGAGGCCCGGGGAGGTTCCAGCCTCGGGTTGGCTTGCATGCGCAGTCTTGCCGCCCAGGGTGATCTTCAGCCCTTGGCTGGCACAGTTCACCACACCGGGTTTCACCAGCGCATGGCCCAAGGCAACGCCGGGCAGGTTGTGGATGGCAAAGGCCCAATCGGGGATCATGGCGGCAAAGGCCGGATCGGCCAGCACCGCCGCCGCGCCCGAGCCGTCTTCCTCGGCGGGTTGGAACATCAAGATCACCCTGCCCCGCGCCGGGCGCTGCCGCGCCAAAAGCCGCGCCAAGCCGATGAGAAGCGCCATATGCCCATCATGGCCGCACAGATGCCCGGTGCCCGGGCGGGTGGAGCGGTGGGGAAACTCGGAAATCTCGGTGATCGGCAGCCCGTCAAGCTCGGCGCGGAACATCACGCTGGGGCCGGTATGACCGCTGTCAAAGACCGCCGCCACGCCGTGACCGCCAAGCCCCGTATGCACCTGATCAGGCGCGAGGGGCTGCAGCGCGGCCACCACCCGGGCGGCCGTTGCAGCCTCATGGCGGCTGACCTCGGGATGGCGGTGCAGGTCGCGTCGCCAAGCGGTCAACTCGGCGATGTCGCGGGGGGTGAGCATCAGCCGCGGGCGGCCACGGTGCGCAGGGCGGTCTCCACCTCATGCCAAGCGGTGCGGGCCATGGAGCGGAAGGTGAGGACAAGGAAGCTCTCGTCGCTCTCGCGCAGCAAGACGGCGGACATGTGCCCCAAGGGCGCGCGCACGGCGCGGCCGACCGGGAAGGCGTGCAGCCGCAGGTCCAAAGGGACATGGCGCATCAAAACGTCATGCGCCTTGGCGCCCGTCAACCGCAGCGCCGACCAACCGCCAGATTGATCGGTGACCGCGGCAGAGGCCCCAAAATCGGGGGCCTCAACACCGATCAGGAAGGCCTGCTCGCGGCCCGTCCAGACCAGCATCGTACCATCCTTGTGCGACAGCGTGTTGGGGGCGGGGAAGGTCAGGCCCAAGGGTTTCAGCGCTTTGTTTGCGGCCTTTTCCTGCCCCGGAAAGAGCGCGACAGAGGTGATCGGCCCAAGGTCCACGGGCGTCAGGGTGCAGCTGCCAAAGGTCCGGGCCGTATGGTCAACGGCGGGCTTTGCGATGAGTTCAGGCACGAAGCTTCTCCCCCTCTTTGTCGTGGAACACCGGATCGCAAACCTCGGCCAGAAGGTCCAAGCCCCGCAGGTGATCGACGATTCGGATCTTTTCGCCATGCCGCGCGCGGCCGTTTTTCAAGAAGGCCAGCGCAAGGCAGGCGCCCATCAGATCAGAATGGGCGAATGAGGTGATGTAGCCTTGGCTTTGTTCGCGCCCGACGGTGTCGCCTTGGGTAAAGAGATGCGCGCCCGAGCAAGGCGGGGTGCCAACCACGACTTTCAGGCCAACAAGCTGCTGACGCTCATCACCCAAAAGGCCGGGGCGGGCCGCCATGGCCTTGCCGATGCAGTCTTTCTTGGCGCTGATCATCTTTTCCATGCCAATGTCAAAGGCCGTGGTGCGGCCATGAATTTCGGCGTGGGTGATAAAGCCCTTCTCGACGCGCAGGACGTTCAGCGCCTCCATCCCATAGGGACCGCCGCCCATGGTTTCAGCCTTGGCCACGAGATCGCGGAACAGGCTTTCGCCAAAGCGGGTGGGCACGGCGATTTCATAGCCCTCTTCGCCCGAGAAAGAGATGCGGAAGAGCCGAGCCTTGACCCCGCCCACCGTCACCGGACCACAGGCCATGAAGGGGAAATCCGCAACAGGCTGATCGAGAACGGCGTTCAGAAGCGCACGGGATTTCGGCCCGGCCACGGCGAATTGTGCCCAAGATTCCGTGACCGAGATAAAGCGCAGGTCCCAGTCGATGCAATGGGTTTGGTGCACGAAATCCAGATGCCGCATCACAAGGCCCGCGGCGGCCGTGGTGGTGGTCATCAGGAAGTGGGTGTCCCCGAGCCGCGCCGTGGTGCCGTCGTCCAGCACATAGCCGTCTTCCCGCAGCATCAGCCCGTAGCGCACGCGCCCAACAGGCAAGGTGCTGAAGGTGTTGGCATAGACCAGATCCAGAAAGCGCGCGGCGTCGCGGCCTTGGATGTCGATCTTACCCAAGGTCGAGACATCGGCAACACCGACGGCGCTGCGCACCATCGCCACTTCGCGGTCGCACGACTCTTGCCATGTTGTCTCGCCAGGTTTGGGGAAGTAGCTGGGTCGGTACCACAGCCCCGCCTCAATCATCGGCGCGGCGCGGTCGCGGCTGGCCTGATCCGAGGTCATGAAGCGTTGTGGCGCAAAGCCCGCACCACGGCCCCCTGCCCCCATCGCGGCAATGGAGACGGGCGTGTAGGGCGGGCGGAAGGTGGTGGTTCCGGTCTGCGGAATACCGCGCCCGGTGGCATCGGCCAAAACCGCCAAGGCGGCGACGTTGGAGCTCTTGCCCTGATCAGGCGCCATGCCTTGGGTGGTATAGCGCTTCATATGCTCGACCGAGGCATAGCCTTCCACAGCTGCCTGTTTGACGTCTTTGGTGGTCACGTCATTGGCAAAATCCAGCCAAGCGCGGCCTTTGCCCTCAACCGCCCAAAGGGGCTCAATCGCACAAGGCAGGCCCTCAGCCTTGGGCGGCGCGGATTTACCGGGGTTCAGCCCCAGATCGCCCAGCGCCGCTTTTGCGGCCTCATGCCCCGCGGCAAGGCAGCCGTGGGTGGTGAAGGTGCCATTGGCCGACCCGGCGGCGGTCAGGCCCGGCACCGCACCCTCAGCGGGCACGAAGGCGGCAATCTCATCGCTCCACCGCGGGCGGCCATTCATGTGGCAGGTCAGGTGCAGCGTGGGGTTCCAGCCGCCTGACATCGCCAGAAGATCGGTCTCCAGCTTGAACTCGCCCCCCGCATGATGCCCCTCGATACGGGTCAAACCATGGCGTCCGGCGGTATTGGTCACGCGGGCACCCAGATAAACCGGGCAATCCTCGACCGCGCTGGCATGGGTGCGGCTGTCCAGAATGGCGGCAACCTGCACGCCTGCGGACATCAGCGCGCGGGCGGTGGCGCGGGCACTGTCGTTGTTGGCAAAGAGCGTCACGCGCTGACCGGGAACAACGCCATAGCGGTGCAGATAGGTTTCCACCGCACTGGCCATCATGATGCCGGGACGGTCATTCATGGGGAAGGCAATGGGCCGTTCCAGCGCCCCAGAGGCAAGGATCGTGCGGCGCGCAGTGATGCGCCAGAAACATTCGCGCGGCACATCTGGGCGGGCGGGCTTGTGCAGGGCGACGCGTTCAAGCGCCGCGAACACGCCGTCATCATAGGCGCCGGTCACCGTGGT
>Ga0315905_10005463_pt1 | contig 12948 bp, 12 predicted proteins | sample LakEriMetagenome_5_FD_203522 | JGI IMG/M metagenome (GOLD analysis project Ga0315905, IMG submission 203522) | Freshwater fungal communities from buoy surface, Lake Erie, Ohio, United States - Buoy 4 MA121 | ecosystem: Environmental > Aquatic > Freshwater > Lake | place: USA: Lake Erie, Ohio... | reverse complement strand
GATTACCGCGTGTTGCTGCGCCCGCGGGCTCTGGCCGATCTGCTGGGCATGCTCGACTGGGGCGGCTACTCGGCCCGTGCTCATCTTTCGGGGCAGTCGCCCCTGGCACGCCTGCGCGCCGGGCAGCAGACCTTCTCGCCCCTGCTCGACATCACCGAGGATCTCTCAGCAGGGCTGTCTCCCGCCTTTCAGACCGATGGCTACAGCCGAACGCCTCGGACCGATCTGATCCGCTCGGGTCGGTTTGCAGACTGGATGGTTTCTCCAGCGACCGCGAAAGAGTTCGGTATCCCCGGCAATGCAGCCCAGCCGGCCGAGGTACCGGAGTCTGTGGTGGTGGGCTGCGGGCAGCTCCCGGACGACGCGTCGCTCGCCAGACTGGGCACGGGCGTGCTGCTGTCCAACCTCTGGTATCTGAATTTTTCCGATCGCGAGGCCTGTCGGATCACGGGCATGACCCGCTTTGCCTGCCTCTGGGTCGAAGACGGCGAGCCTGTGGCGCCGATCGAGGCCATGCGGTTTGATGACAGCCTGTACCGCGTGCTTGGCGAGCCCGGCCTTGAGGCGCTGGGTGATCGGGCGCACCGCATGCCCAATCTCGATACCTGGGAAGGGCGCGCCACCGGCGGGATTCTGGCCCCTTCGGCGCTGGTCGGTGCCCTGCGGTTTGCGCTCTAGCCTCACCAAGACGAGACGCCTGCCCAGAACGCGCCCCGTTGTGCTGCCGGGCGGGCAAGCCCGGCGGCGCAACGCCCATCGCTCTAGTCTCGCGGCAGGGCGTGCTTGGTGACCTTGCCGGTGGCGTTGTGCGGCAGTTCGTTCACAAAGCGCACGGTGCGCGGAATCTTGTAGCGGGCCAGGTTGCGCGCGCAGTGCTCGAGCACGTCATCGGCATTGAGGCTCGCGCCTTCTTCGAGCACGATGTAGGCGCGCCCGACCTCTCCCCATTTCTCGTCGGCAATGCCGATCACTGCGCACTCGGCGATGCCGCCCAGCCGGTAGAGCGTGTCTTCTACCTCGGCCGGATAGACATTTTCGCCGCCCGAGATGTACATGTCCTTCCAGCGATCGACGATGTAGACATAGCCCTCGGCGTCGATGTAGGCCGCATCACCCGTGCGCAGCCAGCCATCCTGAAGGCTTGCGGCCGTGGCCTCGGGGCGCTTCCAGTAGCCGGGCGTCACGGTTGGACCCTTGATCAGCAACTCACCGGTCTGACCTGAAGGCAGGTCACGGCCTTCGTCGTCAATCACGCGAAGCTGTACATGCAGCACACCCTGGCCGGAGGAGCCAATCTTCTGCAGGGCCTTTTCCTTGCTGAGCAACGTGCCGATGGACGCCGTCTCGGTCATGCCCCAGCCCTGCTGAAAGAGCAGACCTTTTTCGGCAAAGCGCTCGAGCAGTGCGATCGGCGCGGCCGCACCGCCCACACCGGCGCTCACCAGGTGATCAAAGCGGGCCTGCTCGAATCCGGGCAGCTGGCTCATGAACAGGAAGTTGGTCGGCACGCCAAAGACATGGGTGATGCCGCTGGCGGGATTGGCCAGCAGATCGAGCGCCTGCTGGGGATCGAACTGGCGCATCACCAGGACTGGCGCACCCAGATGAAAACAGGGCGATGCATACAGGCAGATACCGCCCACATGAAACTGCGGCAGGTAGGTCAGACCGACCGATCGACGCGTGAGCTCAGTCTTGCAGGTGGCATTGATGGCATTGAAGAGCTGCGCTTCATAGGTGATGAGCGCGCCCTTGGGCCGGCCCGTCGTGCCCGAGGTGTACAGAATGATCCAGGGATCCGAGAGCTGGGCCGCATGGGCCCGGGCCGGTGAGCCACCCTGAGCCACGATGCGCTCGTAGTCGCTGTCCTCGCCATCGCGCTTGAGCACGAGATGGGGCAAGGTGCAGCGCTGATGGAGCTCGGAAGCCTGACTCGTGAACTCTTCACTGAAAAACAGCACGCGTGGCTCGGCGTCCCTGAGAATGAACTCCAGCTCCGGCACCGCAAGCCGCCAGTTGATCGGCAGATGAATGGCTCCGACCCGCGCCGCGGCAAACATGATTTCGTTGCAGTCGCTGGAGTTGTGGCACAGGGTCGCAATGCGCTCGCCGGGCTGCACGCCGGCTGTCTCCTGCAGCCAGCGGGCCAGCGCATCGATGCGTGCGTTCATCTGTGCATAGCTGAAGCTTCGACCCGAATAGAGGTCTTTCTGGGCCAGATCGTCCGGTGCGTGGCGCGCATGATGCGCAATCCAGTCGTAGTGCTGCAGGGCCATGGGTTGCGGTCTCCTGTCGGTTCGGGGGGTCTGGGTGTGTCCGAGCGTGTGGTCAGATCACTCTCGGGGCTTCGGTGGCGTCGGTCTGTCGGGCGTGGGCGGGCTCAGTGGAGCCTGGCCCGGACTGATCCGATCCTTGCGCTGCGCCGGATCGGGATCAGTCACGAAGGCAAGACGCGCCAGCCCGGCCTGCTGGGCTGCGGCCATCACGATGGCCAGACGTTCATAGCGCACCTCTCGATCCGCCCGGATCTGCAGGGCGGGTGCTGATTCGCCGGCTGCAGCCTGCTGCAGGCGCTCGCGCAGGGCCTCTTCGGTGGGCAGCAGCGTGCCCTCCCAGTAGATCTGACCTCGGGCATCGAGCGACAGATTCACGACGGTCTCGTTTACCGGGCTGGACGGGGCCTGCACGCGAGGCAGATCCAGCGCAATGGAGGGGGTCAGCAGCGGCGCGGTCACGATGAAGATCACCAGCAGCACGAGCATCACATCCACCATCGGGGTGGTGTTGATCTCGGCCATCAGGCCCGAGGGCTCAGCGTCGGTTCCGAAGCGCCCCAGACTCATGTCGGGTTGTCCAGTGCCTGCAGGTCGTGGGCGAAGCCCTCCAGCCTGAGGAGAATTTCGCGCTGCACGCGCACCAGCGCGTTGTAGGCAAGCAGTGCAGGAATCGCTACTGCCAGTCCGGCTGCGGTCATGATCAGGGCCTCGCCCACTGGCCCGGCCACACGATCGATGCTGGCCTGGCCACTGGCTGAGATGCCCAGCAGCGCATGATAGATGCCCCACACCGTACCGAGCAGACCCACGAAAGGGGCGGTGCTTGCGATCGAGGCCAGCACGGTCAGCCCGCCCTGCAGTGCCCGACGACTTGCGCCCAGGCTGTCGCGAAGGGCACGCACCCGCGCCGGGGCTGATTGGGCGTTCATGACCGCCTGGGCCATGGGCGCGAGCAGGCCGCAGGGATCCAGGGGCTGCAGTGCACTCAGGCCTGCGGTGGTGTCGGATCCGCGCCAGAAGGCCTGCAGTCCGCGATCAAGGCTGCGACTGGCCCGCCACGTGAACCAGGATCTCGAAAGAATCAGGGTCCAGCTCACGATCGACATGGCCAGAAGGATCAGCCCGATGGCCCTGCTGACTCCATCGCCTGCCGCAATCTGCGCCCAGGCGCCCGAAGCCGATGGATCAGCACTCATGAGCCCTCCTGCAGGCGAAAGACCCATTCCCAGTCGGAATACCAGGCCGCAACCGATTGCCCCTGCTGGCGAGCCGGAATGAAGCGCCACTGCCGCACTGCGGTCATGACACTGCGGTCAAGCACGGCTGATCCGCTCGATTCACGCATGCGAATCTCGGCAACCGACCCATCGGCTTCGATCAGCAGATCCAGCCTCACCGTGCCTTGCAGGCCCTGTCGACGAGCGGTCACGGGGTAGGGCGGGGGCGTGTTGCCCTGCCAGCTCGCATCGATTCGCGGCCCTTCTGCGATCGGTGGGAGCGTCGACGCCGCGCCCCCGGGGGGCGTAGAGCTGATTGAGAGACCGGCGGGGGTTTTTTGCGCGGGCGCGCCAGATGGCTGATCAGAAGGCCGTCCGGCTGAAGAAGCGGACGGGCCGGCCGAGGTTGCATGCACCGGGTCTGACGTGAGTGCTGGCAACAGGGTGTTCACGGGTGCTGCATCGGCTTTGGCCTGCATCAGCCCGACGGGCTTTGCAGCGAGTGTGCTCAAGGTCAGCCCGGCGGGCGTTGCAGCGAGGGTGTTCAAGGTCAGCCCGGCGGGCGGTGCAGCGGCCGTGTTCGTGGCAGGCGATGCCATGGAAACCCTGCCCGCAGGTGCCGACTCCCACCGGTCATCCTGAGAATTCACAGGGCCGGGCGCCGTGCTGCGGGCCGCCATTGGAGAGGCCTTGAGCGCTACCGGCAAATCCGCTGGGGCAGACCGCGCAAGCTGTGCAATGACGATGTTGGCAGCACGAGACGGCTCCAGGGCGGGTTGCTGATCGAGGCGGGCCAGCGATGACCGGGCCTCGGTCGCCATGGCAACCCACACGGCCCCCGCGGCGTGCAGCACGAGCGCAACCACGAACCAGCGCGCATGCATGCAGGGCACCTCGAATCAGGACACTGCGCCGCGCAGGCCCAGAACGTCCTGCATGTCGAACAGGCCGCTTGGGTGCGTTGCCAGGAAACGGCAGGCCCGCAGACTGCCTTGCGCGTAGTTGGCCCGGCTCGAGGACTTGTGGGTGATCTCGATTCGCTCGCCGGTGCCCGCAAAGAGTACGGTGTGATCGCCCACGATGTCGCCGCCGCGAATCACCGAAAACCCGATCCTGCCTTGCTCACGCTCGCCCGTCACACCATGGCGGGTCCAGGTCGCAACCTGATCGAGGTCCTGACCGATGGCCTGTGCAATGACCTCACCCATGCGAAGCGCAGTGCCCGACGGCGCATCCACCTTGTGTCGGTGATGCGCCTCGATCACCTCGATGTCGTATTCGTTGCCAAGCAGGCGGGCCGCCGTTTCCAGCAATTTGAGCGTCACATTGACACCCACGCTCATGTTGGGGGCAAACACGATGCCAATCCGTGCGGCCGCCTGCCGGATGGCCTCGCGGCCTTCGGCATCAAAGCCCGTGGTGCCGATCACCATGCCCACGCCGCGCGCCAGGCAGGTTTGCATTAGAGCCAGCGTGCCTTCCGGACGGGTGAAATCAACCACGACCCGGGCGCGGCTGACCGCAATCGCGGGGTCGCTCGTCATTCGTACGCCACAGGGGCGCCCGATCGCCTGACCGACATCTTCCCCAAGACCCGCTGCGCCGGGCAGATCGAGCGCGCCGGTGAGTTCCAGATCGGGGGCGGACAGGATGGCTTCGATCAGCATGCGACCCATGCGGCCGGAAGCGCCCGCCACGGCCACGGCAAGTCGGTGAGTCATGAGGCCCTCTCCTGGTTTAGCGATTGCGCCCGGTGCTTCGCCGCGTTCCGGGCAGTGCCGGATCGCTCGGGTCGTTGGCGGCGGGTAGCGGATCCGCCTGAACCCGCTCAACCTTGTTGTCCTTGAAGAAGACGGTCACCCGCCTCAGTTCGGCATCAAGGTTTGCATGCTGGAAACGAAAGACATAGTCCCAGCGATCGGGCCGGAAGGGATCGACATAGAGCGGCGTGCCCAGCGCGAAGCGCACCTGATCACGCGTCATGCCGGTCTTGACCTGCTCGACCATGCTCCGATCGAGATAATTGCCCTGCGGGATATCGACCCGGTAGGGCGCAAAAAGGCCGCTGCCGCGCGCGCCATGAACGGCTTCGGTGGTCGGCCGGGCCGGGTCTTTGGAACCGCCGAAAAAGCCTGCGCATGCCGAAAGACACGCCAGGATGACTCCGCCGGCAAATACCCGCAGAGTGCGGGTCAGGGATAGGGCAGTGGATGGCATGCCCGATATCATACGCAACGAGGGCCCCGGCCCCGGAGGACGATCACCGATGCCCCCCCCAGACCTCAAGCGCATGGGCCTCAAGGCCACCCTGCCTCGCATGAAGATCATCGACATCTTCCAGCAGGGGCCGCATCTGCATCTCAGTGCGGAGGATGTCTATCGGCGCCTGCTGGCCGAAGGGCAGGACGTCGGTCTGGCCACGGTCTATCGGGTACTGACGCAGTTCGAGCAGGCCGGTCTGCTCAAACGCAGTACCTTCGAATCCGGACGGGCGCTGTTCGAGCTCGATCAGGGCAGCCACCATGACCATCTCGTGTGCCTGGACTGTGGCCGGGTGGAGGAATTCATCGACCCCGAGATCGAGCGCCGCCAGCAGGCCATCGCGCAGGATCGTGGATTTGCCTTGCAGGACCATGCACTGGCCCTGTATGCCTCATGCACCAAGGTGGCTTGTCCGCACCGCACTGGGGCGCCGATTGCAGTCTGAGCGGTCCGCAGCAAGACAGCACGTCGTTTCCGTCTGGTGTGGGTCTGCACCGGTTGGGGTCAAACCCGCCCCGGCTTGGCGGCACGGGTCTTGCACAGGCTGCATGGTGATCTCTTACAGGCCCTGCCCATGACACAAGAAGCGTCCTGCATCCATCGTCTGGTCGACATTCCGGCTGGCGTGTTTGATGAGATGCGCGATGGACAGGGCCTCGCGCGGCCGTCCTATCGTGAGTATCTGGCCTGGCTTGCGTCCATGTCCGATGGCCAGATGCAGAGCCGTCGCGCCGAGGCCGACCTGCTCTTTCGGCGCATGGGCATTACGTTTTCGGTCTATGGCGAGGCCGAGGGTACCGAGCGACTCATTCCGTCGGATGTGGTTCCGCGCATCATCGATGCCCCTGAATGGCAATTGCTTTCGCGGGGCCTGACGCAACGGGTCACGGCGATCAACCGGTTTCTGGACGATGTCTATCACGAGCAGGAGATCCTGCGCGCTGGTGTGATCCCCAGCGAGCAGGTGCTTGGCAATGCGCAGTACAGGCCCGAAGTGGTGGGCGTGCGTCCGGCCCATGGCGTGTACACGCAGATTGCAGGCATCGACATCGTGCGCCACTCCGATGGCGCCTACTATGTGCTTGAGGACAACCTGCGCGTGCCTTCGGGTGTGTCCTACATGCTGAGCAACCGTCGCATGATGATGCGATTGTTTCCTGATCTCTTCCGGCAGCATCGCGTGCGACCGGTCGATCATTACCCCTCACTGTTGCTGCGGGCGCTCAAGGCCGCTTCAGAGCGCGATGATCCGGTGGTCGTTCTGCTCACACCAGGACGGTTCAACAGCGCTTATTTCGAGCATGCCTTCCTGGCCAAGCAGATGGGCATTGAACTGGTCGAGGGTCAGGATCTGTTTGTCGATGACCGTCGGGTGTTCATGCGAACCACCGAGGGTCCGCGGCGTGTCGATGTGATCTACCGCCGCATCGATGACCTCTTTCTCGACCCCAAGGCGTTCAAGCCCGACTCCATGCTGGGTGTGCCCGGGCTGATCGACTGCTATCGCGCTGGCGAAGTGGCGATCTGCAATGCCGTGGGCACGGGTGTGGCCGATGACAAGTCCATTTATCCCTACGTGCCCGAGATGATTCGCTTTTACCTCGGCGAGGAGCCACTGCTCAACAACGTTCCGACCTGGCAGTGCCGTGAGCCCGATCAACTGGAGCATGTGCTGGCGAATCTCGGGGATCTTGTGGTCAAGGAGGTTCATGGGGCGGGTGGATACGGCATGCTCGTCGGGCCCACCAGCACGCGTGCCGAGATCGAGGCGTTCCGGGCCGTGCTCAAGGCCCAGCCGGGCAACTACATCGCCCAACCCACCTTGTCGCTGTCGGCCTGTCCGACCTTTGTCGAAGAGGGTATCGCCTCGCGCCACATCGACCTGCGACCCTTCGTGCTGATGGGACGTGAGGTCGAGATCGTCCCTGGAGGCCTGACTCGGGTCGCCTTGCGCCGGGGCTCTCTGGTGGTCAATTCATCCCAGGGCGGGGGCACCAAGGACACCTGGGTGATCGACCGGGCGGATTCGGCTGCAGATCCCGCCGCTGCGTCGATCGCTGAGTCGGCTGCCGCTGCACAGGGGGATTGAGATGTTGTCTCGAGTGGCCTGGCATTTGTACTGGATGGCGCGCTACATGGAGCGCGCCGAAAACATGGCTCGCATTCTGGACGTTGGGGCAAGCCTCGCCATGTTGTCTGCGCCCGGCGACACAACCGCCGCGATCGAGCCGCTGGTCATCACCGACAGCCTTGATGAATTTCTCAAGCGCGGCGCCCCTCCCAGTGCCGACGCTGTTGCGCGCTTCATTGCCTGGGATCGTGAGCATCCGTCATCCATCCTCAATTGCCTTCAGTCCTGTCGTGAAAATGCCCGTTCGGTGCGTGGCGCCATCACGGCCGAGATGTGGGAGTGCATCAACGACACCTGGCTGCAGCTGAATGCCCGCAGGGCCGCGCAGCCTGTCGATCCCGCCTTCTTTGACTGGGTGCGTGAGCGTTCTCATCTGTTGCACGGTGTGATGCAGGCGACGATCCGCCAGGGTCAACCCAGGCATTTCATGTTGCTGGGCATGTTTCTCGAGCGGGCCGACAATACCGCCCGGATCCTGTCGGTCAAACAGCCCGTGGCGGGCCGAAGCGACGTGACGGCGCAGAGCCAGAGCCAGAGCCAGGTCGAGAGCGGTGTTTCCGGGCCGGAGCCGATTCAGCCTTCACAACCGACTCGGTCGCCGGCACAAGGCCTTCCCGGTGCCGACGGGCTGTCCGAGCATTACCGGCTCAATGCCGTGCTCCGCTCGGTCAGTGCTCTGGAGGCCTACCGCGATGTCCGGCGCGATCAGATCGATGATCGTGGAGTGGCCGAGCTGCTGATTTTCGATCCCACACTGCCTCGATCGCTTCGCCGCTGCGTCGAGGAGGTGTGTACCATTCTGCTCGAGTTGCCTGGCTCCCACGCCCGGCTGGCCCGCAGGCTGGCGGCCCATATGGCGGCCCTGCTCCAGCATGGCGCACTCGAGGATGTCGAGCGGGTTGGACTGCAAACCTTTCTGGAGCGGTTCATCCGCAATACGGTCCGTCTGGGTGAGGCTGTCCAGGAAGCCTACATGCCAACCGCCTGAGCCCTTTCCTCGCGCTTGAGCCCTCGCTTGAGCCCTCGCCTGATCCTTCTGCTGTACTCCAGACCATGACCTATTGCGTTGCCATGAACCTGCAGGAAGGGCTGCTTTTTGCATCCGACTCGCGAACCAGTGGTGGTGTTGATCAGGTTTCGACCTTCTCGAAGATGACGGTGTTCGAGGCCCCGGGCGAGCGCGTCATTGTGCTGCTCACCTCGGGCAATCTGTCCACAACCCAGACCGTGATCAGTCTGCTGCGTCAGGCCATCGGAGGCCCGAACGACAACCTGCTGTCGGTGGGCAGTCTCTTTGATGTGGCCTCTCTGGTGGGTGAGCAGGTCAGGTCGGTGATTGCACGCCAGGCCTTGCGTCCGGGTGGCCCGATGGGCGTGGACTTTTCGTGCAATTTTCTGGTCGGTGGCCAGATTGCTGGCGAGCGGCCGAGGCTGTTTCTGGTCTATGCCGAAGGCAACTTCATCGAGTCCACCGATGACACGCCGTATTTCCAGATCGGCGAGAGCAAGTACGGCAAGCCCATCATCGACCGCGTGGTCAAGCCCGACACGCATCTGTCCGAGGCTGTGAAGTGCGCGCTGGTATCGTTTGATTCGACGATGCGCTCAAACCTGTCGGTCGGTCTGCCGCTGGATGTGGCCCTGGTGCGTCGTGAGCAGCTGGGCGTGACGTTTCGCCACCGTATCGATCACCAGGACCTTTACTTCGGATCGTTGCGCGAGGGTTGGAGCCAGGGACTGCGAGGGGTTTTCAATGCCCTTCCGGCACCGGACTGGCTGAAGATCGGCTGAGCATTTCCTGCGCATGGCGGCGGGTCGTGGCGGTCACCTCGGCGCCGCCCAGCATGCGGGCCATTTCGTCGGTGCGCGCTGCATCCGAGAGGGGCTCGATCCGGCTGAGCGTTCGGCCTTTGACTTCAGACTTGCTGACCCGAAGATGATGATGGGCACAGGCAGCGACCTGCGGCAGGTGGGTCACGCACAGCACCTGCCGGCTTTGACCCAGATCGCGCATCAGTTCGCCGATCACGGTGGCCACCGATCCACCAACCCCCGCGTCCGCCTCGTCAAAAATCAGGGTGCCCACCGGGTTGTCCTGAGCCGCCAGAGCGCTGATGGCCAGACTGACCCGAGAAAGCTCACCCCCCGAGGCCACCCGCAGGAGCGGTCTGGCACTGGTGCCGGCATGGCTTGCAATGAGGAACTCGACGCGGTCACATCCGTGGGCCGCGGGCTCTGAGGGTTCGAGCACGATCTGCAATCGGGCTCCTTGCATGCCCAGCCGGGTGAGTCGCTCGGTGACGCCCTGGCTGAGCCGCGCTGCGACCTTGAGTCGCGCCTTGCGGACCTGGTCGGCCAGGCCTTGATAGCGGGCCTGCGCCTCATCGGCTTCGGATTGCAGGCGTTCGAGATCCTGGGCTCGCTCAAGCGCGCGCAGGGATTCCTGAACCCGGGTCTGTTCGTCGGCCAGTTGCTCGGGAGGCAGCCGCAGCTTGCGCGCGAGGCCAAACAGCACACTGATGCGTGATTCGATCTGGGCCAGCCGAGCGGCATCGAGATCAACCCGATCGGCATGGGACTGCAGGGACGAGGCCGCTTCTTCGATCTGGATGGTGGCCGATTCGAGCAGTTCGAGGATTGGCGTCAGACGCTCGTCAAGGCCAGCCAGGGTGCGCAGTCGATTCTGGCTGGCGTGCAGCTGGCTTGCAATGGACTGATCATCACGCTCGAGTGCATCGGCCAGAGCCTGTGACCCTTCGATCAGCGACGCTGCGTGGGCCAGCCGACGCTGTTCGATCTGCAGGGCCTCCCATTCGCCTGACTCGGGGGCCACGCTATCGAGCTCATCGGCTTGCCACTGCAGGCGCTCACGTTCGAGGGCATGCTCTCGTTCGCCCTGGCGTGCGGATTCGAGTTGCCCTGCCCGCTCACGCCACTGACCATGGGCCTGAGCCAGCGCTTGCAAAGACACCCCGCCGATCTGGTCGAGAAGGCTGCGCTGGCCATCGCTGCGCAACAGGGACTGGGCCGCATGCTGCCCGTGAATTTCGACCAATCGGGCACCGATTTCGCGAAGCTGGGTTGCGGTTGCCGGATGCCCGTTGATCTGGGCACGCGAGCGCCCATCGGCTTCGATGATCCGACGCAGCAGCACCTGGCCTTCGTCGCCCGTGAGGTCGTGCTCGATCAGCCACTGCGCGAGGGCGGTATCGGTGGCAAAGCAGGCGCTGATATCGGCACGGCTCTGGCCTTCGCGAACCACGCCGGCATCGGCCCTGGCACCGAGCGCCAGGCCGAGCGCATCGATCAGGATGGATTTGCCCGCACCGGTTTCGCCGGTGAGTACGGTAAATCCGGAGCCAAAGGCGAGCTCCAGATGATCGACGATGACGAAATCACGCAGACGCAGTTCAAGCAGCATGCCGGGCTCAGGGACGGGGTCCGAGGTTGGGCATTTCGTGCCAGTTGAGCTTGGAGCGCAGCGTGGCGTAGTAGCTGTAGCCCACCGGATGCAGGAACCTCGCTCCGTTTTCGGCCGCTCGCACCTGCAGAACATCGCCCACCTGCAGATCGGCGAAGGTTTGCATGTCGCAGTTGATGCGCGGCTCGCGACCGTCGGTGACCGCGATGGAAATGGCGCTGCCCACCGGCAGCACGATCGGCCGGTTGGACAGGGCCTGCGGGGCGACAGGTACCAGGACCAGGCCCTGCAGGGTGGGATGCAGGATGGGGCCGTTGCAGGACAGGGCGTAAGCGGTCGACCCCGTGGGTGTGGCCACGATCAGGCCATCGGCCCGCTGGCTGTACATGTAGAGGTCGTCGACATGGACCTGCACTTCGATCATGCCCGAGCGCGAACTGCGGCTCACCACGACATCATTGACCGCCGTGGCTTCAAAGACCACCTGGTTCTTGCGCAACACCCGCGCCTTGAGGAGGGTACGGTCTTCGGCCTGGTACTGGCCGTCGAGAATGGCGCCCAGGGCATCGGGCCAGCGCAGGAGCGCAATGTCGGTGATGAACCCGAGGCGGCCAAAATTGATGCCGACCAGTGGCACGGCATGTGCCGCGAGCTCCCGGGCGATGCCAATCATGGTGCCATCGCCCCCGACGATCACGGCGAGGTCGGCCTGTCGGCCCGCTTCGGCGAGCGAGGCGGTATCGAGGTCGGTACGACCCAAACCTGCAGCCAGAGAGGGCTCGTAGAGCGCACGGATGCCGCGCCTGGCCAGATACTGCCCGATCTCGAGCAGGGTTCGGGCGACGTCGTCGGACTGCTGGCGGCCAAACAGGGCCACGGTCTTGAAGGCGGCTTGCATGACGGCATTTCACCACAACCCCTGCGGCCGAAGAAGGCGATCGCCTGCCTGCTCGCTGAACCGGCCATTGGAGCTAGTGCTTTTGCATGAGGGGCGAGGGCCTGAGGGGGCGGTGCAGGGCCGGTTTGGCAAGCCGGCCGATTTCAGTCTATATATTCTCCCCATGCTGGACGATCGCGCACGCACCCTGCTCAAGACTCTGATCGAGCGTTACATCGCTGACGGGCAACCCGTCGGTTCGCGCACCCTTTCGCGTCATTCCGGGCTTGAGCTTTCCGCGGCAACGATTCGCAACGTGATGGCCGATCTTGAAGAGCTGGGCCTGATTGCCAGCCCGCACACTTCAGCCGGTCGTATCCCCACACCCCGCGGCTACAGGCTCTTCGTGGACACGCTGATCACGGTGCAGCCGCTTGAATTCGATCAGGCGGCTCAGATGCAGGGCCAGATCCTGGCCGATGAGCCCCAGCGCGTGCTGACCCAGGCCGCCCAGATGCTCTCGAGCCTCTCGCACTTCGCAGGGGTGGTGGTCACGCCCAGGCGCAGCACCAGCTTTCGGCAGGTCGAGTTTTTGCGACTGTCGGACCGCCGGGTCTTGCTGATCATCGTCACGCCGGAGGGGGATGTGCAGAACCGGATCCTGCATGTCGAGCGCGAATACACGCCCACCGAACTCATCGAAGCCTCCAACTACGTCAATCAGAATTTCGCAGGCCAGGATTTCAACCTCATCCTGCATCGTC
>Ga0315905_10005462_pt1 | contig 12954 bp, 11 predicted proteins | sample LakEriMetagenome_5_FD_203522 | JGI IMG/M metagenome (GOLD analysis project Ga0315905, IMG submission 203522) | Freshwater fungal communities from buoy surface, Lake Erie, Ohio, United States - Buoy 4 MA121 | ecosystem: Environmental > Aquatic > Freshwater > Lake | place: USA: Lake Erie, Ohio... | reverse complement strand
CGAAAGTGGCCGACGCTGTCGCCAAACTGCACGATCAAGGCTCCGATGAGGCCATGCGGGCGATCATGACGAGCGACACGCAGCCCAAGACCTTCGCGGTCGAGGTGCCCTGCGAAAAAGGCAGCTTCCGCATCGGCGGCATCGCCAAGGGTGCGGGCATGATTTGTCCAAACATGGCTACGATGCTCTGCTTCATCACCACCGACGCGAAAATCGGCAAGGATGAACTCAAGCGCAGCATGCGCTACGCCGTGGAGAAGTCCTTCAACTGCATCACCATCGACGGCGATACCAGCACAAACGACACCGTCATCGTGATGAGCAACGGCGAGTCCAACGTGCCCACGATCAAGCGCAACACCCCCGAGGCCGTGCTGTTCCGCTGCGCTTTGCATAAAGTGATGCTCGAACTCGCCAAGATGATCGTCTGCGACGGCGAGCGCGTGACGAAGTTCGTCGAAATCCGCGTCCGCAACGCCCGCACCCTCGCCGACGCTCGAAAGGTGGCCGAGACCGTCGCGAAATCCCTCCTCGTGAAGTGCAGCTTCCACGGCTGCGATCCGAACTGGGGCCGCATCATCCACGCCGTCGGTTATTCCGGTGCGCGGATTCGTGAGGAGCTCATCGACATCTTCTTCGGCGGTCTGTTGGCCTGCAAAGGCGGTCTTGCCACCAAGACGCCCGTCGCCGAGATGGAGAAGGTCGTCAAAGAGCCGAAATTCACCGTCACCATCGACCTCAACCTCGGCACCAGCGGCTACACCGTCTATACGAGCGACCTCTCCGAGGAGTACGTCGATTTCAACAGCGCCGAATACTCCGCCGCGATCCACGCGAAACGTCAGAAGGGCTTTGCCTGATCGGCGTGCGTATTTCTTTTCACCTTGATGAATCCCCTCGACGCCCAAATCACCCAATCCGCCGTGCTTCTCGAAGCCCTGCCTTACATGCAGAGCTTTCGCGGCTGCACGTTTTTGATCAAGGTCGGTGGCAGCGCCATGGAAGACCCAGTCCAGGTCGATTCCTTTCTGCGTGACGTCGTCTTCCTCGAAGCGGTGGGCATCAATCCCGTCATCGTGCATGGCGGCGGCAAGGCGATCTCCAAGGCGATGACTGAATCCGGCCTGCAGGCCAAGTTCATCAACGGCATGCGCGTCACCGACGACGAAACGATCAAGATCGTCGAGGAAACCCTCGCTCGTGTCATCAACCCAGAGATCGTGACCAAGATCAATGCCTTCGGCGGCAAGGCCGTCGGCGTTCCCGGCACCGAAGTCTTCCTTGGTGAAAAAATGAAGGGCGATCTCGGCTGGGTCGGCGAAGTGAACGACTGCAAGCTCGGTTTGATCCAAGCTGCTGTGGCTGGAGAGTTCGTGCCTGTCGTTTCTCCCGTCGCCCGCGAACTCGCCAGCGGCAAAACGCTCAATGTGAACGCCGATCTCGCCGCCTGCGGCCTCGCCAAACGTCTCAAGGCCACCAAACTCATCTTCCTCAGCGACGTGCGCGGTGTGTTGCGTGATCCCAAAGACGACTCGACGCTTATTCCGAGCCTCGACGAAGCCTCCATCACCAAACTGAAGTCTGAAGGCATCATCAGTGGCGGCATGATTCCGAAAGTGGACTCCTCCCTCGACTCGCTCCGCGGCGGCGTGGGCAAAGTTCATCTCATCGACGGCCGCCTGCCGCATGCGCTGATCCTCGAAATTTTCACCGACGGCGGCATCGGCACGGAAATCCATTTGTGAAGGCAGCCTTGCCGTCTTGAGCCATTTGTATTATTTTCCAACATGAGCATCGCAGCCCAAAAAGTACTGTCTGACGCCAAAGCACTCTCACCTGACGAGATGCGCGTGTTGCTGCGTGACATTAGCGAGGTGCTGGAAGACCTGGAGGATGCGGAGGATGCCGAACGCGTGCTGGGGGAAATTGTGCGAGGTGAAACGACAACAAGCACGCTTGATGAAGTCATGAAATCTCTGGGGATTACTGATGCAGACCTGGACCGTTAAACTCGCGCATGAGGCTGAAAAGGCTCTTGCTAGACTGGATAAGAAAATCCAAAAGCGCGTTCTGGGCAGACTCAGGCAGTTGGAATCCAACCCGCGCGGTCATGGTGCCATCAAGCTGACGGGATCTGCGAGATGGCGCGTTCGAGTTGGTGATTATCGCATCATCTACGACATTCAGGATAGTGTGCTAATTGTCATGGTGGTGAAGATCGGCCATCGCCGCGAAGTATATCGCTAATTTTACTCATATGAATTTGCCCCATTCGGAATGGCTCTCCCAATACGTCCTGCCAAACTACGGCCGTTACGACATCTGGCCTGTGCGTGGCGAGGGGCCGTATGTCTGGGATCGTGATGGGAAGAAGTATCTCGACTTCGCGGGTGGCGTGGCCGTGTGCCCACTTGGGCATTGTCCGCCGCCGGTCGTCAAAGCACTCACGGAGCAGGCGAACACGCTCATCCATGTCTCGAACTGGTATTGCATCGACAAGCAGGCCGAACTCGCGCGCATCTTGGTCGAGGAATGCGTGCAGATCCCCGGCAAGTGCTTCTTCTGCAACAGCGGTGCGGAGGCGAATGAAGGTCTGCTGAAGCTGGCGCGGAAATACGGCCAACAGACCGGTGGTCGCTATGAGATCATCACCTTCAACGGCTCGTTTCATGGTCGCACCTTCGGCGCGATGACTGCCACGGCGCAGGAGAAAATCCATGGCGGCTTCGGTCCGCTGCCGCCCGGATTCGTCTATGTGCCTTTCAACGATTTGCAGGCTCTCGAAGCCGCGATCACGGACAAAACGGTCGCGATTCTCGTGGAGCCGGTTCAGGGCGAAAGCGGTGTGCATGCGGTGACGCCGGAGTTTTTACGCGGAGCGCAGCGTTTGTGCCGTGAGAAGGACCTGCTGCTGCTGTTGGATGAAGTGCAGGTCGGATTCGGTCGTGCTGGCGAGATGGCCGGCTGGCGCAGCATCATTCCTGGCGATGAAATTCAGCCCGATGGCATCAGTTGGGCCAAAGCCATCGGCAGCGGCTTTCCACTCGGCTCGTTCTGGGTCAATGATCGCCACGATCTGAGTAAGGTGCTCGGCCCCGGCACGCATGGCACTACCTACGGCGGCTCGCCGCTCGCCTGCGCAGTCGGCATCGCCACGCTGCGCACCATCATCGACGAAAAGCTCTGTGAGAATGCCAAAACACGCGGTGCGGCCATTTCAGCGACGGTGCAGACTTGGAATCATCCGCTGATCAAAGAAGTGCGGCAGCTCGGCCTCTTCATCGGTTTTGAACTCAATGCCGAAGCGTTCTCCGCGAAGTCGGGCGGCAAGCTGCCATCCATCTTCCTCGCACAAAAGCTGCTCGATGCCGGCATGATGGCTACGCCTGCCGGGCCGAACGTTGTCCGCTGGCTTTCGCCGCTGAACATCACGGTACAGCACGCGGAGGAAGGACTGTCCATCTTCAAAGGCGTGCTGGATTCCATCGCCGCATCTTGACCCATCCTTGACCCTTTTGACAAGCCCGCCATGAAACACCTCCTTTCCATCGAAGAACTCAGCCAGGAACAGATCGAAAAGCTCGTCGATCTAGCCTGCGTGCTGAAAAAGGACCGCACCGCATCCCCGCAGGTGCTCAATGGCCAGCAATGGGCGCTGATTTTTACCAAGTCGTCCACGCGGACTCGGGTGAGCTTTGAAGTCGGCATTCGCGAACTCGGCGGTCAGGTCATGTTCCTCTCCGGCACCGACATTCAGCTTGGACGCGGCGAGCCGATCAAGGACACGGCGCGTGTGATGGGCCGCATGATTCATGGCGCAGTCATCCGTACCTTTGCTCAGCAAGACGTGGTGGAGTTCGCGCAGTACAGCGGCATCCCCACGATCAATGCTTTGACCGATGATGAGCATCCCTGCCAGATCTTGGCCGATTTGCAGACCATCCATGAACGCCTCGGCGGCTGGGCGGGCAAGCGCGTGTGCTTCCTCGGCGATGGCGACTGCAACGTGGCCCGCTCCTGGATCTGGGCCAGCGCCCGGCTCGGCTTTGAACTCGTCATCGGCGCTCCAAAGGCCTTCCAGCCGCAGGAGAGCTTCATGCGCAACGTGCCGTCTGCCACCATCCGTATCGTCGATGATCCGACCGAGGCCGTGAAAGGCTGCGACGTGCTATACACCGATGTGTGGGTCAGCATGGGCAAGGAAGCTGAAAGCGCCGAACGTATCGAGCTTTTGAAGCCGTGGCAGATCAACACCGAGCTCCTCAAGCACGCCAACCCCGGCGCTCTGGTCATGCACTGCCTCCCTGCGTATCGTGGCAAGGAAATCACCGACGAAGTCATGGAAGCGAACGCCGATGTGATCTTCGACCAGGCAGAGAACCGCCTGCACGCGCAGAAGGCGGTGATCGTGGAGATCACGCGAAAATGACGACTGACGAATGCAGAATGACGAATTCTGATTTCGTCATTGATTCGTCATTCGTCATTCGTCATTCGTCATTCCTATGAGCACTCCCGTTACCGCCAACAGCCCCCTCGGCGTCTTTGACTCCGGCGTCGGTGGTTTGACCGTGGTGAGGGCGTTGCGGGATCTGTTGCCGAACGAATCCATCATCTATCTCGGCGACACCGCCCGCGTGCCTTACGGTTCGAAGTCGCCGGATACGATCCGGCGGTTCTCGATGGAGGATGCGCAGTTCCTGGTCTCGCATGGCGTGAAAGTGGTCGTGGTAGCGTGCAATACCGCCACGGCGCATGCGCTGCCGGTTTTACAGGCCACGTTTCGGGTGCCAGTGATCGGCGTGCTCGGACCTGGGGTTGAGGCGACGCTCGCGGAGCCGAATTGCGAGCGTGTGGGCATCATCGGCACGGCTGGCACCATTCGGAGCCACGCCTACCAGCATGAGATCGCGATGCGGCGGCCGGACATCCTGATTGAAGCGCGGGCGACGCCGCTGCTGGTGCCGTTTGTCGAGGAGGGCTGGACGGATCACCCCGCGCTCAAGTCCGTGCTCAGGGAGTATTTGAAGCCGCTGCTCGACAAGGGCATCGACACCCTGGTGCTCGGCTGCACGCACTATCCGCTGCTGATTCCGGTGCTGAAACGCATGCTGGGGCAAAAAGTGCGTCTGGTGGACTCCGCCAGCACCTGCGCTGCGCATGTGAAGGCGAAGCTGGAGCAGGACAATCTGCTACGGACGACGAAATCGAAGCCCTCGCTGGAGATTTTCCTCACCGACCACTCCGAGCAGGCTGAGAACCTCGCGAAGCGTTTCCTGGGCACGGACTTCGGCAAGGTGAAGAAAGCGGTCGTTTGAGGCCCGCCCCTCAAGGTCTGCGCGTCTGCGCCAAGGCCTCGGTCTTGAGCTTCTGGATGGCCTCATCCCCCTGAGCGATGAGCGGGTCGAACATGGGGATTTCCTTCGCATTCTGACCCTGTTCGTGTTTGCGGAAGCCAAAGAGGTAAGTCTCGTTGTGCGGGCGCCAGCGGTTGAAAAACAGCGTGTCTTTGGCGATGACGGCCTGACGGAGGCTTTCGAGGGCGGGAGAGGGCGCATCAGGCATTTTTAGGCCGAGTCCTTCGATCAGCTTGGCGCTGAGCTTTTCGTAACCTTCACGCGTGTAATGTACGCCGTTTTCGGTGAGCAGCTTTGCGGTGTTGCCAGGCTTGGGCAGACCGCCCATGAGCTCGAACCAATCCACAAAAAACGTGTTCTGCATGCCTGCGAACTTGCGCAGAGCGTCGCGCAGACTGGAGAGGTTTTTGTTCTCCATGGCAAGGTCGGGCAATGGCGGCGGCAGGGTCTCCAGCGGCGGTGGGGTGGCCATGATGATGCGCACACCGGGTGATTTGGCGCGGATCATGTCAATGAGGCTGCGGTAGCCGCTCAAAAACTCCGGCAGGCCGCCCAGACGCTCGAAAGCCAGCTCGGAGCCATAGCACAGGATCACGACCGTAGGCTTCAGCATCTCCAGGTGAGTGGCCATACGCTGCAAGCCCTCTTCCGGTGGCCCGAAATACGAACGCGCATGGCCGAAGACGGTGTCACCGCTCCACGCGAGATTTCGCACGCTGACTTTCGTTTCTCCCAAAGCCAGGGCCAGCCGTGGCTCGAACGAGCCGTAGCGCTGCTCACGTTCGAGCACCGTGTTGCCGATCAAGACGAGCCGGTCACCATCCTGGAACTCAAACACCTTCGGCTGCGGCGGCGCGGCAGGAGCCTCGGTGGTCTGGGAGGAAGCGGTGGTGGCGAAGACGAGCGCCAGAAGGCCAGCAAGGAGTTTCAAATTCATGCGAGGTGATATTGGAGCGGAAAGCGGCGGAATTGTCCAGCGGGCAAACGCGCCCTACATCACTGCCCCATCAGCTTTTTCACCGTCGGCTCGATGGCCTCGGCCCAGATGCGATAGCCTTTTTCGTTGGGGTGGAGGAAGTCGGGCATGATGTCCTTCGTGATGAGGCCGTCGGGAGTGAGAAATTTCGCGCCGATGTCGAGGAAGGTGACATTTCGCTCACCATCGAGCTGGGCGAGGAGTTGGTTGATCACCGCGATCTTTTCACGCTGTGGGTTGGGCTTCTCACCACGCGGAAAAATGCCCAGCAGCAGGATTTTCGACTGCGGAAGGCGCAGATTCATCTCGGAGACGATGGCCATGATCCCCTGCGCGATGTCGGTCGCTGAGCAGTCACCGGTGTTGTTTGTGCCGATCATCATGATGACGAGTTTCGGCGCGATGCCGTCGATGGCACCATGCCGGAGCCGCCAGAGCACATTTTCCGTCTTGTCCCAGCCGGAGCCGAGGTTGCCAGCGTTTCGAGGCGCATAGAACTCGCCCCAAGTCTGCTGTCCGCGCAGCGCATAGCTGTCGAACTGCTCGCCGCCGAAGAAGTGAGTGATGGAGTCACCGATGAAAAGAATCTGCGGCTTCGCGTGCTTTACGGCAGCGCTGGTGAGCTCGTGACGCTTCGCCCAGTCATACTGCGGCCAACTCCGGTCCTGCGTGACGGGCACAACCGTGCTCGGAGCGGAAACATCGAATTTTGATGCCGGCTTCAGCACGGTGGTAGAGACGTCACTCATTTTTTTGCGATCCTTGCTAAAAGCGCGCGCTTTGAGCGTGCCGCCGAGTGGGATCTCGATGGGGGCGAGGTAGGGATTCGACTTCGCGATGGGATCGGCTCCGTCGAGTGTGTAGAGGATGGTGGTGTCAGCTGCGGCCTCCAGCTTCACCGTTCCTTCAGGCGACGACTGAATCGCAGGGGGTGCGAGTGTGACTGCCGTTTCGGCGTGAAGAATGGCACAGAAGGTGAAAAGCGAGAGAAGCAGATGTTTGCTCATAAAAGGCTGAGACTAACGAGGATGCCACGCGCTGTCCATGCGACGGTGCGAATCCAGTTGGTGAAGACTAATCGGCGAATCAGCGGCTCATCGTGACCACGCATGAGTTTCGTGTGGATGGGAGCCTGGAGGACGGCGGTGGAAAGCCAGATGAGGGGAATGAAGCCCGTGCTCATAGCAAATAGGCTATGGCAGCCCTCATAGAGAAGCCAAACCGCCGTCACAGCCTCGATGAACAGCAGCGGTCCAACGATGAGGCCAATGCGGAAGCAGTGCGCGGAGTGATATTGTTTGAACTGCGCCGGCGCCACACGCAGGAACTGTGGATAGACAAGAATCTGCACGACCCAGATCAGGCCGACGAGTGCCCAAGCCGTGGCAAGGTGGATGGAGAGCAGCCAATTCATGGATATGTAGGAGAACATTCAGCCCCAAGAAACCGAACTGCACTACTTTTAAATTCGAAGGATCGATATCTCAGGATGCTCGGTGAACGCGCATGCGGTCCGCAAAGAGTTCAGGTCCAGGCGGCGTAATGTCTCCCCCGCAACGCTCATGAAGAAATCAATCGTCCATCCAGCGCTCCGCTGTCTCCTCAAGCAAGGAAGGCTTGCGTTCGGCTGGATCGCGCTGCCGGTCATGGCCGTCGATTACGAAAAAGAGATCAAGCCCTTGCTCAAAGAGCGCTGCTACGCCTGCCACGGTGCTTTGAAGCAGAAGGCTGATTTGCGTCTCGACACCGCCGCTGCGATGCGCAAAGGCGGCGATGGCGGCGACATCCTCGCGGATGACCCTTCGCTGCTTCTCGAACGCGTGACCACCACCGACAAGGACGACCGCATGCCGCCCGAAGGCGAAGGCTCCATGCTCAACACCGAGCAAGTCGCCAAACTCAAAGCGTGGCTCACTGCCGGTGCGCCAGCGCCCGCGAATGAGCAGCCCGAGGCCGACCCGCGTGCGCATTGGGCCTACCAAGTGCCGAAATCATCCGGCCAGTCGATGGATGCGCTGCTCGCCGCACGTCTGGCTTCGAAGCAGCTCAAGCCGCAGCCCGAAGCCGCGCCGGAACTGTGGCTGCGGCGTGTGTATCTCGACCTCATCGGCCTGCCGCCATCGACCGAGCAGATCGCGGCGTTTTTGAAGGATTCGTCGATGCCAGCGCGGCAGCGCGTCGTCGATCATCTCCTCGGCACCCCGCAATACGGCGAGCGCTGGGCCCGGCACTTCATGGACATCTGGCGCTACTGCGACTGGTATGGTCTCGGCGCGCAGCTGCGTCATTCGCAGAAGCATATCTGGCACTGGCGTGACTGGATCGTGGAGTCGCTGAACACTGACAAAGGCTACGACCAGATGATTGTGCAAATGCTCGCCGCCGATGAACTCGCACCCGAGAACCGCGATAATCTGCGCGCCACCGGCTTCCTTGCCCGCAGCTACTACCTCTTCAACCGCACCACTTGGCTCGACGAAACCATCGAGCACACCAGCCGCGCCTTCCTCGGCCTGACGATGCAGTGCGTGAAGTGCCACGATCACAAATACGATCCCATCGAGCAGACTGACTACTACCGCATGCGCGCCATCTTCGAGCCGTTGCACGTGCGCCTCGATCCGTGGCAGGGCGAGACGGACTTCGAAAAAAACGGCCTGCCGCGTGTCTTCGATCTGCACCTCGACAAGCAAACCTTTCGTCATGTGCGCGGCGATGAAAAGAACGAGGACAAATCGAAACCGCTGAGCGCAGGCGTTCCGCAGGTGCTGGAGTTCGCTTCGTTCCAACCAGGATCCGTCAAACTGCCCCCGGCATCTGCGAAACCGGCGCTGCTGCCGTTTGTGCTCGAAGATCACCTTCGCGCCGCTGAACGCGACATCACCGCCGCGCATAAAGTTCTCGATCAAGCACGGCAGGCGCTCGTTAAATCACCTCAGCCCGCTGCGAAGCCAGTGACAACGCCCAAGGTGATCGTCAGCGATGATTTCACCTCCGCGAAGCCTCAGCAGTGGGAGATCCTCAAAGGCGACTGGAGTCATTCGCCGACCGGCGTGCGCCAGCATGAAACCGGGGCCGAGCGTCGCTCACTGCGGCTGAAACCAGCCCCGCCAGCCGACTTCGAGGCCAGTTTGAGCTTCACCATTCGCGGAGGGCAGAAATGGAAATCCATCGGCATCGCCTTCGATCGTGCGGATGGCGACGATGTGATGGTTTACATGAGTGCCTTCAGCGGTGGATCAAAGATTCAGGTGGCCCAGGCCAATGGTGGCATGACTGGTTATCCAACGAATGGTGCGGTCGCTCGCCCGATCTCGCAGGACGTGCGTTACACGCTCGATCTGCGTGTGCGTGGTCAACTCATCAATGCCAGCATCAATGGCGAGCCGGTGCTCGCTTATCGTCTCCCTCAGCAGCGCCGCGAAGGCAGTCTCGCGCTCACGGCTTTCGACGCCGATGTCGAGTTTCACAGCTTCAAGCTCGCCGAACTGGCTGCGGATGCCGTTTTGCGCGAACCTGCCGCTGACAAGTCAGTGCCGCTCGCAAATGCGAAAGCCGCCGTCGCACTCGCTGAAAAACAACTCGCTGCCGCCAAGGCCAAACCCGCGATGATTCGCGCCGTTTTCGCTGCGGATAAGGCCAAGCATGACAAAGCACTCGCCCAAACCGCCGCTGCCGCCGAGGCGAACTACAAGCTGGCTCAGGCCGAGGTCGATCTGGTCAAAGGCGAGGCCGATCCGAAGGCTAAGGACGCTGAGAAGAAGATTAAAGCTGCACGCGAAGCCTTGGAGAAGGCGAAGAACAAGGTCACAGCTCCTGGCGAGACTTACACCTCGCTGCCAGCGAGTTTGAAGGCCCAGGAAGGCCCGGAAGAAAGCACCAATGCCACGGTGCAGACCTATCCCGACACCAGCACGGGCCGCAGGCTCGCCTTCGCCCAATGGATCGCCGACAAACGCAACCCGCTCACCGCCCGCGTCCTCGTAAATCAAGTCTGGATGCGGCACTTCGGCGCTCCGCTCGTTGCAAACATGGATGACTTTGGCCGTCGCTCGCTCGCGCCGTTGCACCAGGACATCCTCGACACGCTCACGGTCGATTTCATGAACAGCGGCTGGAGTTTGAAGCATCTGCATCGCGCCATGGTGCTCTCCGAGCTGTATCGCCGCAGTTCCTCGAATGCGCTGGCTGATGCTGCCACCGTCGCTGCCGATCCCGACAACGCGAACTTCTGGCGCATGAACCCAAGCCGCATGGAAAGCCAAGTCGTGCGCGACAGCCTGCTGCACCTCGCCGGGAAGCTCGATCTCACACTCGGTGGCCCCAGCCTCGATCCCGCCTCGTCCGAAACGAGCCCACGTCGTTCGCTCTACTTCGTCCAGAACGCCGACACCGAGCACCGCTTCCTCGCCGTCTTCGACAACAGCAACGTTCTCGAGTGCTACCGCCGCAACGAAAGTGTCGTCCCGCAGCAAGCGCTCGCTTTGACCAACAGCAAGCTCAGTCGCGAATGCGCCGACGCCTTGGCCGCAAAGCTCGGCAAACTCGATGGCGAGGCCTTTGTGACGCAATCCTTTCTCACTGTGCTCGGCCGTCCGCCTTCGGATGCCGAGCGTCGCGCCAGCCTCGAAGGCTTCCAGGCACTGAAACAGAATCGCAGCCTGTTTCTGCAGGCGCTGCTCAATCACAACGACTTTGTCACCCTGCGATGAACTTCATGCATCAGCCCACCCCTTTCCTTCGCCGCGACATCCTCGGCGGTCTTGGCAGCATCGCGGTCGCGTCCATGCTGAAGGCCGAGGAAGGCTGGCAGCCGCCGAGCGGTCTGCCAGTGATGCCGCAGAAGGCGAAGCGTGTAATCTGGCTTTTCATGCGCGGCGGCGTCAGCCACATGGAGAGTTTTGATCCGAAGCCGATGCTGACGAAGTATGCGGGCAAATCGATCGGAGAAACGCCCTTTGCGAGCGTGCAGGATCCCGAGAAGCTCAAGAAGGTGCGGGTGGTCGTCGTGAACGATGCGAACGGCAAGCAGCGCAACGTCATTTACCCGCTCCAGATCGGCAGCAAGCGCTACGGCCAGTGCGGCATCGAAATCAGCGACTGGTTTCCGCACATCGGCTCCTGCGCCGATGAGATCGCCTTCATCCGCAGCATGTGGACGACGGACGACAATCACGGCGCGCAGGTGCAGTTCCACAGCGGCCGTCACATGCTGGAGCCGCGTGTGCCGACGCTTGGCGCGTGGGTGACGTATGGTCTGGGCTCGATGACGGACAATCTGCCGTCCTTCATCAACATGGGGCCGCGTTACTTTGATATTCGCGATGGTCACTACCTCGGCCCAGCCTACGACGCGGTGAACATCAAGGTTGATCCAAAGAATCCGCTCACCTTTGCCGCGCCCGAGATCGCCGTTGGCAAACCGGAGCAGGCGGCGCAGTTTGATCTCATACACAAGCTGAACATGCTCAACGCCGAGCAGTATCCTGGCGACAAGACGCTTGCCGCCCGCATGAAGAGCTACCAGCTCGCCTTCAACATGCAAACCGCCGTGCCGGAGACGATGAATCTCGACACGGAGAGCGCCGAGACCAAGAAGCTCTACGGCCTTGATGACAAGGTGACCGAGCCCTTCGCTCGACAACTCATCGTCGCACGTCGTCTCGCCGAACGCGGCGTGCGCTTCATCCAGCTCCAGCATGGCGATGGCGCTGCGGGGGCGTGGGATTCGCATTCCGGTTTGAAGAAGAGTCACTCCATGCTCGCACAGCAGGTGGACAAGCCGATCTCTGGCCTTCTCAAAGACCTCAAGCAGCGAGGCATGCTCGACGACACGCTCGTTCTCTTCGCCACCGAGTTCGGTCGCACGCCAGGCTCGCAGGGCAGCGATGGGCGCGATCATCATCCTTACGGCTTCAGCGTCTGGATGGCCGGTGGAGGTGTCAAAGGCGGCACCATCCACGGCAGCACCGACGAACTCGGCTTCCACGCCGTCGAGCATCCGCATTACGTTACCGACGTGCATGCCACGATCCTGCACCAGCTCGGCCTTGATCCGCATCTGCTGGAGATTCCAGGCCGTAAGCGACTCGAGCGCGACTTTGGCCATGTGATCCCTGAGATCCTGGCCTGAGTTTTGAAAATAGCGCTTGCCGGTATGTTGGATGATTGTCCAATATACAGTCAACTATGAAAGCACTCGTCAAAGCCAAGGCGGAGCGCGGACTCTGGCTCCAGGATGTCCAGGAGCCGCAGGTCGGCATCAATGATGTCCTCATCAAGGTCCGCAAAACTGGCATCTGCGGCACCGACCTGCACATTTATAAGTGGGACGCCTGGGCGCAGAAGACGATCCCCGTGCCGATGGTCGTAGGCCATGAGTTCGTCGGCGAAGTCGTCGCCGTCGGCAGCAATGTGAACGACTTTCATCCTGGCGAAATCGTCAGCGCCGAGGGCCACGTCGTCTGCGGAAGATGCCGCAACTGCCTCGCCGGCCGCCGCCATCTCTGCAAAGACACCCTCGGCATCGGCGTGAACCGCAGCGGAGCCTTCGCCGAATACATCAGCGTGCCGATGACGAACGTGTGGCATCACCGCGCAGGCGTGGACGAGGAAGTCGCG
>Ga0315905_10005461_pt1 | contig 12955 bp, 9 predicted proteins | sample LakEriMetagenome_5_FD_203522 | JGI IMG/M metagenome (GOLD analysis project Ga0315905, IMG submission 203522) | Freshwater fungal communities from buoy surface, Lake Erie, Ohio, United States - Buoy 4 MA121 | ecosystem: Environmental > Aquatic > Freshwater > Lake | place: USA: Lake Erie, Ohio... | reverse complement strand
CAGTGAACCTTATACGCTGATGCGTGGTATATTTTTGTGGTGTGAATGGTTGCACTACTTGCATTGTTATAGAAGCCTTGGAATCCAATACTAAAAATGGTTTGGTAAAAACCACTTTACTGGTATCTCCGTCCAAAAAAACCTTCAACAAATAATTACCGGATCGAGTTGGCATCATGTTCGACTCCGGAAATAGTACCTGATAATGGGTATATCTTTTGAACGCTACCGTGGAGAATCTGTAGGTTGAAATTTTTTGCTGGGTAAATCCTTTAATAAAATCAAACGCAGATAAATTAGCGGGCTGCCACTGATAATTGCAGAGTTGGAATGTGTAATAGTAATTTTTATAGCCACCGTCCATATCATCAAATTCCAAATCCAATTTTCCTCCATTCTGTAATGAATACACCGGATAACCCAGTTGATTTCCGTAAGTGAATAATTGAACCGTACGGATGTTATTTTTATATATTTTCTCTATAGGCTGTGCTGACAACGCTCCGGAAAACAAAAGGAAAACGATGAAGACCTTTTGAAAACGCATGTCCATATTGGTATTATTGTTTACTTTGTAAGGTAGTAAAACTCAGGCATTGAATCTTCCTTTTTTTATAGCAAGCCGACTGGCATTGAATCGTGGCGCAGGTTTTTCCAAGTACATCATACATTTAGCCATTTTTGCGACTACTATCAGTGTGGCTACCATGATTGTTGCTATGAGTTTTGTAAATGGCTTTCAATCCGTCATCCAACAAAAAGTACATAGTTTTTGGGGCCATATTCGTGTTCAACAATACTTAGATCAAGGTGAAGGGCTATCAGAGCAAGCGCCACTTGAAAGGGATCTTTCGATTGAGAAAATGATCACCCAATCCAAGGGAATTCGATCAGTGGAACCTTATGCTACGAAGTCTGCCTTACTCAAATCTGCCACCGGCATCGAAAGTATATTATTGAAAGGTTATGATCGTTCTTTCCACCCTGAGTGGCGTGGACTCCAACTATTGTCCGGAAGATGGCCCAATCGCCAATCCGCTGATTATGCAAAAGAGGTGGTACTCACACAGATGGTTGCAGATAAGCTGGGCGTAAAAACCAATGATTCATTGATTGTGTTTTTTTTCAGGCAAGACAAAAGTCAGGCAGCCAGAAAAGTACAGGTTTGTGGGATTTATAAAACCGGCATTGAAGACTACGATAAAAATTTTTCAATCACAGATCTTGGATTGATTCAACGATTAAATCAATGGTCTACACAACAATTCGGCGGTTATGAAATACTGTTAAACGACCCTAAACAATCCACAGCAATTCAAAATTACTTGTATGATGCTTTGCCTCAAACTTGGTATTGCGAAACCATAGCATCCATTTTTCCCAACATTTTCGATTGGTTGAAATTACAAGATCAGATCAAAAATATTCTGCTCGTTATCATGTTGGTCATCGCGGTGATCAATGGAATGACCTGCCTGATTATTCTAATCCTGGAAAGAACTAGAATGACAGGTATATTGAAAGCAATGGGCAGTACAAATGGAATGATTCAACGTATATTCCTTTACCAGGCATTGTACATTGGAAGTCTGGGTATCCTGTTGGGAACCCTATTAGGATGTGGTATTTGTTGGCTGCAACAAGCAACCGGCTTTATTCAATTGGATGAAACCGCGTATTTCATTTCAGAAGCAGCTGTTGAAATGAACTGGATTCAAATCATGATGATTGATTTATCGACATGGATATTTTGTTTGCTGATGCTAATCATTCCAACACGAATGGTGAGAAGAATGCAGCCAATCAAAGCTATTCGTTTTAAATAATCATTGACGAATGGCATACATCAATATAGATGCAGCAACCGCAGCATTTAATGACTCTGCTGAGCCAAACTGAGGGATCGCAATGGTTTCGTCCGCTAAATCATGCCAAAGTGGATTTACCCCATGCGATTCATTTCCTATGATTATCATTCCTTCTTTTTTCCCTGACAACACTTTGCTTGGGTGTGCCCCTTTCATGTGGGTTGTATAGATGGGCAGTTTACCTTTCTGACTCAATAACCAGGGATGAAGATCAAGGTAGTGTAACTGAACGCGGCCCAAACTTGCCATTGTGCTTTGTACTACTTTCGGCGCATAAACATCAGTTGTATCAGATGAACAGATGATTTGTGAAATACCAAACCAATCAGCAGTACGGATGATGGTGCCGAGGTTTCCTGGATCCTGGATATGATCCAACACCAGGAAGATCGAATTTGTATCAGGCGATTCAGTTTGTTGTGGAATTCGAAACAAAGCAACTACTTGGTTGGGCGTCGAATAAAACGCTATTTTTTCAAGGATAAAATCCGGGACTTCTATGCATTTATTTGAATCAATTGAGTATTGATCAAGCATATTCCAACCTGACCATGTAGCGGTTGCGTAGATAGCCTCGACCATAAAAGTTCCTTCGGAAAGAAGTTCATGAACTACCTTAGGTCCTTCAGCAATAAATAATCCGGCTGTCTGTCGATATTTTTTCTGCTGTAAACTTTGGATATCTTTGATGTTTGCCTTGCTTAACATATTATTGCGAATAATGAACCAAGTTAGTCGATTGTCATTTATAAAAATACTACTGATTGTTGTGATTGGAGTTTGGTTAAGTTCCTGTGGCAAACCATTTGTTCGGCAAGCACCCAAGAACCAGTTTTTTCTATATCAAAACAAAATCGAAGTTAAGAAAGGAGGAATTAAGCGAAACGAAAAAAGTGAGTGGATATTGAGATTGAATGCGCAATTGGACGATAGTGCAAAAATCAAATTGTCTCGCAAGTGGATTTTTTTCACTGTTTTAAAAAAACCGCTTCCTTTTTCTTTGCATGCAACCGCTGAGTCTGCTGATCGTATGAGGGCATCGCTTTTTCATCTTGGATATTATCATGCAACCGTAGTATCTAAACTGGATACGAACAAAAGAAAAATCACGGCTCATTATGATGTCTATCCCGGTAACCCAACTAGAATAGCATCCGTAAAGTATGAATTCGAGCCCAAGGAATTACAAGATTTGGCCCTTGCCATGGAAGAAAAAACCTATTTAAAAATCAATGACCCGGTAACCAAGGCAGCAATCATTACTGAAACTTCCAGGCTAGTTGACAGTTTCAGAAATCACGGGTATTATAAATTTTCTGCTGCTGAGATCAAAGTAAAAGGGGATACAAATTCGAAAACGTTCAACAGACCGAATAACAATCCAATCAAAAAAATCAGCGAACTCGCGGAAATTGAACGTCAAAAGGATTCTCCCAGTATTAAAATTAGTTTGCACCTCATTCCTCCAACTGACAGCAGCAAACTAAAAGCTTATCGGATCCGCAATGTCATCGTGTTCAGCGATCACCAGCCAGGTGATTCCTGGACTGATACTACACTTCATGTGGATAGTCTGCAGACCTTTATTCATAAGTATCATCGCTTATTATACAATACTTCATTTTTAGAACAACAACTACACATTCAGCCAGGATCGTATTTTAATCAAAGCAATTTATACCATTCGATCTATCTACTTTCGAAATCCGGCATTTGGCAATCTGTAAATTTTCAAATTGTTGATTTACAGGATATGCCCGGATTTATTGACATACTCTTTGATTTGACTCCCGCACAGAAGTATGGTTTTGAAACTGCTTTAGAAGTAAGTTATTCTGCCGCCAGTAACACGAGCAATGTGTTGGCTGGTAATCTTTTTGGTTTGTCTGGCACAATATCACTTTTGAATCGAAACTTGGGAAAATCAGCAGTAAAAATGTCTCACCAGGTTAGAGCGGGTATTGAATTTAATAACAATACAAGAGCTGCTGGCGGACTGATCAATTCAAATGAAATCAGTTATGGGAATACCACCTCTTTCCCCAAATTAATTGGAGCCAGCATACCGAAATTTTTTAGTCCGAGTGCCCGATTAAACAATGGTGAAACATTTGTCCAACTTAATTTGAGTTACAACACAAGATTGAATTTATTCAATCTGCATTCAGTGAGTGCAAACGCCGGATGGACAGGCACCAACAAATACAATTGGAAATGGAGCTGGAGTCCGATCAGCATAGGTTTTAGCAACTTATTCAATCAAACCGATAGCTTTGAACGTGTACTTGATAAAAATCCTTTTTTAAGATTCTCATACAATACCGCGCTGGTAGCAGGTATGGGCGTAAGTTTTTCAAAAACAAGAACCGACCTGCAGCATCCACATAGTTTGTCTCGAGAAATCTCCTATCGATTCAATGCGGAAGAATCGGGCTTAACCTGGGGACAACTTCCATTTTTCTTAAAATATAAAAGACGGTTTATCAAATCGGATTTTGAACTCAAACACACCACTCGCTTCAAAAAAACAACGCTTGCTTTTCGTGGGTTTGTAGGGCTGGGTATTCCTTTGTTGGGAACAGATACAAATCGGGTATTGCCATTCTTCAAACAATATTTTGGCGGAGGAAGTAACAGCATGCGTGCTTGGCCGGTCAGAGGAATTGGTCCAGGAGGACGGCCTTTAATCCCATACAATTCGAGTCGAACCGTTTTCAATGATCGTACCGGCGATATGCAAATTGAATTGAATGCTGAATACCGTTTTGATATCGCCAAGATCATACCGAATACTTTAACCCTGAGAGGCGCTGTTTTTACTGACATTGGCAATATATGGAACTTACGAAATACCAACACAGGTGGAATTCAAGATACCGCCCAGTTTCAATTTAAAAACCTATACAGTCAGTTGGGTGTTTCGGCGGGTACCGGTTTGCGTCTCGACTTCAATTATTTTGTAGTGCGTTTGGATTTCGGTTTCCGATTCAAACGACCGGAATTATTTTATGAAAAAGATGGATGGAAGGCGCCTGATATTGGCTGGAAAGATGCCTGGCAAAAACTGATCACACGCGGAGAAAATGATGCGTATAAGCGTTGGCGTTATGAGAATTTCAATTTTGCGCTGGGTATAGGCTATGCATTCTGATTTTCGGAATCCGGTTGAATATTTATTTCAACCAAGGAATTTCTAAAAGCATCAATACTGTGAGCGTCTTCAACCCTGAAATCACCAATACCGGTTCTTCTCAGGGCACTTAAATAAGCACCACAACCTAAAGCTTGGCCAAGATCATGTGCCAGGCTTCGAACATAGGTTCCGGTTGAGCAAACCAATTTAAAATCAATTTCAGGGAATCTGTAAGATGTGATTTCAAAAGATTGAATTTGAATGCTTCGTGGTTTCAATTCAATATCCGCTCCCCTTCTCGCCAATTCATATAATGGAACACCCGCTTTTTTTATGGCAGAGTAAATAGGCGGCATTTGCTGAATGGATCCTATGAATGGAGTGCACGCGTTTCGGATATCTGTTTCCGTTATGTGCTCGATGGATTGGTGATTTTCCGGCAAACTTTCAAGGTCATAGGTTGGCGTAACCGCACCCAAAGTGATGGTACCAGTATATTCTTTCACCTGAGCCATGTAGTTATTGATCTGCTTGGTAAATTTTCCGGTACAAATGATTAAGAGTCCGGTTGCTAAGGGATCAAGCGTTCCTGCATGTCCAACCTTTTTAATACGCAGGGCGCTTCGAACACAATTCACGACATCAAATGAAGTCCAATGCACCTCTTTATCGATGAGTATCAGTTTTCCTTCCTCATATACCTGACGCGTTGCAGGGTCAATCTTTATAAATGGTTTTTTTCGGGCAGCTTCACCCGCCTGATCGCCTTGCTCAGCAATGAATTTGGCCCGATAACTTCCTTTGGGATGCAATGGTAATGATTAATTTGATTAATAAGCCCTTGCAAAAAGCACGCGTTGGGTACTTGGATTTCCGGTCAATATACAAGTTCCTGCTTCCTGTTGATTTTCAAGTGGGATACAACGAATAGTGGCTTTGGTTTGTTCTTTGATTTTCTCTTCCGATTCGGAAGTTCCATCCCAATGCGCCGAAACAAATCCGCCTTCCTGATCCAATACACGAACAAACTCATCCCAGGTATCCACCTTTCTGATATTTGAATTTCTGAAGTTCAGCGCTCGATCGAACATAGATTGTTGAATATCCTCCAAGAGTTGATGAACATGATCTGCCAATCCTTCCATGGGAACAGTGGATTTCTCTTTGGTATCTCTGCGCGCTAATTCAACGACACCATTTTCCAAATCACGCATACCCATGGCAATGCGAACAGGTACTCCTTTCAACTCATACTCTGCAAATTTCCAACCCGGACGGGCATTGTCATTGTTGTCATATTTTACAGAAATCCCTTTCGCTTTCAATGAGGCCATGAGGTGTGCTGCTTTTTCATCGAGCACGGGTTGACTTTCAGGGCCTTTATAAATTGGTACGATCACCACTTGTATTGGGGCGATTCGTGGAGGCAAAATCAATCCCTGATCATCTGAGTGTGCCATAATTAATGCACCGATGAGTCGTGTGGAAACACCCCAGCTGGTTGCCCACACATACTCTTGTTTATTTTCTTTGGTCAGATACTGTACTTCAAAAGCTTTGGCGAAATTTTGACCTAGAAAATGCGAGGTTCCGGCCTGAAGTGCTTTTCCATCCTGCATCAGCGCCTCAATACAATAAGTATCTTCAGCACCTGCAAATCTTTCATTGGCAGTTTTCACACCTTTGATTACGGGTACCGCCATATAATTTTCTACAAAATCCGCATACACATCCAACATTTTGGTTGTTTCTTCCAACGCTTCTTCTCGGGTTGCATGTGCAGTATGACCTTCTTGCCATAAAAACTCCGCGGTTCTTAAAAATAATCGGGTACGCATTTCCCAGCGAACCACATTGGCCCATTGATTGATCAGTATCGGCAAATCACGATAAGATTGTATCCATCCTTTGTAAGTGTTCCAGATGATGGCCTCACTGGTTGGACGAACAACGAGCTCTTCTTCCAATCGTGCTTCAGGATCCACCATGAGTTTCCCGGGTTTAGAAGGATCATTTTTTAATCGGTAATGGGTAACCACTGCACATTCCTTCGCAAATCCTTCCGCATTTTTTTCCTCGGCCTCAAACAAACTTTTAGGAACAAACAAGGGGAAATAGGCATTAACGTGTCCAGTAGCTTTGAACATTGTATCCAACTGATCACGCATGTTTTCCCAAAGTGCATAGCCGTAGGGTTTGATCACCATGCAGCCACGAACGGCAGAGTAATCCGCTAATTCACCTTTGATGACCAGATCGTTATACCATTGGGAATAATCGGATTCCCTTGATGTCAATTCCTTACTCATATTAATTGGGGGCCTTGGCCACTATTTTTTGAAGTTTTAACAAGTTATAAGAAGGGCTGGAATGAGATTCAGCTAGTTTTGCTTTGTGTTCCAACCGGTGCGCAAAATTAACAACTTCCTTTCACAAACCCGACACCATGAACCGAACGTTACTCCCCTTTTTCCTGTTCATTATTTCCTGGTCAATGTACGGATGTTATTCAGGAGAAATGCTGACTCAAACACCGGATGATGTTTATTTTTCTCCTGCCAAAGCAGAAGAGGGAACGAAATATTCGAAAAGAAAAGATATGCATTCTGATCCATTGGACAGACAATGGACAATGTCGAAGTATAACAGACGATGGCGCTATATGGATGATTACGACAGAATGTATGACCCTTATCGCTACGGATATGGATATGGTTATTACTACAATCCTTATTACGCTCCTTATCCAGTCGTCAACCCTCATTTAACATATATTCAACCCAAATCTGGTCCGGTAAGAATGTCGAATTTAACGAGCTATCAATTTCAACAAGCAACGGTAAATCCAAAAGGGAACCAGGGACCAGTTCGATTTTCACAACCGATTCGAAATTACAATAACAGCAATCGGGAACCTTCATCTACCCGCGAAGTTTTTACGCCCTCTTTCAATAGTGGCGGATCGACCCGAAGCTACCAACCATCAGGAAATTCCGGAAGTTCCTCAGGATCTTCCATCAGCAGACCTGCCCGTAATTAATCTTTCACCCAATAGAATGCTGCCATGATTCGTTTCGTTTATACATTACTGTCAGGAATATTCATATCATTGAATCCATATGCCCAGTCTCCGGAAGATGCCTTACGCTTTGGTTGGTACACCCAACAAGGTAGCGCCCGGGTTTTGGCTATCGGAGGTGCATCAGGTTCTATCGGTGGAGAGATCAGTACATTATTTGTAAATCCTGCCGGGATTGGGATGTATAAAAACAGGGAACTTGTATTGAGTCCGGGATTACGATTTCTTCAAAACGATTTGACATTCAGAGATTCTTCGAATACAACCCGAAAAAATCCATTTTCATTAGGCCCCATCGGCTTTTTGTTCGGAAATCGAGAACCCGGAGAATCAAGTCGATCAAGCGCCTTTGGTATTGCATTGCAACAAACCGCTTCTTTCAGGAACGATTTGCAATACCGAGCACTGAACAACTATAGCTCCTTCAGTGAACAATTCGTTGAATCTTTTGCGCAGAGCGGATTAAGTATAGACAACATTTTGACAACACAATCTCCACTCCCTTATACGGTTGGACCAGCCTTGTATACTTTCCTCATTGACACAGTTTCAGTCAATGGGATACCTCAAATCAAATCAGCGCCGGAATATTTGTTGGATTCAGGTCAAGCGATCATGCAGGATTTTAATCGTCAAACACGAGGTGGTATTCATGAACTGGCGTTCACTTATGCTACACATCATCAGGAAAAATGGCTATTCGGAATGACCCTGGGCGTGCCATTGGTTTATTTCAAACAAACACTCACTGTGAATGAATTTGACCCAAGTGGTGATTCGACCAATGGTTTTGCATCATTCAGATATTCAGACACCTATGAAGCAAACGGATCGGGAATTAACGCAAAATTTGGCGTGATATACCGCCCTATGGACCGAGTAAGAATTGGATTAGCATTACATACACCGAGCTGGCTAACGTTTACAGAAAAACGAAGTTCAAACCTTACCGTAAATCTTGAAAACCCGGTTAAAACCTATCAAACGGAATCACTCCGTTTTACCAATGGAGAAACCCTTCCCACCAATTATTTTTATCGAACTCCCTGGAGAGCGATTTTAAGTGCTACCTATATCTTTCATGAAACCGAAGATGTTCGTCAGCAAAAAGGATTCCTGACTGCTGATTTGGAATATGTCAGACAATCTGCAGGAAAATTCAAAAGCATTGCTGAAACACCCGCTGCATCTGACAAGGCCTATTACGCTTCCTTAACCGATGTTGTTCAATCCAACTATCGGGGAAGCCTACACGCACGTTTAGGCGGCGAATTGAAATTTAAAGTATGGATGGTCAGAGGAGGATTTGCATACTATGGAAATCCTTATGAAGACCGAGCATTCAACGCCCGTAAAACCATGTTGAGTGGAGGCATTGGATACCGAAATCATGGATTTTTTCTGGACCTGACTTATGTACATCAATGGAACAAGGATGTGGATCTTCCATATCGTTTATCAGATCGTGCAAACAGTTTTGCCACCTTGAAACAAGAGATGGGTTTATGGGCGCTTACGTTCGGATTGAAATTTTAAACGAGGGCAAGCTCAATGACCTGGTGCATGGTTTTCACATAATGAAACTGAATGCCCTTGATGAAAGACTGATTGATTTCAAGGACATCTTTTTCATTCTGCTGACATAGAATGATTTCTCTGATACCGCTGCGCTTGGCAGCCAATACTTTTTCTTTGATACCTCCCACCGGCAACACCTGTCCACGTAATGTTATCTCTCCTGTCATTGCCAGATAAGTTTTAACTTTTCTTCCGGTAAAGGCACTTGTAAGTGCAGTTATCATAGTAATGCCGGCACTTGGACCATCTTTGGGAACGGCGCCTTCAGGCACGTGTACATGAACATTCTTTTTTGAAAACAACTCAGGATCAATGCCCAGTTTTTTTGCATTGGCTTGCATCCATGAAAAAGCAGTAGAGGCACTCTCCTTCATTACATTTCCTAAATTACCAGTTAGCTTAAGTTCTCCTTTCCCATCACTCGTTTGTGCTTCTATGAATAAAATATCTCCACCAACATAGGTCCAAGCCAAACCAACAGCCACACCCGGCATGGTGCTTGTTTTATAAAGCTCATTTGTAAATCTGGATTTACCGAGCATTTTTTCAACATCAGCAGCTGTAACCGTAGGCTTAATTTTACCTTTCATCACCCACTCTTTTGCTTGATAGCGCATGATGGATGCCAGCAAACGATCCAGCTCACGAACTCCACTTTCGCGGCTGTACTCAGTGATCATCTTTTCAAGAACTGTATCACTGATTTTGAAACTCCCAGGCTTTAATCCGTGCATCTCTTGTTGCTTAGGAATCAGGTGTCTTTTAGCGATTTCCACTTTCTCTTCAGTAGCATACCCGCTAAGATCTATGATTTCCAAACGATCGCGAAGCGCAGGCTGAATGGTATTGATATTATTTGCCGTAGCAATAAAAAGCACCTTGCTCAGGTCGTATTCCAGCTCCAGATAATTGTCGTAAAATGTTTGATTTTGTTCCGGATCTAATACTTCCAACAAGGCTGAGGATGGGTCTCCCCGGTGATCGCTACCCACTTTATCAATCTCATCTAAAATCATCACCGGATTACTGGATTTTGTTTTTCGGATAGATTGAATAATTCTTCCAGGCATGGCACCGATGTACGTTTTACGGTGTCCACGAATCTCACTTTCATCGTGCAGTCCCCCTAAACTCACCCGTACATATTTTCGCTGAATAGCAGTGGCAATGCTTTTGCCTAGGCTGGTTTTACCAATTCCGGGAGGACCAATAAAACAAAGTATCGGACTCTTCATGTCGCCTTTGAGTTTGAGCACGGCCAGATATTCAAGAATACGTTCTTTGATTTTATCCATTCCATAATGGTCGTGATCCAATACTTTTTTTGCTTTTCTCAAATCATAAGAATCTTCGGTGTATTCACCCCATGGCAAATCGAGTAACAAATCGAGATGATTGTAGATTACGGAATAATCAGGAGTAGAAGGATGCATACGCTCCAGCTTCTCAATCCCTTTTTGAAACATCTCTTTGGCGGCAGTACTAAACTTCTTTTGTTCGGCACGCTTCATCAATTCTTTAACTTCTGCTGCATTTTCTCCACCCAGCTCTTCTTTAATGGCTTTGAGTTGTTGTTGAAGAAAATACTCCCGTTGTTGTTTATCTAATTCAGCGCGGGTTTTATTCGTTACTTTATTTTTTAATTCAGCATATTGAAGCTCCGTATGCATGAGATTCATCAGAAATTCAGCTCTTTCCTGAAGATCATTGATTTCTAGTAGTTTCTGTTTCTGAGATAATTCACCACTCAGGTTACTGCTGACGAAGTGAATCAGAAAAGAAGGATTTTCGATATTCCGTAATAAAATGGATGCTTCACTAGGAATATTGGGAGAGAGTTGAATGATTTGACCGGCAAGGTCTTTAATGCTACCAATCATTGCTTGAATCTCTGCTTCGTTCGCGATTGGACTATCTTCCAGGATATGAAATTTCGCTTTGAAATAGGGATCTTCAGCGGTGATAACATCCAACTGAAATCTCTTTTTTCCTTGAATAATGATGGTAGTACCACCATCCGGCATTTTGATCAGCTTGACAATTTTGGCGATGGTTCCGATAGATTGCAGGTCTGCCGGGGTAGGTTCTTCCACTTGACTATCCTTTTGAGAAATCACGCCAACCATTTTATCCCCTTTATAGGCCTCTGAAACCGCTTTGATGCTTTTATCTCGACCAACCGTAATTGGAATGACAACACCGGGGAAAAGTACGGTATTACGCAAAGGGAGTATTGCAATTTCATCTGACAATGATGAAGGGTCGAATGCGGCATCATCTTCATTCAATGGAATCATGGGCATGAATTCCATTTCATCTTCACTACTTTGCATAAACATATTCTTATTCATCATCGTCAAGTTTTACGGGGATGCGAAATTAATCAATCTGATTGGCTTTTCCGAGCTAATCAGGTATATAGATTTTATTTGAATTGACTGAATTCAAATAATTATAAATAACGGATAATCGGGTCATTTATGCAAATTGCTTTGCACTATTTTTTTATGCAAAAATCATGGCTTATCAGACTATACCCAGATATTCCTGTAATATAATTGTAGCGGCAATTTCATCGACCAGTGCTTTTTCTCGGCGGTCTTTTTTCTTAAGTCCCATTTGCATGATGGCATCTTTGGCCATTTTGGAAGTATAGCGTTCATCAACTTCTTCCAGTGGAGTCTTTGGAAAAGCTTTTTTGATTTTTTCGACGGCTTTTCTTGCCGGCTCGGTACCGTGTGTATCAGACTCATCCCAGTTTTTGGGCATGCCGATCAGGATCTTTTCTACTTGTTCACGCGAAAAATATTCTTTCAAAAATGGAATCAATTTGTGCGATTCGATGGTGGTCAATCCAGTTGCAATAATCTTTAATGGATCGGTCACCGCTATGCCGGTACGTTTCTTGCCATAATCGATTGCCATGATTCTTGCCATCAATTCCCAGTTTTTAATATGAATAAATCTATTAACACTGCTACAGAAAAAACAACAGAAGCGATTCCATTGGCAGTCATGAAAGCCAGATTGATCTTACTCAGATCGTTGGGCTTCACCAATCGGTGTTGATAAATCAACATGGCGATGAATCCAATGGACCCAACCCAATAAAGCCATCCCCAATGACCGAAGATTCCGATGGCTATCAAACATAAAGTCGTGAGGATATGTAATCCTTCTGAAATCCGCAAGGCCCTTACTCCGCCCCAGTGTGCAGGGATGGAATGTAAACCCATATGTTGGTCAAACCCTTCGTCTTGCATTGCATACAACACATCAAATCCACTTACCCAAGTG
>Ga0315905_10005459_pt1 | contig 12956 bp, 16 predicted proteins | sample LakEriMetagenome_5_FD_203522 | JGI IMG/M metagenome (GOLD analysis project Ga0315905, IMG submission 203522) | Freshwater fungal communities from buoy surface, Lake Erie, Ohio, United States - Buoy 4 MA121 | ecosystem: Environmental > Aquatic > Freshwater > Lake | place: USA: Lake Erie, Ohio... | reverse complement strand
CCGTGCGCACGATTGCGAACATGGTTTCTGCTATCCGTTTCAAGTGTCTGGCCGCCTGACGGACCCGCGAATCGGGTGCCATCAACCGGCATGGCCGAATCTCCGCAAGGGATGCGGAGGCCCGGAAAGAATGGCGCGGTTAATCGAACGGGGGCTGCCTGTCAACGCCGCAGGTAGGCCGTCAGGGCTGGAGGCAGGCGAAAAGCGTGTGCGCCCTGCTTCCCCGCCTTGGCAAAAGCTTCTATGGCCCGGGCATGGCTTCCCTGTCCATCCGTCTTGCCGCGCCGGTCCTGGCCTTTGCCGCTCTTGGCGCCTGCGATGCGGACCGCTCGCGCTTCCCCTCGCTGGCGATTCGGCCGGCGGAACGCGCCTATGGCACCGGCACGCCTGTCACCCCGGCGGCAAGCCTGCCGCTGGCCAGCGAGCTGACCGCTGGCACTGATCTGGCCGCCCGCGTCACTTTGCTGCGGGATACCGCGCGCGCCGCTCATGGCCGCTTCCTCGGTCAGACGGGTGCAGCGGCCCGCGTGATCGATGCGGCAAGGGGCGCCGCGCCCGGAACCGCCGCATGGAGCCGCGCCGCCATTGCGCTCGCAGGTCTTTCCTCGGCGCGCGGCGAAGGCATGGTCGCGCTCGCCGATCTCGATCGCCTGCTGATCGCCGCGACCGAAAAGGCGGCCACCGGGCCGGATGACGATCTCCAGCTGGTCGATCCGGCGCACCGCGATGCTGCGGCCCTGCTTGCAGAGGAAGATCGCACCATCGCCGCGCTGAGCAGCGCGCTCGGCGGTTAGGCGTCTACCAGCGCGCCAAGTCGAGATGGTCGTCCGGGCGCGGCTCGATCCAGCGCCAGCCTCTGGCGGTCTTCTCGCGCTTCCAGAACCAGCTCTGGCTCTTGAGGTGATCCATCGCGAAATCGGCAGCGGCAAAGGCATCGCGCCGATGCCGCGCAGCGGCAGCGACGAGAACGATCGGATCGCCGGGATACATCACGCCATAGCGATGGATCAGAAGCAGCCCATCGAGCGTCCAGCGTGCCCGCGTCGCTTCGGCAAGCGCTTCCATCCCCGGCAAGGTCATTGCGGCATAGTGCTTGAGTTCGAGCGCCTCGACCGCGCCAGGGCCGGCTTCTGCCCGCACTTGTCCGAGAAAGCTGACAAGGCCGCCCGCCTCGGGGTGTGCTGCGGTGAATGCGGCAAGCTCGTCTGCAGCGCAGAAGGCCTCACCAAGGAGGCGGATGTCGGACCTGTCGGCGGGAATGTCAGCCTCCACTGACGGGCGGCAGGAAGGCAAGCTCGTCGCCGTCCACCAGAACCACGCCGCCGCCATCACCCAGCAACGCGCCATTGAGCGCCATGCGCACTCGTTCGCCGAGCAGTTCGACAGCCAATGCGGGATCAAGCGCGGCGAGCACCTGTTCGAGCGGCCCGGCGTTGACGGCTAGTTCGCCCATGCCTGCGATGTCCTCCAGCCGGCCCAGGAACACCAGTCTGGCACGGCCAGATTCCGGCATCTCAGCCGCCTGTCATCGACATGTGGCGCGCGAGCGCGGGCGCGGCGCCGGGGCGGTCGATCACGAAGCCGTGCTTCTCCGGCTTCTCCCCCATCGCGCGGGCGAAGGCTTCGTTGAGCGCGGCTTCGGGATTGTCCGAGCGCAGTGCGGCGCGCAGATCCACCTTGCCTTCGCCGCCAAGGCACATGAACAGCTGACCGGTCGCCGTGACGCGCACCCGATTGCAGCCTTCGCAGAAATTTCCGGTCAGCGGCGTGATGAAGCCCAGCCGCCCGCCGGTCTCGGCAATATCGACGTAGCGTGCCGGCCCGCCGGTGCGCGCATCGCTCGCGGTGAGGGTCCAGCGCGCGTCCAGATCGCGGCGCACCGCATCCAGCGGCAGGTAGTGATCGAAGCGGTCGCCCTCCACCTCGCCGAGCGGCATGACCTCAATCAACGTGACCGAGTGTCCTTCGCCGTGAGCCCACGCGATCAGATCGGGCAGCTCGTGCTCGTTGATGCCCTTGAGCGCCACGGCATTGAGCTTGATCCGGATCCCCGCTGCCTTGGCCGCGGCAAGGCCTTCAAGCACCTGCGGCAGGCTGTCGCGCCGGGTGAGCTCGGCAAACTTCACGCGGTCGCGCGTATCGAGCGAAACGTTGATCCGCTTCACGCCTGCCGCTGCCAGATCATCGGCGAACTCGGCGAGGCGCGTGCCGTTGGTGGTCAACGTCAACTCGTCGAGGCTGCCGTCATCGATCTTGCGGCCAAGCGCGCGCACCAGCTGCATCATGTCGCGCCGCACCAGCGGCTCGCCGCCAGTCAGCCGGATCTTGCGCACACCGCGCGCGATGAAGGCAAGCGCCACCTCATGCAATTCTTCCAGCGTGAGCACTTCGGCGCGCGGCAGGAAGGTCATGCGCTCGGGCATGCAATAGGAACAGCGCAAGTCGCACCGGTCGGTCAGCGAGAGCCGCAGATAGGTGATGCGGCGCGCGAAGCGGTCAACCAAGGGTGCGACAGGTGTGCTCATGTCTCAAGGTATACGAAGTCTCGCGCAAAAGATTCAAGGTGCGCGCCCCCATCAACAAAAATAGTCTGACCGGTGACAGCGCCCGCTTGTGCGAGAAAAAGCACCGCCTCGGCAATCTCGCCCGGGCTGGCCAGTCGCTCAAGCGGCATCAACGCGGTGAGGCGCAGCCACTGCTCTTCGGTATAGTCGGGCGTGGGCAGCGTCAGCCCGGGCGCCACGGCATTGACGCGCACGCGCGGCGCGAGGCTGCGCGCGAGCGTGCCCACGGCGGCATGGAGCGCTTGCTTCGAGAGCGTGTAGCTGAGCTGATCGGGCACCGGATTGAGCACGCGCTGATCGAGGATATGGACGACCGCCGCCGCGCCATCGGCGAGATCGGCAAGGGCGCGGGTCAGCATCACGGGTGCGGCAAGGTTCACGGCGAGATGATCGTCGAGCATGGCGGCCGTGACCGTGGCTGCGGTATCCTCGCGGAACATTGCGGCGCAATTGACCAGCAGCGTCGGCGCGCGCCCGGCCAGTGCCATCGCTTCGGCGGGCAGGCGCGTGACGGCCTCGGCATCGGCAAGGTCTGCCGCAAGCGGATGCACCGCAGCGCCGAGCCGCGCAAGTTCGTCTGCAAAGCTCTGGTCGAAGGTTGCAGTGCTATGCGCGTGCAGCGCGAGATCCCAGCCCGCCACTGCCAGCGCGCGGGCAATCGCGGCGCCGATGCGCCGCCAGCCGCCGGTGACCAGGGCAAGCGGGCGCGCCGCATCTGCCATGCTCAATCGCGCCGATACCGGGTAAGCGTCATGCCGATCTCCTCACCCCGCTCGCTGATCGCCAGCTTGACGATCTTTACCGTGACGCATGTGACCCGCCTGTCCTGCAGGAACAGCGTCTCGCAGATGTGATCTGCCACCGATTCGATGAGCTGGAAATGGACACCCTTGGGCAGGCCTTCGGTCGCCGCGTGCTTGAGGTCCATGTAATTCTTGCTCGCCGTCAGCGGGCAATCGGGGGTGTAACGGTCCTGCGCGGCAAGCGCGACAGAGATCGAGATGCGCAGCGGCTGCGGCCGTCCGGTCTCCTCGGAATAGATCCCGGTGAGCACATCGCTTTCGATGTTGGCGACTTCAAGGATAAGGCTGTCGTTCACGGGCCGCGCCTCTGGCACCCCGCCGCTCCCTTGTCCAGTGCCGGAGGCCGCGAGCCATGCCTCAGATTTTCTTATGCTCCGGGATTGGACCAGCGCGCGAAGATCGCCGTGGGCAGGATGCGCCCGCCCTCACCTTCTTCGGCCAGGGCCAGTTCGCCGTGCTCCACCGTGCCCGGCAGCCCGGCCAGCGCCTCGGCCAGCAGCCCGCCAATGGCAAGCGAGGACATGCGCACGGCATAGACGGTGAGGAACAGGAAGCGGCTGTCCGCATCCAGCAGCCGCGCGCAATCGGCGATCAGCGCGGGCAGGTTCTCCTCCAGCCGCCAGACTTCGCCTTCCGGCCCGCGCCCGAATTTGGGGGGATCGAGGATGATCCCGTCATAGCGCTTGCCGCGCCGCACCTCGCGCGCGGCGAACTTGGCGGCATCGTCGACGATCCAGCGCACCGGCCGGTCCTCCAGCCCCGCCACCGCCGCATTGGCCCGCGCCTGCGCCACCGCCTTCTTCGAGGCATCGACATGCGTCACCGGCCCGAAGCGCGAGAGCGCCATAGTGCCGACGCCGGTATAGCCGAACATGTTGAGGGTAGAGGCATCCTGCCGACCGTCCAGCCGTTCGCCCATCCAGTCCCACACCGGAGCCATGTCCGGAAAGAAGCCGAGATGGCGGAAGGGCGTGCACTGCGCGGTAAAACTGATCCCCCGCCACGCCAGCGGCCAGCCCTCGCGCGGGACGGGCTTGGCATAGGCCCAGCGGCCTCCGCCATCCTCGTCTGATCCGGGCACGAATTCGCCGTGCGCATCCCACACCGCCACGCGCGGCGCCCACATGGCCTGCGGTTCGGGGCGGATGAAGCGCCAGGGGCCGTAACGCTCAAGCTTGCGCCCGTCGCCGCTGTCGATGAGGCCGAACTGGTCCCAGCCCGCACCGACCATCAGCCTGGCCTGTAGATCGAGTTTGGCCACGTCACCCGGCTCGGGGCGTGGCGCGTTCGGCAATCCAAGCCGCGACGGTGTCGTAGTCGCCCGGCAGGCGCGTATAGGCCTCCTCGCGGTCGAACAGATCGCCCACGCGGGCTGGCAGCGCGGGCCGCACACCGGTTGCGCGCTCCACCGCATCACTGAACTTGGCCGGGTGGGCGGTTGCCAACGTCACCACGGGCACGTCGGCGGGCAGGCCCTTGGCGACGCGCGCGGCATGGAGACCGATCGCCGTATGCGGATCGAGCACTTCGCCGCAGGATTCGTAGGCCCAGCGCATCGCCCTGGCCATGTCCGCCGCATCGGCGCGCGTGCTGGTGAACAGAGCGGCGGCATTCTCGCGCTGCGCATTGGTAAGCTGCATCGCCTTGGCCGTTTCGAACGTGCGCATCTGCTCGGCGAGCGCCGCACCGTCGCGCCCGCCGGCATCATAGAGCAGGCGTTCGAAGTTGGAGGAGACCTGGATGTCCATCGAAGGCGCGGCGGTCGGCGTGACGGTACCCGCCGAATAGTCGCCGGTGGAGAGCGCGCGGTGGAGGATATCGTTGATATTGGTCGCCACGATCAGCCGCTCGATGGGGAGGCCCATCTGCGCCGCGACATAGCCTGCAAACACATCGCCGAAGTTGCCCGTCGGCACCGAGAACGCGACGCGCCGCTGCGGCGCTCCCAGTTGCAGCGCGGCGGCGAAGTAATAGACCACTTGCGCCATCAGCCGCGCCCAGTTGATCGAGTTGACCGCCGCGATGCCGAAGCGCTGGTTCATGCCCTTGTCGTTGAACATGCGCTTCACCATCGCCTGCGCATCGTCGAAGCTGCCGTCGATGGCGATGTTGTGGACATTGGGCGCGAGCACCGTGGTCATCTGCCGCCGCTGCACGTCGGAGACGCGGCCATGCGGATGGAGCATGAAGATATCGACCTTGGCACGGCCCGCCACCGCATCGATCGCGGCGGACCCGGTATCGCCCGACGTCGCGCCGAAGATCGTCAGATGATCGTCGCGCCGGCCAAGGAACTCCTCGAACAGCAGGCCGAGCAGCTGCAATGCCACGTCCTTGAACGCCAGCGTCGGACCGTGGAAGAGTTCGAGCAGCCACTGCCGCTCGTCAAGCTGCACCAGCGGCGTCACCGCGGCATGGGAAAACCGCCCATAAGCCTCACGCGTCAGTTCAAGCAGCCGTCCCGGTGCGATGCAATCGCCGACAAAAGGCTGCATGACCTTTGCGGCGAGCTCCGCATAGGGCAGTCCTGCCATCGCGGCGATTTCGTCTCTTGTGAAGGTCGGCCACCGCTCGGGCACATAGAGCCCGCCGTCCGATGCGAGGCCGGCGAGGGTCACGCCCTCGAAATCGAGCGAGGGCGCCTGGCCCCTGGTGCTGACGTACTTCATGGCCCCGCCGGTTAGCGGGCGGGGACGCGAGGCGCAAGGATTTGGGGACTTGTACGCCGCGCTCGCAGATTTGGCATCGTGTCGCCGCGATCTTCCCACTTTCGTCATCCCCGCGCAGGCGGGGATCCGGGGCGATGTAGCGCTGCGCCCGCTCTGGATCCCCGCCTGCGCGGGGATGACGAGGGTGGGTGGGTTGGTCGGCCGGTTCAGCCTCCCCGCAGCCGCTTCCTCAGCGCCAGCGCATAGATCACCAACGCCACCCCCGCGAAGAGGAACCACTGCACCGCGTAGGCAAGGTGGTTGTTGGGAATGTCCTTGGGATCGGGCTTGGCGTTCGCCTCCAGCCCGGGCACCGGCGGATCGGCTACCAACCTTGGCCCGGGCGCGATCCAGCCCATCACCCGGCCGCCCTTCCAAACCGGCGTTGAAGGATCGCGTGACCAGCCTAGTACGACTGTTGCTGTCGAACCTTCCGGGGTTTGGCACTGCGCGGAATGCGCAAGGCCTGCTTCCCCCCTGGCATTGCGACCAGAGAGCGTTGTCATGCCGAGGACGACATCGCAGTAAAGACGGCTGCGATGGTAATAATTCATTTCTGCCAGCATTGACGGAATGAGGAACGGCGCTTCGTTGCCAGAGCTTTGCGCCACCTCATAGCGTGCCAGCATCGCCTCCTTCTCGCCCCGCCGCTCCAGCTGCCAGAAGCCGAGACGGAGCATTACCCCGACCGCAATCAGCACGATCAGTGTCGGCACGATCGGAATACGCTTCATGGCAAAACTCCCGCCGCGCGCAGCCGCGCTATCAGCAACGCCGCTTTCATCAGCCGAACCGCGCCGATGATCACGCCGGGCACCACAACCACGATCAGCGCCAGCATCAGCCACAAGGGCGGACGCGCCAGATCATCCAGCTTGAGCGCCCCGGCGATCAGAAGGAAGGTCAGCGGCAGCAGCACGAAATAGAGTCCCCGCCCGCGCGGTTCATACTCGGCGAACGCAAGCCCGCAGGCGCGGCAGGCGGGCGCAAAGCCCGCCGGGGCATCCCACAGGGTCCTTGCGGCGCAGCGCGGGCACAAACCGAAAAGGGCAGCGCGGGTAAGCCCGCCCTGCCCTTTCGTTGCTTGTTCGGTGCTGTCGTTCACCGGAGCCCGATCACTCGATCGGCGCACCCCAGCCGCCCCACACGTAGATGGCGACGAAGAGGAACAGCCACACCACGTCGACGAAGTGCCAGTACCACGCAGCCGCTTCGAAGCCGAAGTGCTGGCGCGGGGTGAAGTGGCCGGCATAGGCGCGCCACTGGCAGACGGCGAGGAAGATGGTGCCGACGATCACGTGGAATCCGTGGAAGCCGGTCGCCATATAGAAGGCCGAGCCATATGTGTTCTCACCGAAGGGGAACGGCGCGTGGATGTACTCGTAGGCCTGGATCGAGCTGAACAGCAGGCCGAGCGCGATGGTGGCCCAGAGGCCCTGCTTGAGGCCTTCACGGTTGCCGTGGATCAGTTCGTGGTGCGCCCAGGTGAGCGTGGTGCCCGAGCAGAGCAGGATCAGCGTGTTTAGCAGCGGCAGATCGAACGGGTTCATCACCGCCTCGATCCCCTTGGGCGGCCACTTGCCGCCAATCACTTCGACCGCATCGCTGGGGAAGAGCGAGAAATCGAAGAAGGCCCAGAACCAGCCGACGAAGAACATCACTTCGGAGGCGATGAACAGAATCATGCCGTAGCGCTGGTGGAGCTGCACCACCGGGGTGTGATCGCCCGCATGGGCTTCCTTGATCACGTTGCCCCACCACGAGAACATGGTGAGAGCCACGCCGAACACGCCGAGCCACAGCGCGATCTTGCCGCCGGCCATGCCGTGCATGGCAAAAACGCCGCCGCTCGTCATCGTGAGCGCGGACAACGCACCGACGATGGGCCAGATGTCCGGCGGCAGAATGTGATAGTCGTGGTTCTTCGTGCCGGCCATGTTCGTCTTTTCAACCCCCGTCATCTTGGGACTTGCCGGATCGCGGCCCGGAGGCACGATTCAGCTTGTTTGCAAACGCCTTTATCGAGGCCGCGCGGTGCGGTCCAGAGGCTTTCCTACTTGTTTTTGGGCGCGCTCGTGGTGCTGCCCGTTCCGCCATCCGCCGCTTCCATGAAGGTGTAGGACAGCGTGATCTCGGGCACGTCCTTCGCATTCGGGTCGTTCAGCATTTCGGGATCGACATAGTAGATCACCGGCATGCGCACCTGCTCGCCCGGCTCCAGCCGCTGCTCGTTGAAGCAGAAGCACTGGATCTTGTGGAAATAGGCTCCGGTCTGCTCGGGCGTCACGTTGAAGATCGCGCGGCCGACAATGGGGCGGTTCGAGATGTTCTTCGCGAAGAAGAACGCCATCTTGCGCTCGCCGATATGGCCGTCCTGCGTCACCTGTTCGGGCCGGAATTCCCACGGCATGCCCTTGGTCACGTTGCCGTCGAAGCGGACAGTGATCGGGCGCGCGGACTGCTTGATGGCCGCTGCCTGCGCCTCGGTCGCCCGCATCGTCGTTCCGCCGAAGCCGGTCGCCTGGCAGAACATGCGGTAGAGCGGCACCGAAGCGAAGCCGAGGCCGAGCATGGCGAGTGCGCCGAACGCGGCGATCGCGGCCACCTTGCGGTTGCGGCCCCGGACAGCATCCAGCGCCAAAGCCATCAGGACTGCTCCGCCTGCTCCGCGCCCCCACCCGCCTGGTGGGGCGGCTTCGCCGCAATCTTCACGATCGAAATCGCAAAGAACAGCAACACAAGGAACCCGAGAATCAGGGCCATGACCTTGTTGCGTTCGCGCTGGCGCGTGCGCAGGGTGTCAGTTTCGGCAGCGGTGAGCGGGCGGGAATTGGGCAGATTGGTCATGCTTGCAGGCCATAAATCGTCGCGAAACGGTCGACGACCAGCATCGCGAACAGGATGAAGAGATAGAAGATCGAATAGGCGAACAGACGCTTCTCCGGCTTCATGCCATCGCCCGGCGTGCTGGTGCGCAGCCCCACCTTTATCGACAGCCACAGGAACATGCCGCTGAGCAGGAACGCGGAGAGACCGTAGACCAGCCCTGTGCCGCCGATGAACCAAGGCGCCATCGAAAGGGGCAGCAGCACGGCCGCGTAGGCCAGTATCTGCCACCGTGTCGATCGTTCACCCGCGACAACCGGCATCATTGGAATACCAGCCTTGGAATAGTCGATCTGGACAAACAGGGCGAGTGCCCAGAAGTGCGGCGGGGTCCACATGAAGATGATCAGGAACAGAAGCACGGGCATCAGCGAGATGTGCCCGGTCACCGCGATCCAGCCGATCAGCGGCGGAAACGCGCCGGCACCGCCACCGATCACGATGTTCTGCGGTGTGCGCGGCTTGAGCCAGACAGTGTAGAGATAGGCGTAATAGAAGATCGAAAAGGCGAGGATCCCGGCCGCGAGCCAGCCTATGGCAAGGCCCATGGTCATCACCGAGACACCAGAGAGCGCAAAGCCGAAGTCGCGGGCGGACGTGCGGTCCATCCGGCCATCAGGGATGGGGCGCTTGGCGGTGCGCTTCATCACCGCGTCAAGGTCGGCTTCCCACCATTGGTTGAGCGCCGCCGCGCCGCCTGCGCCAACCGCGATACACAGGATCGCGGTGAAGGCGAGCACGGGGTGGATCGTGCCGGGCGCGGCCAGCATGCCGCAGACGGCGGTGAAGATGACGAGCCGCATCACGCCCGGCTTGGTCAGCGCGAAGAAGTCGCGCCAATCGGCGGGCATGATCAGGGCCTGAGGGTTCGCGGTGGTCATGATGGGCGGCCTATAGGCCCGGTTTACGCGTAGGGAAAGCGAAACGGCGCCGTGCTTTGGTGCTAGGGGTTTCGTTGCGCTGACCCATCCCCGGCTCCCAAAGCAAAAGGGCCCCGGATCACTCCGGAGCCCCTCTGTTCGGTCAGACCGCAGTCCGTTCAGTGCGCGTGCGCATCCTCGATCACCGGGAGCGTTTCGAACTGGTGGAACGGCGGCGGGCTGGACAGCGTCCACTCGAGCGTGGTCGCGCCTTCGCCCCAGTAGTTGCCTTCCGCCTTCTTGCCGGCAACCAGCGAGTAGGCGATGTTGACGAAGAAGATCACCATCGAGGCGGCCATCACGGTGTAGCCATTGGTCGCGATCGTGTTCCAGTACTCGAAAGCCGGGGCGTAGTCCGGATAGCGGCGCGGCATGCCCTGAGCGCCGAGGAAGTGCATCGGGAAGAAGATCAGGTTCACGCCGATGAAGAATACCCAGAAGTGCAGGTGGCTGAGCAGTTCGCTGTGCATCCGGCCGCTCATCTTCGGGAACCAGTAGTAGAACCCTGCGAAGAGCGAGGTCACCGCGCCGAGCGACAGCACGTAGTGAAAGTGCGCCACAACGTAGTAGGTGTCCTGGAGGTTGTCGTCGATGCCGCCGTTGGCGAGCACCACGCCGGTCACGCCGCCGACGGTGAAGAGGAAGATGAAGCCGATAGCCCAGACGAGCGGCGACTTGAACTCGAGGCTGCCGCCCCACATCGTCGCGATCCATGAGAAGATCTTGATGCCGGTGGGCACCGCGATGACCATGGTTGCGGCGGTGAAGTACATCTTCGTGTTCACGTCGAGACCGGTGGTGTACATGTGGTGAGCCCACACGATGAAGCCCACCGCACCGATCGCGACCATCGCGTAGGCCATGCCGAGGTAGCCGAACACCGGCTTCTTCGAGAAGGTCGAGATGATCTGGCTGATGATGCCGAAGCCCGGCAGGATCATGATGTAGACTTCGGGGTGACCGAAGAACCAGAACAGGTGCTGATAGAGAACCGGATCACCGCCACCGGCAGCGTTGAAGAACGTCGTGCCGAAGTTGCGGTCGGTAAGCAGCATGGTGATCGCCGCGGCGAGGACCGGCAGCGAGAGCAGCAGCAGGAAGGCGGTCACGAGCATCGACCACACGAACAAGGGCATCTTGTGGAGCGTCATGCCCGGTGCGCGCATGTTGAAAATGGTGGTGATGAAGTTGATCGCGCCCAGAATCGAGCCCGCACCCGCAAGGTGAAGCGAGAAGATCGCGAAGTCGACCGCCGGGCCGACCGACCCCGAGGTCGAGAGCGGGGCATAGACCGTCCAGCCGGTGCCCGCACCCATGCCGGTACCGCCGGGCATGAAGGCCGAGATCATCAGCGAGCAGAAGCCCGAGACGGTCAGCCAGAACGAGATGTTGTTCATGCGCGGGAAGGCCATGTCCGGCGCGCCGATCATCAGCGGAACGAACCAGTTGCCGAAGCCGCCGATAAGGGCGGGCATGACCATGAAGAACACCATGATCAGGCCGTGAGCGGTGATCAGCACGTTCCACATGTGGAGCGTGGCGTTGAAATCCTGGGCGTTGCCGCCAAGGAAGCCCGTCCACCAGCCGAGATACTGGATGCCCGGATGCGCGAGTTCGGCGCGCATGATGCCCGAGACGGCGCCACCGATGATCCCCGCGATGATCGCGAAGATCAGGTAGAGGGTACCGATGTCCTTGTGGTTGGTCGACATGAACCAGCGCGCGAAGAACGCGGGCTTGTGGTCATGATCGTGCGCATCGTCGTGATGCGCGTCGAAGCCTTCGTGGGCTGGAATGCTGGCCATGGTGGTCTAACCTTGTCCTTGAAATCGTTACGCGGCGGGCGTGGTCTTGGCGGCAGGCGCGGCGGCCGCCGTGGTGGTGGCACCGGCGGCCGGGCCGACCGTGCCACCCTGGGTCTTCACCCATTCCTCGAACTTGGCACGGGGCAGAGCCTCGACCACGATCGGCATGTAGCCGTGGCGGGCGCCGCACAGTTCGGAGCACTGGCCGTAATAGACGCCCGGTTCCTTGATGAGGAGAACCTTCTCGTTGATCTTGCCCGGCACCGCGTCGAGCTTGAACCACAGCGAAGGAACCGCGAAGGCGTGGATCACGTCCGAACCGGTGGTCTGCAGACGGATCGGCTCACCTGCGGGGACGACCATGCGGTTGTCGGCAGCAAGCTGCGGCTGCTCGCCGCGCTTCAGCGCTTCGGCGTCCGGCAGAATGTTCGAGATCACCTCGAAACCGCCATTATCGGGATAAGTATAGCCCCAGTACCACTGGTATCCGGTGGCCTTTACGGTCAGCGCACCCTTGGGCGCGGGCGCATACTGGTGGGCCAGCAGGCGGATCGAAGGCACCGCGATCACCACAAGGATCAGCACCGGAACGACTGTCCAGATGATCTCGATCGTTGTGTTGTGGCTGGTCTTGGACGCGACCGGATTTGCACTGCGGCGGAAGCGCACCATCACGAAGAGCAGCAGGAACAGCACGAAGAGCGAGATCACGGTGATCACCGGCATGAGCAGGTAATCGTGCATCGCCAGCGCTTCCTCACCGATGGGCGAGAACTGCTTCTGGAAGCCAATGCCCTTTGCAACCGGCTGGCCAATGCCATCGACCGGCTTCATCGGGGTGTAGGAGCCCTTGTCGACCGGAGCGGACGCAACGGCGTCAACCGGGGCCGCGCTGGCGGCGGGAGCAGGCGCGACAGCAACCGGCGCAGCCGGCGCGGGCGCGGCGACCGCCGCATCGGCCGGAGCAGCCGCCGCTGCCATCGCCTGAGGCGCGAAAACGAGCGCGGCCGCAAGGCTGAAAGTCCGGATCGCACCCGTCACGGCGCGGGCAACATGGGAAAGACTCATCGTGTGCAACTCTCGATTTTTTGCTTCTGCGCCGGGCCTTTGCCCCGACACTCCACACCCCAAATCTCTTAATTCAAGCGGCCTATACGCTCGCTCGCCGCAAGCCTCAAGCGCCTGAACGTATATTTTTGGGGCAAGGCTGATTGCCCTAAAGCTCTAAGGCGCAAGCGAATAACCGGATATGCGCAGTCCGGCATAGCGC
>Ga0315905_10005458_pt1 | contig 12957 bp, 11 predicted proteins | sample LakEriMetagenome_5_FD_203522 | JGI IMG/M metagenome (GOLD analysis project Ga0315905, IMG submission 203522) | Freshwater fungal communities from buoy surface, Lake Erie, Ohio, United States - Buoy 4 MA121 | ecosystem: Environmental > Aquatic > Freshwater > Lake | place: USA: Lake Erie, Ohio... | reverse complement strand
TCGGGACAATGCAACGGGCATGAAGATGAATTTTCCATGGAGACTGCCAGAGCCCCCGCCGCAGGGTAAAGACTTTCCCCACAGAATTTTCGAAGGCACCCCCGCCAGGCGCAAAGGGCGTTGCCGCAGGGCGAAAAGTGCATTCCACTGGGCCCCATGCGCATTCGCCGCCGGAATTTCGGACTGCAGCTCACCGTCCTCTGCATTGCAGGGATCGTGGCGCTGGCGCGATATTGGTATAATGTGGGCTTTGATCAGAAATACAGATCCCTGATCGCTGCGGAACTCGCGCGCTACGGGCTGGGGGCGGAAATCGGGCGCATGACGCTGGACCCCGTGGACGGGCTCACCGCGAGGGATGTGCATCTCTTTGATCTGGAAAGCCCGGAGCAGCACCTGGCGAGCATCAACCGCATCACGCTGGACATTGACCTCGCCCGGCTGGTGAACCGGGAGGACTTTCTGCGTTCCATTACGCTGACGCGGGCGAGTTTGTCCCTTCCCGTGGACCCGCGGGACCCTTCCAGTGAGTGGATCCGGGTGCGGGATTTGAACTCGCGCCTGATCATCAAAGGGCAGCAGATTGAGATCGCGCAGGCGGAGGCGGATCTCTCCGGCATTCATCTGAGGGTGCGGGGCAGCATCACCCGCGGCCCGGCGGACAATGAACCAAAGGACCCCGCGGAGGAACTGCGTAAACGGGAGCAGCAACTGCGCGAAATGAGGGACCGGCGCGGGGCTCTGCGCTCCGTGCTGCGGCTGCTGGACCGCTTCCGCATTCCCCTCAACGAACGCGGTGCCCCGGCGGCACCATACATGGCGCAGATTGACCTCGAAGTGCAGGGGGACATGGCGGATCTCGACAAGGCGCAGGTGCGGGCCACTTTGCAGGGCGGTCCGCTCCAGTGCGGTGACTTCCTCGCGCAGGAATGCAGCGCCGACGCGCTCCTTGAAGAGGGGGAATTGACCCTCCGGCGGCTGTCCATCCGCGATGCCCGCGGCAGCTTTTCCGCCAGTGCCTCATGGAAGATCCGGCAGACGCGCAATGTGGATTTCGCCGTGGACAGCAGCATCGACCTGCTGGCGCTGCTGCGCGGCGTGATGCCCGACATCTCGCTGCCGGACGGACTGACTCTGGAGGAATCGCCGCAGTTCCGCGCCGCCGGGCAGTTCATCACCGGCGAGCCGTTCACCCTGGAGCGCCTGCCGCTGCAGGTCACGGGTTCCCTGCATGCCGGTGCCTTTGCCGTGAAGGGCGAGCAGTTTGCGGGGCTGCACGGGGACTTCGCGGTGCGCTCTGACGGATTCATCTATCTGCGCCACGTGAATGTGCGGCATGAATCCGGAGCGCTGGAGGGCCAGTTCATGCGCGATGCAGCGGGGATGCGCTATGAGTTCGACTACGATGGCAGGATGTCGATGCTGACACCGCTACTGGATTTACCGGCGGTGAGCAAAGCCCTGGCTCCGGTGACATGGAACGCGGCGTCACGCGTGGAAGCCCGCTTCGCCGGTACCGGTGACGCCGCCGGAAAAGCATGGACCCACAACGGCTCGCTCAAGACACGCGATTTCCAGCTGCGGGGCGCCATGGTGCGGCAGTTCGATGGCCGGGTGCAGGTGACTCCCGCCACGCTGCCATGCATCACCGTGCACGATTTTCTGCTGCGCCGCGAAGACGGGGATGTTGCAGGCCGCAAGGCGGTCATCGATCAGGAAAAGCAACTGCTGCATCTGGAGGGCGTGACCTGCACGGCGATGCCCGCAGCCACCGCAGGAATGTTTGCGCCCAAAACCGGTGAGGCGCTGCAGCGCTATCACTTTGAGAACCCGCCACGGCTGGAGGTGGACGGGACCATCGGCCTCGAGGGGCCTCTGGGCAACGATCTCAAAGTGAGCCTTCAATCCCCGGGCGTGTGTGGCCTGCCGGTGGGCGGGGAAAACTGGCGGTTTTCAAGCGTCACCGGGACGCTGCACATCCGGCGGGACCTCGTGAGTGTGGACCTTGGCGGCAAGTCCACACCAGACCAGCAGTTCACCACCGTGCGATTCGACGCGGCGACGCCCATGAGCATCAAAGGCGAGTTTGGCATCACCAAAGAAACGGCCGACCGGGTCATGAATTACACTGTTCTGGTGGACTCCCCGCAGACCATGAAACTGCTGCTTTCCGGCCGCGAGTTCCCCATCTCCGGACTGGACGCGACAGTGAAGCATCAGGACGGAAAACTGAGTGTGAATGCTGCAGGGGTCCTCTTCGGCGGACGCCTCGGGGCTGTGCTGGAATTCCCGGACGGCGGCAGGACGGGCCGCCACTCGGCCACCGTGGCGCTCGACCGCATTGAATTTGGCCGCCTCACCGCGCTGTTTGGATCGAATGATGAAACCGGCGGCCTGCTGACGGGGCGCTTCAACTATGAGACTCCGGACGGCCGCGGGGCGACCATCGACGGCGCGGGCGCCGCCACCCTGGAGGAGGCGAACATCTTTGCCCTGCCGCTACTCGGGCCGCTTTCCACCATCATCTCTGCACTGCTGCCCGGCGACCGCATCGCCTACAGCGTCGCGCGCCAGGCCAGCGCATCGTTCCACGCGACCGGCGGCACGGTAACCATGACCGAATTCGAAGCAGCCACCCGCACCTTTAAGCTCACCGCTTCCGGCGACATTGATATCATCAAAGACCGCGTGGACCTCATCGCCCGCGTGAACCTGCGCGGCGCTCCGGGTTTGCTGCTTTATCCCGTGAGCAAGCTTTTCGAATACGGAGCCAACGGCAGCATCGACCAGCCCAACTGGCGTCCCCGGGTGCTCAACGGCACCTTCCGCCGCGGCGGTGGAGAAAAGGAGGACGCTTCGCAGAAAGCAAACGGCAAACCGGCGGCAGAGTAGCCCTAACGGCGGGGAAAGACATTCGTGAAGTAAAAGAGGCAGCGGTTGAGATTGGGCGGATCGCTGGTCTCATCCATTACCCGGCCATCATAAATGAGCCGCGCCACGTAGCCGTGGTAACTCCGCCGTCCGTAGGCCTTTGTCTCCGCAGCACCGAATGGAGGGCGCAAGTAAGTCGCCCGGAGCAGTTCCGTGCGCGTGGCTTTCCAGTCGGGAAGCACAGAGACCCACTCGATTTTGGGCGGGTCCGCGGTGGTCACGTCGATCTCGCCGCTTTCCCGGTCTTCAAACAGGAACAGTTGCACCTCCACTTTCGGCGAATCCACACTCACTGACTCTGCCGCAGTGACCGGGATCTCCAGCACGACCTGCTCGCCATTGATACCCGCTCCCTCCAGGCTGCAGGTGGCGGTAATCTTGCCAAACTGCAGCGGCCGCTTCTTTTCCTCCTCCAACCGCTCCTCCATGCTGTCGCTAAGGAACTTTGCATACCGCAGGATCCCGGAGAAGAGGCCCTGCGCAATTTGTTCTCGGTATTCCGGAGTTCCGAGTTTCTGCGCCTCCTCCCGGTGCGAGAGATAGCCTACGCGGCAAACCGCGGCCGCCATGCTGATGTCACGCAGTTCGGCAAAGCGGATGCGCTTGATGCCCAGGTCCGTGGTCTTGAGCGTCGTCACCGCGCCGCTTTGCAGCACCGTGGCCAGCGCGAGACTTTCGCGGTCGTTGATGTTTCCGGCAAAGAGCCGCATGTCCATCCCGCCGGTATCGGACTCACTGGTCGCGGGCGTGCCGGCGGGCGGCAGGGTGCTGGTCTCAAACCCCTTTGTGCTCCCGCTGCTGGCCCGGAGGGAGATAAACGCAGCTTCCTCCGTGACGACTTCGGCAATTCGGCTGCGCTCCTCACTGCTGACGAATTGATCGCTGTCGCGGGTGAGCACGACTTTGAAACCTGCCGCCTTCAGCTTCTCCGCCATGCGCAGGGCGACATCCAGCGTGAGGTCCTTTTCCGCGATGAAGGGTGACTTGATCCCGGCTTCCTTGCCTCCCCCGCTGGGGTCAATGACGACCGTTTTGAGCACGGCAGGATCGCGCCGGTCGTTCGGCCGCATGATGGGATCGAGCACATTCCGCACATCGAACACCGAGACCAGCGTGTGCCCATAGCGCTCGGCTACAGAGAATGAAAAGTAGAACGTCCAGCCATTGAGCCGGATGCGGCGCTCACCGCGGGTCATTTCGATGCGGAAGATCTTGTTCTGCAGTGTGATGGCCTTCCCTGAAGCCGACGGCTTTCCCATATCATAGTACGAAGCCACCTGCTCGACGGGCACATAGGCACGGCCTTTATAGTATTCCGGCTTCCACTCCACCTTGGGAGCGGGAGCGGGCGGAACGAGCGGCTCTGCTGTCTTGCCGGGAGACGGTTTGGCGCCGCCGGCGGGCTTGATTTGCGGTGCTGCGGGGATTTCCTTGTTTTTCGGGCGCACGGGCACATTCGACTGCCCGCGCGCAGGCATCGCAGGCAGCAGCAACAGGAGCAGGAGGATAGCCGATAAATACCCCACAGTGACTCCACATGGCGCACGAGTGCGCCGCAGGCAAAGTGGAAATGTGAGGCTGCCGGTGTTGCAGGCGCAGCGGAAAGGGAGGATGTGGCACCATGCCCCCGGATGTCCGCCCCTATCTTGAACACTTCCCAGCTCTGTCCGCCTTTGAGGACACCGTCGCCCACACCTTCGTTCAGCGCATCCCGGCAGTGGACACCACCGCAGACAAGGCGGAGGTGCTCTCCCGTCTCGCCCCCTGGCACCAGGCTGCAGCGGGCGAGCTCGGATTTGCGGCCGAACAGTGTTTCACTGCCGAACAGGTGCATGGTGCCGACATCGCCGTGATCACAGAAGCTTCGCCGCGTCACACTGCCGGAGTTGATGGGCTGACGACTAACGTACCCGGTCTGCTCCTGGGCATCCACGTGGCCGACTGCGGCCCGGTTTATGTCATCGACCCGGTGCGCCGCGCCATCGCCCTGCTGCACTCCGGCAAGAAAGGAACGGAACAAAACATTACCGGACATGCCGTCCGGATGATGCAGGAGCAGTATGGTTCACGTCCCGGGGACCTGACGGTGCAACTCGGCGCCTGCATTCGCGTGCCGCAGTATGATGTGGACTTTGCCTCCCGCATTCTGGAAAGCGCACGCGGGGCTGGCGTGCCGGCACCACAGGTTCACGACTGCGGCACCTGCACGGCGCTGAATCCGCAGCGCTATTATTCCTACCGCCGTGAACTCGGCAAAACCGGCCGCCTGCTCGCCCTGCTGGGACTGCGCTGAAAACATTCCCCGGCAATCGCCTTGCACTGTGAGCACAACAGCGCAGGGTCGCCACACTGTTCCGGTGCATGGAATGCGGTGAAACTCCGCAACAGTGTGCGCTGCTGTAACTGGCTACAACTCTCCAGGGCTGCATTCTCCGGAATGCCGTCCGCAAACCAATCTGAAAGCCTGTGAGGGCAGACGGGTGAAGGCGGAGTGAAGGTCCGAAGCCAGGAGTCAGAATACTTCTCCGGGTCAGCTCAGAATCCTCCGCCTGCGTGTGCAGGACCGGAGGCACTTATCGACATCAATAAGCCAATGAGAAACTATGAATACAACACCGCTGACCGCTTCCGGTCTTCTGCGGGTGGTGCTTGCCCTGCTGGGCAGCACAATCTTCGCCCGCGCCGCCACCACCTTCGCTGACATCCGCCTGTGGGCGGGCAGCCCCGCCGGCCCGGGCATCAGTGAGGCGGCTCTTGTCATCGACTTTCGCGACGGTTCCCCAGCTCTCGTCTGGGGCTACCGCTGGCCGGAGCCGGCAGCGCGCACGGGCCAGGACATGCTCGCCGCTATCATCGGCGCAGATGCCTCACTGAGCGTGGACAGCACCTTCTTTCCCTCGACAATTTCGTGGAACACGCGCAGCCGGAGCTTCAGCGACAACGGCACCCCGGCGAACTATCTGGACGATTCCTACTGGGGCTACTGGGTGAACAACGAAGTCTTTTACCACCCCACAGATTTCCTGCAAAACGCCCACGTGATGCCGCCGCTGGGCAGCCCTTATGAATCCGGCCGCTGGGTGGAAAGCAGCACCGGAGCCGCGGCCCGGCCTTTGGCGAATGGTTCGTGGGACGGCTGGGCGTGGGGCGTTTTCGGCACCCAGGCCGGCATTCCCGTCGCCGTGCCGGAACCCTCCTCCGCTCTGCTTCTGGGCTCCCTCCTGCTGCTGACTACCGCCCGCCGCCGTCATGTCGCCTAGCCGGTTTTTCGCTCTGCTCTGCAGCCTCGCGCTCCCGGCGGCCGGCTCCTCCGGCCCTTTTCCGTCCGCGCCCTCTGTACCCGGCAGCGACGCCCTTCCGGCTGCGAGCCCCCTGTTCACCGCATGGGCTAACGGCATCGCCGCCTTCACCGCCGGGCCGCAGCAGAAAGGCACCAACGCCACGCCCGCCGCCTACGGCACTCTGGCCAGTATCACCGGGCCGCCGGACGCAGCAGGCGCCAGCTATGCCGTTCCGGCAGCTTCACCGGTGCTCAGCCTCGGCGACGGCGGCTCCATCACCGTGACTTTCGCCAATCCCATCGCCGACGGCGAAGGCCCGGACTTCGCGGTTTTTGAGAATGGCTTTGGCACGTCCGGCGTCATGCTCTTTGCCGAGCTGGGATTTGTGGAAGTGAGCAGCGACGGCGTGAATTTTACGCGCTTTCCCGCGGTGAGCTGCACGCCTACAGCCACGCAAACAAACGCGTTCACCGCCCTCGATCCTGCGAACCTGCATCACCTCGCCGGCAAACACCCGGCGGACTACGGCACACCGTTCGACCTGGCGGCACTTACCGGAACACCGGGCCTCAATTCGCAGCGGGTCACTCACGTCAGGATCGTGGATGTGGTGGGCGATGTGAAGAACGGTCACGGCAGCCGTGATTCGCTCGGCAACTGGATCAACGACCCGTTCCCCACGAATTTCTCCACCAGCGGCTTCGATCTCGATGCCGTCGGCGTCATTCATACCGCCGCAGCAGACCCGTGGATCAGTTGGCTGGCCGATTCCTTCGATGCCGCCGCGCTGGCCGACCCGGCGATCACTGCCCCGGATGCCGATCCCGACGGCGACGGATGGCCCAACCTGCTGGAGTATGCCTGCGGCAGATTGCCGGCACAGCGCGAAAACGGGCCGCCCCTGACCATCAGCGTCGCGGCACCGCAGGTAACCCTGCGCTATGCGGCGGCCACCCGGAGCGGTGTGGTTCTTCATCTGGAACAGTCATCGCTGCTGAGCGGCTGGCAGCCCGTGACAGCCGGGCCGGGCATCAGCATGGAAGAAAGCGGCGGAGCCATTACGGTCACGCTGCCGCTAGCCACACAGCAGCATTTCCGGCTCATGGTAAAGCGCCAGCCATAACCCCGGCCATGCACTCCTCACGGCAGCGTTCCCGGCAATACCCGCCATGCGGCAGGCCAGCGCACGCCTTCACCCTCATCGAAGTGCTGCTCACCATCGCGATCGTGGCGCTGCTCTGGGCAGCCGGAGCCGGGCTCTACCGCTGGAGCCGGGAACGCGCGGGTATTTCCCTCTCCACGTCCAACATCCGGCAGCTTGTGACAGCCAACTTAAATTATGCGGCCGACAACAGCGGCTGGTTTTGTCCCGCACAGGAGCCGCGCAATTTGAAGCGCTGGCACGGCAGCCGGGCGACCAGCGAAGATGCCTTCGAGCCGGACGGTGGCTTCCTCACGCCCTATCTCGGCGGCGACAAGCGGCTGGAGACCTGCCCGCTGCTGCTGGAAGCCCTGGAGGGAAAAGAGAGCTTTGAAGACGGGGCGGGAGGCTATGGCTACAATGCCGCCTATCTGGGCGGACGTCCGGGAGATCCCTACTCGGCCACCGGCCTGAATGATCTCGTCGTCCCGGCCCGCACTGTCATGTTCGCCACTACCGGGCTTTCCAAAGCGGAGGGGATCCAGGAGTATCCGTTCGCGGAACCATACTACGCGGCGAGCGAAGACGGCGGGCGGGCCTGGGATTTGCAACCCAGCGTCCACTTCCGGGCCGGAGGCAAGGCCATCGTCGGCTGGTGCGATGGACACGTGAGCCTGGAGCCGCCGCAGAGCTACGGAGAGACCAACTACTACGGCGGAGATAACAAAAAAGATAAGGTCGGCTGGTTTGGGCCGGAGGACGACAACGGGTTCTGGAATCCGCACTCGCCCGCCGTCCTCAACGGTTGGAGCCCGGAGGAGGCAGAGTCCGCAAAGAAAGGCGGAGCCCGCGATGAAGACGGTCTGGATTCTGCTGACAGTCATGAGTAATTCCTCAGGAATTCTGTTTCCTTCCCCAAGGCCGCGAATTATACTCGCACCACTCTCCTCTCATGGCGTGCGAAACCTCCAGCATCACCAGCGCCCTGCTTCTGTCCTATCAGGAAATCGGCGGCATCAATCACCTCGACGGTGCCAATCTGCCCTCCAAATGCGCCATCGCTTCGCTGTGCAGTGATCTCCTCCAGATTCTCTTCCCGGGCTTCTTTGAAGCAGAGGCAATCCACCGCGGCGAAGTGGCGGAACTAACCAAAACGCGCGTGGCCGATGTCATGGCCCGTCTGGAGGTGGAAATCAGGCCCAGCCTTGCCAGCCAGAAGACCCCGCCGGCGGATGTTGAGGGAGAATCCCACCGGCTGGCCTGCCACTTTCTCCGCAGCATCCCGGAGGTGCGGGCACTACTGAAAACCGACGTCCAGGCAGCTTTCGACGGCGACCCTGCGGCCGGCAGCTACGATGAAGTGATCCTTGCCTATCCGGGGCTGGAAGCGATCGCCATTCAGCGCCTTGCCCATGTGCTCTACACCAGCGGAGTGCCGCTCATTCCGCGTATGATGACAGAGTGGGTGCACGGCCGCACCGGCATTGATATTCATCCAGGCGCCGTGCTCGGGGAATACTTCTTCATCGACCACGGCACCGGGGTGGTGATTGGCGAGACCGCGCGTCTTGGCCATCACGTGAAGCTCTATCAGGGCGTCGGCCTCGTGGCCCGCTCCCTTGCTGCAGGCCAGCAACTCAAGGGCAGGCGGCGGCATCCCACGATTGAAGATTACGTCACGCTTTACGCGAATGCCTCCATCGTGGGCGACATCACGATAGGCCGCGGCAGCACCATTGGCGCGAATGTTTTCATCACGGAAAGTGTGCCTGCGGATTCCGTCGTCGCCCTTGGCGAACAGAAGAACGAAGTGAAACCCCGGCGCCGTCCGGCTCCTGCCGTCTAACACCACTCCACGCCACATTCCCTCCTTGCTATGGCTTCCTCCCCAAAGCGCACAGCACACCGCCACAAGCAGGCCCCAGCATGGGCCAGCCGGCCGGCCGCCGTCTTCCAGCCGGCCGACGCAGAAGACACCCGCCGCGGGCACGACGAAGAACTCACCCGCCGCGCCAGCAAATGGTGCCGGGAAATCGGCGCGACAGATCTCGCCGGGCGTGTCATCGTGATCTGGAACACGCGGCTGCAAACCACCGCCGGCACGGCCTGTCCGCGGAATTCCACCATCGAACTGAATCCCCGGCTCCTGCAGTTTGGTGCCGCGCAGGTGCAGCGCACGCTCAAACACGAGACCGCGCATTTGATCGCCCACTGGCGGCATGGCCGGCGGCGTATCCAGACGCACGGTGTCGAATGGCGCACCGCCTGTGTCGATCTGGGCATCCCGGGTGAACCGGCATTTCACGAACTGCCGCTCCCGCGGCGCAAGGTGAGCCGGAAGTACGCCTACCAGTGCCGCCATTGCGGCTTCACTGTGAAGCGTGTTCAGCCGTTTCAGCCCTACACCGCCTGCTACCGCTGCTGCAAACGCTATACCGGGGGTAAATACCACGCCAACTTCCTGTTTCAGCGCATTCCCTTCCCTCCGGCACCCGTGAAATCCCAGCCGGGGACGAGCGCATGAGTCCCGCATCCGGGCGTGGCCGGCAGAGGATGCTGCACGCAGCTGTTCTTGGCTTCGCCGGTCTTCTGTGCACCAACTGCACAAACAGCAGTGCGCCGCGAAAGACGACTCCCCAGGAAAATGCGGCAGTGGACGCAGCCGCCCACCGCGTGCGCCCGGTCCTGCACCGGCTGCTGAAGACAGTGCCTCGCGGCACCTGCCGTACATGGTGCATTCAGCCGGCCTCTGTTCCCAACGCATCCATGAACAACGACGGCGTGCTGCTCGTCACCACCGGCCTGGTGGAGATGACAGCCAGTGACGATATGCTGGCCTTCGCACTCGCCCATGAACTGGCGCACTCCGTTCTTGATCATCCCCGCCGTTCAGTGGCCGAAGGCTGGATCCAGGTCCTCACCGCCGCCGCCGCTGCCTTTGCCGCAGAAAAAGCCAGCGGTTCGCGCGGAGACGCGGCATGGGCCGGTGCCGGGGTCTTCCTGACAAGCTCACTGATTTTCCACCTGCCCGAGCGCCGCCGCCGCGAAACCGAAGCGGACCTGAAAGCACGGGATCTGCTGCGCCTCGCCGGCTACCGTCCGGAGGCTGGAGCCGGGTTCTGGCGTCTCTATGCCCGTCTGCGCCCCGGAAAGCGAATGCCCAACTGGCTTAGTTCACACCCCGCGGACCACGAACGGGCCCGCCGTCTGGAGCAGCCGTGAGCGGCATGCCGTAAATGCGTGGCTCGTCACAGATGCACCGGCCTCCAGCTACCGGCAGCAGTTTCACCGTCATGAAGAAATCCATCCTTCTCGTCTTTCTCAGCCTCATCGGCCTCGTTCGCGCCCAGGCGGACCGGCCCAACATCGTCTTCATCTTCTCCGATGATCACGCCGCCCACGCCATCAGTGCCTATGGCAGCAGGATCAATGAAACCCCGCACATCGACCGCCTCGCCAAAGAGGGGATGCGGTTCGACAACTGCTTTGTCACCAACTCCATCTGCACCCCTAGCCGCGCCGTCGTGCTGACCGGCAAATACAGCCACAAGAACGGCACCCCGGTCTTTAACCGCTTCGACGGCTCCCAGCCCACAGGCCCGAAATACCTCCAGAAGTCCGGCTACCACACCGGAATGATCGGAAAATGGCACCTCGGCAGCGATCCCACCGGATTCGATTACTGGGAAATCCTCCCGGGCCAGGGTGCCTACCATGACCCCGTGCTCTACACGGCCACCGGCCAAAAGACCTACACCGGCAAGTATGTCAGTGACGTCCTAACGGAGCAAACCATCGACTTCATCAAGAACCGCCCGAAAGACAAACCCTTCTTCGTCTTCTGCGGCCACAAGGCTCCCCACCGGAACTGGGAGCCCGCTGCCCGTTATGCCGACTTCAAAAACAAGGTCTTCCCGGAACCGCCCAGCCTGCGGGACAGCTACGAAGGCCGCACCGATGCCCTGCGCGAAAACGAACAGACCGTGGCCCGCCACCTCACCCGCAGGGATCTCAAGCTCACACCGCCGGACAGCATCACCGGGCCGGAACGTCAAAAGTGGCTCAATGCCAGCCCCATCGAAGTGGAAGTGGACGGCAAGGTCCTCACCGGCGACGCCCTGCTCAGCTGGAAATACCAGCGCTACATGCAGGACTACCTCGCCTGCGTGCAAAGCGTGGATGACAGCGTGGGCCAGATCCTCGACCACCTTGATCAAAACGGCCTGCGCGAAAACACCATCGTCATCTACTCCAGCGACCAGGGGTTCTTCCTCGGAGACATGGGCATGTATGACAAACGCTTCATGTATGAGCCCTCACTGCGCATGCCTTTTCTCGTGCGCTGGCCTTCTGTTATCAAACCCGGCAGCGAGCAGAAAGCGATGGCCATCAATCCGGATTTCAGCCCCACATTTCTGGATGCCGCCGGCATTCCGGTGCCTGCAGACATGCAGGGCCGCAGCCTCCTGCCGCTCTTCAAAAACGAAGTGCCGGCGAACTGGCGCAAGAGCATGTATTACCGCTACTATCACGACCCGGGACATCATAACACCCGCGCCCACCTCGGCGTCCGCACAGAGACTCACAAGCTGATTCACTTCTGGAAGAAGAATCAGTGGGAACTCTTCGACCTGCGCAATGATCCCGGCGAACAGAAGAATCTCTACAGCGATCCGGCGCAGGCCGAAACTGTCGCAACGCTGAAGGCGGAACTCGCCCGGCTGAAAAAGGAACTCGATGACCGGGATGAGTTCGCCGACAAACTGCCCCCGGATGGCGTGGACGGCGCCATCCAGCGGCTGCGCTCAGGGAAATAGGGCGTATCGCATCAGTGACGCAGGACCTGAAGGATCACGCCGGCGATCATTCCAGCCAGCAGGAGCACGCCGGTGATCCACCACTTCCACTTTAATCCGGCAGGCTTCACCACACGGGCGGTCTTACCGAACTCGCGCTTCACAAAGTCATCGTAGTCGAACTCTTCCGGATCGTCCGGGAGATCTACGCCGTCCAGAGAGGAGTCCTGCTGCCAGCTCTTCCCCGCCCCGGGGGTGCAGCCCGGACAGCCTTTCGACCCCACGCGCACTTCTGTGCCACAAAATGGACACGCGTACCAGTCGGCATTTTTGGATGAATTCTGAGGGCTGGCCATGGGGTGAAGTGCTTTGACTATACAACACTGTGGAAAAAGAGAGGACAAAGATTTCCCTGTTTCGCAGCGGAAAAATTGTGACCATCACGCCAGATGCCCCGTTATTCTCAGCCCCGCAAACCATGGCAGCGTGTCGTTTTCGTCCTCGCCATAGTCGCACTCATCTTGGCCCGGCTCACGAAGACAACGCCTGGGGACTTCGGCCGGGACACCGGGAAACCGTCCGCCACAGAACGCACCCGCAGTTCCACAGAACGCGGCACTGCCATGCCGGAGCCCTCCGCCCGCTGGGAAACCCTCACCGGCTGCACACTGGTGGAGGACAAAGGCAACGACGGCGACAGCTTCATTCTCCGCCACAACGGCAACGACTACCATTTCCGCCTCTACTATGCCGACTGCCCCGAGAAATACCGGCATCAATACAACGGCGACCGCATTGCTGAACAGGG
>Ga0315905_10005456_pt1 | contig 12958 bp, 19 predicted proteins | sample LakEriMetagenome_5_FD_203522 | JGI IMG/M metagenome (GOLD analysis project Ga0315905, IMG submission 203522) | Freshwater fungal communities from buoy surface, Lake Erie, Ohio, United States - Buoy 4 MA121 | ecosystem: Environmental > Aquatic > Freshwater > Lake | place: USA: Lake Erie, Ohio... | reverse complement strand
ACATCCTGCACGGTCTTTGCAGCAGTCTTGACCAGCTTGACGGCAGTGCTGATCGCCGCTAGGGCTGTGAACGGATCGATCATTTCTTCTCCCGCCACTTCAAACACCAGACCAGCAGCCGGTCAGGTGTCCATGTCCATTTGATGCACTCAAAGACAGGCGATTGCGCTGCCGGTGGTGGTGGCGGCAGCGCTTCCATCTCAGCGCCCCTTAAAGTGATCCCAGAAGGCCGCAGTGGCCGCAAACAGGCCACCGAGCCACAGCAGGGGCTTGGCCAGCTTGCTGAGTGTCTCTAGGACTCGGAAAGCCCCTTGAGCCGCCGTGAAAGCCGCCGTCACATCCTTGGTGTTTTCGGTCAGGGCATCCACCTTCACCTCGACAGCCACCAGCCTGTCGTAGATTTCTCGGTGGGTGATGTCTTCGGTCATGGCGCATCAGCCGGTAATGGCGTGTTGCCCTCTGCCAGCCACTTCAAGTACTCTTGGTAGTCGGTGTTCCCCTCAACAAAAGGAATGACAGCATTATCTAGAAGACGAACAATTTGTTCGTTGCTTATTTCGCCATTTCGTGTTTTTATTTGTTTATACATTTATAACTCCGATGATGCTGTAAATTGACATCTTAAAGATTCACCAGCGCCAGATGACACATTGTTTGTGGCTACAAAACAAGCCGTACTTGAACCTCCTCCCGTAACGGAAGAAGTTTTGTTTCCACTATCCCCAGATACTTGTCCACCAGTTGCTCCAGAAAAAACGCCATACGAAACAATTGTTGGTGCTACTCTCATCCGAACTGGATAAAAAATTTGAATGGAACAATAATTTCCAGCGGCATCTGTGTATCTACCAATTTGACCAGTTGTGGTTACTGTTCCAATAGCAGTTCCAGGCTCATAACTTGTTGTGAAATACCGCTGACAAAGCGCCAACTCCGTCCCATAAGGCCGGTAGTCAAACGATGTGGCTGTGCTGCCTTTTTCAAGCTGTACGCCTGTGATGTAGAAGGTGGCTCCGCTTGTGCCGACTACGCTGGTTGCGCCTGTGGCTGAGACATAAAATCCAGATTGCCAAGAGCCGGCAGTAGTGCTGACAGATGAGCCAGCACCAATGCTCAAATACAGAAAAATGCCACCGTTGTTATCTTTAGCCCAAGAGCCTGTAGTATCGCCAGCAATAGTTATGGTTTTATATTCCCAAGTGTTTGCAGAAGATATTGTGTAGGTGAATGCGTAACTTCTATCCCCAGCGTTATTTCCTACCGCACCACCAAATGTTCCGGTTAGGCTAGAACGAACCCAAAAAGATATGGTAACGGTTGAAGCACCAGCCGCCCCCCATCCCAAGTCAGCAACATTCAAACCTTCAATGGGAAATCCGACCATAAAGCGGTCAGTAGAACCTGCCGTGTAAGCAGAAGAAGATGTCGCGCCGACATAGTTAATAAATCCGCTTGGAGGTGTTACTGAACCAGCATTTTGTTGGACTGTAAATTTAGAAGTTTGCGTGTAGTAAATTTTGCATCTATCTACTGCATAAATAGAAGTCCCGCTTGAAGTGCTAACACTCGCCCCAGCGTTCCTCTGGTCAATCACCATCGCGCCGTTGATGATGCGGTTCTTGAAGCCGAAGCCCGTGGCAATTGCGGCAGCGGCACTTGTCCAAGTTGTCCCGTTGGATGTAAGTACATTTCCTGTAGTGCTTGGCGCAACCAATTGCACAGCGGAAGTTCCATTTCCAAGAACCACATTGTTGGCTGTTAATGTTGCTGCGCCAGTGCCGCCTTTTGAAACCTTTAAAACTGGCCCTGTATCAAACAGCGCATCAATGGTGTCCAAGTCAGCATTGACCTTTGTCCCCCAGGTGTCTGTCGATGCGCCTACCTCTGGCTTCGTCAGCAGTAGGTTGGTGGTGGTGGTATCTGCCATGCGTTACTCCTAAATGGATGTCCAAGTCTCTGAATTATCAACGATTGAGACCCAAGTTTCTGCACTGTCGCTGATCGGTGTGTAAGTTTCTGCGCTGTCGGGTATCGCACCCCAGCCAAAGCCAAACATAGTGCCGACAGCGCCAGCAGCCACATTGCCGCTGATCTCAATTGAAATGACGCCAACAGCACTGCCGACTGCACCCGTACCTTCAACACCAGTGATGTCTTGGAACGATATGACCTCGGCCAGCACTGTGCCGACACCGCCAGTGGCGCTGTTGCCCGTAATGATTGGCGAAACAAAGACGGATTGAACAGCACCTGTGGCGCTGTTTCCCGTGACTGCAACAGATACAGTCAGCCCGACTGTGCCGACATTGCCGGTGGCAATTGTCCCGTCCTCTTGGATCGACCTGTCGGCCAGCAGATTGCCAACAGCACCAGCGGCCTGGTTGCCGCTGATGACTACATTGCCTATCCCGTAGACGCCCCTGCCGTAATAGCCAGTTCCATAAGCAGCCATGCCGCTGCCCCTTGGTTAAGCCAGCCGGATCAGGCCGGTACTGGCATCGTTGACGGGCATGGTCAGCGTGAATGTGCCAGCGGTCACTGTCTGTGAGCCAAAGGTGTGGACGCTGACCGCCTTGTTCGACTGAGTGCTGTTGTAAATCAAGACAGCATCAAACGCTGTGGCCAGAGTGACGGAAGAGTAAGTGATGCTGGCGCTGGGGGTCACAAAGGCTGTCGTGCCGCTGGTGCTTGGCGCAGTGCCAAAGGTCACTGTGACGCCGCCGGCAGTGTATCCACTGCCAGAGACTTCATCGGACGCAGAGTAGGCCGTGGTGGCCGCATTGACAGTGGCGCTGGCCAAGTACAGCGCAGCCTTGAAGGTGTCGGCAGTCGTTGCTGCACGGATGACGCCAGTGCCAAAGTTGTGATGACCGACCAGCAGTTCACCTTTGAAACTTGTACACATTGCCTGGGTGTTACTCATATCAATCCTTAAATTTGTTCAGTAATGCCATCAGCAAAAACACTGCGCTTGAGCGCCATGTGGACAGATCGATGCACCAACTCTTCGCCCAGCCAGTACTCAACCCAAGTCGTTGTCTCGGTGTCGTTCTCCACAGACCCCTCACGCTTTTCAAGCAGTGACTCGTCCATCTCGCCTTTTGTGGTGGTGATCATATTTATCCAAAAGTCTTTGCACGGGTAAGCAATGCACCGCCTGATGTCGCACCTCGGTCATCAGCGACTTGCAGGTCATTTAAGGCACGCTCGTACAGCGTTGCCCACACCTGAATTCTATTGTCATCTTGAAGGTATGGCGCAGCTTGCAGCAGACTTCCGTACAAATAGGCGTCTGGGCTGGACTCCAAAATAAAGTTGGTGGCCACCGATGTTGACAACTTTGACAACTTTGCGTAGTAAGTCAACTCAGTCGCATAGTTAGAGTCTGGTGTTGGCACAAGTCTGAATTGTTGGCCGACCACGCCAAAGAACTTGGGCCTGCCGCTGGCTGTGAATTTTGTTGCCTCTGCATCCAGCGCATCTATAGTCATAAAGGACAGCGGGGTAACTGGGTTTGTGCCACTGAGCTTGAAGGACTTGACCTCCAAAAAGTCATTGGGCGTTGCGCCGTACTCGGCATTGAATGACGCATTGGCCCGAACAATCATCTGCCTAGTGCGCAGCGTGCGTTCCATCTGCGCCTCGGCCAGAGAGATGAAGTCAGGGATGGCCGCCGTCAGGTCTGACCGATTGAGCCAGTCTGCAATTGATGCCTTTAGCTCGGTGTAGGTAGTCAGTGCCATTGTTGAGCCTCTTTTTCCATTTCCTCTTTGACGATCCAGGTGTGCTCATGGCGAAATTCAAATGTGCCAATGTGGCCAATTTCCTTTGAGACATCATGGTCGATGTACACCTTGTAACCAAGCTCTTGAGCTTTCTTACAAAAGAACACATCCTCACCCATGTAGCCCCGTGAAGTCTGCCACGGCATATCAAACCACGGCTCGCTCATGCCCTCAAACACCTCGCGCTTGATGAGCATTATGCCAGTGCCAATGCTTCCCACCTCTTCCAATCCGGTGGATTCTGGCATGGTGTAGACAGATTTGCGCTTGCCTTCAGCGTCATAGTTCTGGGCAGTCGGGCCAGTGGGCATCCTGCGCCGTGCGCAATTGGCGGCCACGATGGGCTTGTCGTGAGCCAGCAGCTTGCCGACCATGTCCTGTGGGAAGGTCATGTCCGAGTCAATGAACAGGATGTGCGTGCATCCTTCAGCCATCGCGTCCAAGCAAAGGTCAGCCCTTTGGTTTTGGATAATTGTGCCTTGCATCAATTTCAGACTGATTGCGTCTGTGGTGTTGAGCGTGTGATAGGCCACCATGTTCACCATGCAGTAGGTGTAGTTGGTGTGAACCTGATCACGGGCAGGGGTGCAAACGGCAATGTAGTTCATACTTTCCCAGGTCGTGTTCTAAAAAATTGGTTGTCTGAATCGTTGAGCCAGCGCTTCATGTACTCTTGATCATCGATCTTGCCCTCGGCCTTCATCTTGTAATAGAGAGCTTCGGGGATAGATGCCACCAAGTGCCACTCGCCATTCCAATTGGCCTTGCCGTCCACAGCGTTGTAGATGGCCTTGTTGGCCTCAATAACCGCCGTTACATCTTGTTCTGTTTGGATCGTCACATCGCCAGTTTCTGGATTTTCATGCCAGTAACGCGAGATGCCCTGATCTTTGTTTTCGCTAAGTAATCTTTTGTGAATCATTTAAAAAAGGGCCAGATTTCTCTGGCCCTTCCCGTTGCTTACTATTAAGAAGTAATCAAGTCAGCGGCCAAGCCGTGGGCATTTTCCGCTAAAACGAGGTGGCCCCATTCGCAAATCAGCATACGTTTTTCCGCATCGCCGGTCTTCGCCAGTTCGACTTGCTGGTAAGGACGCAGCACAGTCATTTTGGCGTAGTCAGGGTCGATCACCCACGCATCACGCTCACGCTGGAATCTGTTGGCAATTACCGACACATTCCCGAAGTCGCTAACGTAGATATCAACCGCGCCGACCAATGTCGCAGGCTTTGCACCGCCGTCAATGTTGAAACGGCTGGAGGCAATACCAGAGAAACCAGATACGCGCTGCTTGTTCACAGGGCCGCACATCAGGATCTTCGGTGTACCACCAGCAGTCCACACCTTCTGGATCACATTCTTGAGAATGGTTTCAGTGAAGGTACGCACATTGCCATCGGTACGGGCGCTGTTTGGCAGCGTTGTATACGATGGATCAGTACCGTTGGTCTGCTTGTCGGTGTTTGTTTTCACAAACGCGCCGAGGGATGCAGTCACACGGGCAGTCGTAGAATCGCCAGCCACAGCGATACCGCCGTTCAGCATGACAAATTCTTGGTCACGTTTTAGCTCGCTCCCGCGCTTCGCGATTTGATAGGCCAGCTCGCTGCGACGTCCTGCCTTGTTCACCACTTCTTCAGTAGCCGACAAGATGATCGTCTTGCGTGAGATCTGTGCGTAGTTTTGCAGACGCACAGTAGCAGTCACAGCGTCAAACGATGCGACATCGTCACCCTCAAGCTGAGCATTGGCAGCGGCTGCGGCCAATGTATCGGTTTGCCATTCGAACAGGCTGTTGGACACATTCTGGCGTCCAATGTTGCTCATGTAAGGGGTCTCTTCAGGTGCAATGTTGGTGATCACATTGCTAAGATCTTCCCGAATACCCTTTGCAGAGTAGGTCAGGAATGTGTTGCTTACGATAGCCATGATTTCCTCATTTCAATAAAAGTTCAATTGCAGATGCCGCATCATCGATGCGGCCGGTTTTTGCAAGACGCTGCTTTGCGCGAACACTCTCAGTCGTTGTCGAAACCCGACCCGCTGCTCCTGGCTTGGCTGGTCGTGGGCCATTGTTCACCACAGGCTTGATGCCTTGACGCTTACTTACCATCTGGTCAAACAGTGCCGCTTTCCGCAGCAGTAAAACCAGCCGGTGATCGTAAACACTCTTCAAGTCTTCATCAGAAAAACCGGCAGACTTGGCAGACTCAATCAGCATTGCTTTTTCGAGCTTTGCTTTCTTTGGATCTTTCCACTCTGGCAGTGCCGCCAACAGCGCATCTTTCTGGCTTTCCAGATGCTGCTGCATAGACTGCTGCTGCTCTTGCTGACTCAACTGGATAAGACGCTGCTGTTCGGCCTGAATAGCGTATGCCTTTTCCTGTCGCTCCCGCAAAACCTCTTTTTGCCGCACCCACTCGATTGGGTCTTCGTTGTAAAGACGATCCAAATCGACCTGCGGCTCTGAAGCCTGAAGCTGGGCTTGCAATGCTCCCAACAATTGAGCGTACTGTCCACGCTCGGCCCGAACTGCCTGCGTCTCTGCCTCGACTTGCTTTCGCACCTCGGCAATCTGCTGCGTTTTTCGGGTGTAGTCCTGAGTCCTTGAATAGCCTTTTTGGAGTTCGTCCAGCGTCACAGCGACTTCCTTACCGTCAATTTTGACGGTGAAAGTCTGTGGCTGTTCTTGCTCCTCTTGCTCTTCCTCTTCTCCAGACTGTTCCTCCGAGGTTTCTTCATCTGGCGCGTCTTCCACACCAGACTCATCATCCTCAGAAGCCGCTGCCTCTAAGTCCTCTTCGGACTCTTCGGCTGACTGCGTCTCACCAACTTGCGCTTGTCCTTCTTCAGGGGCTAACATTGCTGAGATTGCACTGGCCGCATCGGCCAAATTCGTTGCTTGTATTTCTGCCATAGTATTTTCTTAAATTAGATTTTTCTGTGATTTAGTGATAGCGCTCTGTGCAATCTTTCCGTTGTCCATTACTTTGGTCAACTCTTGCTTCAAGCCACTAATGGCTTGCAACATGCACCACGCTGTCTCTCTCTTCACAGACTCTTCGGGTTTCGAGGATCGAAATGCCCAAAGTTGGTCGTTTTCCAATTTTTCAATCGCAGCGTTGAGGGTTTCGTCCTCAAGTAGCTGCTTGGCCTTGCGGCCTTTGTTTACCTGGTCTTCATTTGTCACTTACTGTGCCATTCCTTGAAAGGTTGATGGGGGCATCATCGGCTGCATCGGGGGCTGCTGCTGCTGCTCAATAAACTGAGCCGCCTGCTGCTGAGCCAGCGCTGCCTGCTGACGAATTGCTTCACGATCAATATTCTGAGCCGCATCGATCTCAGCCGTACTGATCTGTGAGTTGTACTTTAACTCAATTTCATACTTTTTGAGATACAAATCTTGAGCCATCTGGTCGCGCTTCAAATCGTCATCCATCATCATTTGTTGCCGCTTGAGTTCCAACTCTGCCGCCTTCTTTTGGATGTCGGCTTTGATGGACTCGGCCTGCACCTGCGCCAGCAACTCCTCTGGCGTGGCTTTCGGCGCTGGTGGCGCTGGAGGCACATAGTCGGCAGGGATGTCCTGAAAGTAGCTAGACGCATCCTTGAACCCAGACAACTCCACGATCTTGCGCAGCGTGTTGGAAAACTGCTGTGGCGTGACCAATGGGTTTTGAGTGCCAAGCTGCTGCAAGATCTGCTCTTGCTTGGCCATGATCATCATCAGACCTTGCAAGCGCTCGTTGGTGTCGCCGTTGCCCAGACCGATGTTGATGTTGGCATCCATGCTGGCATCCCAATACCTTGGATCAATCTGCACCCACTCGTTGCGCATTCGCACAGTGCGTGCTTTGTCTTGGTGCGTTGTGGCCAAGAACAAAATGCCATGAAAGAGCTTTTTCATGCCCTCTGCCAGAATCCGCGCCGTCAACTCAATGCGACCTTGGCTGGCTGAAATCGTTGCATTTACCGCCGCCTTGGTGGACGATTGCAGCGCGTCAGCGTTCAGGCCCATCGCCGCCTTGCTCATGCCGGTGCGGTCTTCCTTTATCTGATCCATGTACTCCAACATTGGGAATGCGGCCTGTCCCACAAACGGGGTGGTCAGGGGTTGCACCATCCCAGGCGCACGCATCCGGATGATCGCGCCCGTCTCATTGTTCAGCACATCGTCAATGTTGACTTGACCCTCAACCACCGCCGTGCGGGGGTGGATCGACTGAGCCAGACTGTCCAGCGTATTGCGGAGGATCTCAGACTTGATCTCTTGCAGGTCGCGGGTGATGTCGAAAACGGACATGGCCTCCAGTGGGCTGGTGTGCGGCTCTGGATCACATGGAAAGTCAGCAAACGGAATGTAGCTGGCCGGCAGATTCCTGACCACCTTGTAGCCACCACCCATGCAGCAGACTTTGCGCAACTCGGCAATGCCATCACCATCAAAGTCCACACGGGAATACGCCTCGATGTACAAAACCCTGCGCATCATCGGGTTGGCAGCGTCATTCGTGCCGAATGTGGTGCTCAGTGGCTGCCGCGCCAAGTACTCGTCATTGCTGTCCAAGTCTGTTGTCGACAGATTCTCTTCAATCTCGTCTTGGTCATAGCCCATCGCAATCAGATCGGCCACAGTGGCCATCTGCCTGTGGGCAATGATGGTGGAATCGTCAAATGACCGAGCGCGTCTGTCCAGCAGCAATTCCTCTGGCGGCACGGCCATGATCCTGATCCGGCCATCCTTGGTGATGCGCTTGATCTGCACATCGTGAATCATTGGCGCTGGCATCGTCACCGGCTGACCCGTCATCGGGTCAATCGTGGTCATCTGCATCTCGTCAATATCTGGGTCTGGGTAAGAAACCACGATCTTGACTTCAGCACCAGGCTCTTGCATCAGCATCTCTAGCGTCTGGTCATCAAGGCCGGAATACTCTTCAATCCGTACCTTTTCTTCATCTTCCCACCAAAATTTCGCAATGCCGCACTTGCGCACCAGCGCATCCTTGAAAATGGCGTAGGTCGTTAAAAATCCGTTGTTGTCGTTTTGATAAATGTAATTGACATAGTCGGTGGCCTGCTGTGCCATCTTGGTGTCTTCGGGGCCTCTGGGCGTAAATTCCACCACATTTTCAGAACTAAAGAAAACACGCATCAGGCTGGGCAGCATGGCGCTGACAGTGTCGCGCACCTCCATCGCCACCACCTTGCTGTTGCCCTCGACCTCATTGCCGAACAGGTCGCCTCGGTAGTACTCAGTCCCCTTGGCGCGTGTAGGCGACAGGTCGCTGTCCACATAGCTCACCGCATCGGTCAGGTCTTGCGTGATGATCGCTTGCAGTTCCGCATCGTCCATCGGCTCGGTGGCTGCAATGTCGGTGGATAGATTTTCAGTGACTTTTTCAATCATGGCTTGACCTTTGTTAGAACCACAAACATGGAGTCCACAGCCCTCGGGGTGCGGATAATTTCGTCTTGTGGCAATTCTAGTGCTTCTCCCAGCTTTGAGAGCCTCATTTCCAACATGGTCAACTCAAACCTGTCTGGCCATCCTAAGTACCAGTGCCAGTCGGTGTAGTAGCGCCAAGAGTTTTCGTTGAATGCCCTGACATGGGTCGGATCTTGCCACGCGCCAAGGCTCAACTCGTATGGCACATGAATCCGCATCTCCCCGCCCACCTTCAGCAATTCCTTGCAATTGGTCATGGCAGTAACCAAGTCAGGCAAATGCTCCAAGATGTCATTGGCCAAGATCACATCAAACATGCCGCGCTCAATTGTCAGCAGCCCCTTGCGGGTCTTGAGCACTTCACCCCAATTGACTTTTGTGATATCCAGCAGCCAATCAGGTTTGACCCTTGCCTGAATATCTGCATTCAAACAATCTTCACGCCAGTCCTTGCCCGAGCCTAGATTAAGAATCAAACCATGCCTTTGCATATTCTGGACGATTTTCTTTGATCCACGGCAGTGCATCGTTGTGCAGTTTGTTGGCATCAAAGCCAATTGTGTTGCTGCCGATGTGGTGGACATAGCTGGCACTTACAAAATGCGAGTAGCCTTTTTCAATCAGATCCCTACAATGCACATCATCTGAGTACCAATTGAGAGGGGGAAACTTTGCCTCTTCAAATGCATCGCTTGAGATCCACGCGAATATCGGGCTGATTTCCTCGACCATCTTGATGTGAGCTTCACTTGGGAACTTGTAAAAATTCAACTTCTCAGGTTTCTCAGTAATCCTCACATTTTGACAAGCCCGTGCCGCATCAGTCCTTGACGCCACCCATCCGGCTTTGACGCTGTGCATGGTCTTGATGATCGCCACATCCTCCATCAGCACCTTCACGCTGGTCGGCGTCAGCACGATGTCATCGTTGGCCACGATGCAAGATGACCAATCCTTCATCGCCTCGCCAATGATCTCGTTGTAGTCATCGCCAAAGTTTCTTGGCTGGCCATAGATCTTGAAGTCAACCTCAAAGTTCTCAATGACCGACTCTGGGCCGCGCAGGTAGACCGGACACTCTGGCGCGTATTGCTTGATCGACTCCAGCAGCACGGCCAAGCCATGCCCCCTGACTGTGGCAATGACAATGGGACTGATCATTTCTTGGCCTTGTTTCTGGCGCTGATGGCCGCCGCCTTACTTTTGGCATCGGCCTTGGAGCTTGCGCCCCATGCCTTGAGACTCAGCAGCAGCCGAGTCGGCTCGCCGCCCTTCATCTCAGGCCCAGGCATGTTGCCCATCCTTGCCAAGAAACTTGCCCGTCTCGGGTTGTCTCCGGCCTTGACGGGTGCTTTCAAGTTCATGCCCTCGGCCTTCGCACTGGCGCGGCCCTTGGTATTCAAACCACCGGATGGGCTTTTACCCTCCTTGCGCTGCCAAGCTGCGGTCTTCATTTCTTCTTGACGGGCTTGGCAGTCTTGGCCGCAGCCTTGAAGTCGGCAGCGCTTGGTGCGCCCTTAGACCCAGGCTTCCTCATCTTTTCTTTGCTGCCGGCTGCGATACGCGCCTGTTTGGCGTTGATGTTGGCATAGAGTCCAGCTTTCATTCCTCTTCTCCCTCTTCGTAGTTTTCAGATTCTTCACCATCTTGCTCGCCCGTGTTCGGGCCGCCCACCACCCATGCATCGCATGTCCGGCTGGCCGCGCACTTGAAATCAAATATCTCGCAGTAGCCCAGATCTGCCAGCTTGATCGTTCCCCACGGGTCTGCTTCCATGCCGATGCCTTGGGCAATGCATGCCTTGATCTCGTCAGAAACATTGAATGCCGCGCAGTTACCGCACAGGCTTTGCTTGGAATCCTCAACACTCACATCCCACTGGTCGGCCTTCTTTGCCCAAAAGGCAGTATTTGGCAGCTTGGGATTCTCAGGGCCATAGGCCGCTGTGGTGATCGCCTTGGCCCGATTCTTCAGGTTGAGCGTGATGTCTTGCGTGGGCATCGGGCAGTTCTCGCCTTCGCTCATGTCCTCGCCCTCTTCCTTGTCCATGACTTGGCTCATGGTGCGCTGTAGCGTGGCCATTATTTTCTCGCCTTGTTCTTTGCTGTGCGCTGACCGCGCATGGGCAGCTTGGCCTCAGACATTGCAATGGCAATGGCCTGCTTTGGATTCTTGACGGGCTTGCCACTGGATGTCAGCTTGCCGGACTTGAACTCGCCCATCACCTTGCCGACCTTCTTCTGAGCCTTAGTCATCATTTTCATAAATCCCCCTGGTTGTGAATGTCCAATTATGCAGTTCTTGATAGGTTTCGGCGTAAGGGTTGACTCCACTTGCTGCTGGCCACCGACCCAAACATCCCCGCCACAGCGTCACTTGCAAAGGTCAAAACAAAGGCATCGGCCTTGTCCGGTGACGGCAGACCTCTCTTTTTGATCTCATCCTTGCCCTCAATGGCAATTTTGCCATTGCTGGTGAAGGTGTAGCGCACTGTCGCCAACTCGCTGATTAGCACCTCATCCTTGGGCAGTTTGCAGTCCCGCGCCTCAAGCCACGCCTTGGACTTGTACCAAAGCTCGGCCTTCAGGTTGCGGTATGTCCCGCCCATCGCCGGGCTTTCACTCACATTGATCCCCCTGGCCGGCAGCCCAAGTTCCCGCAGCCGATCCACCACCCCAGCCCCCAGGCCGATGCTGTCCACCAGAATCTCCCGCGGCTGCTCACTCGGGGCAAGCACATTGAACTCGGCCACCACCGCCCCCGTCAACTGCATCAAGTCCAGATTCTTCCAAGTGCGGATGCTCTCCGTCACCACATTGCCCTGCCGCTTGCATAGCGCTGACCTGTCCGAGCCAAACCGCGCCACATCCAGCCCCCAGACCATCGGCGCTGACTTGCTGGCCGCCACATCCCTGTGCAGCGCACTCTCCAGCAAGTCCATCGGGATGACAGTGTCATCGTCCCCTTTGGGAAACTCCCCGATCACCCTGATCCGGTAGACATTGCTTTCTTCGCCATAGCGCTGCGCCATCTCTTTGACATACTCATCACTCACCCGTGGCGAGTCGGTGCATGCCACCTGAAAGGTTGTCCACTCGCCGGCCAGCCGTGTGTGCGTGTCGTAGAAAAACCCGCTTGATCTCACCGGATTGCCCAAAAGCAATGTCACCGCATTGTGGCCAGACATGCTGCCTGCGGCAGCCTCAAACACCTGCTCCGGAACACCAGACGCCTCATCGGCCACCAGCATCACATACTCAGAGTGAATGCCCTGCAAAGCCTCGGGCTGCTCGGCCCGTGATGTCCTGGCTGAAATAAACATCTCAGTCGGCGCAGCGTTGAACTCGATCCTCTCCTGCTTGACAGTCAGCAGGCTCTGCAAAGGCGCAGGCATCGCGTTGATCCACCTCTTCAACTCCGCAAACATCGCGTCATACAACTGGCTGCTGGTCGGCGCTGTCACCACCACCTTGACAGGGCTGCGGGTCATGAAGTACCAGAGCATCGCCCATGAGCTTGCCGTACTCTTGCCCACCCCGTGGCCGCTTCGCACGCTGATCTTTCGATCTCCACGGGCAATCGCCCCCAAGAACTTCTCTTGCCACGGGTCTGGGTCTACGCCCAGCACCTCCTTGACGAAAAGCACGGGGTCGTTGTGGTATCGCTCAACCCACTCGGCAAAGACATTTTTTTTGATCATGTTGGCGGTGTGCATGTGTGAATT
>Ga0315905_10005455_pt1 | contig 12960 bp, 18 predicted proteins | sample LakEriMetagenome_5_FD_203522 | JGI IMG/M metagenome (GOLD analysis project Ga0315905, IMG submission 203522) | Freshwater fungal communities from buoy surface, Lake Erie, Ohio, United States - Buoy 4 MA121 | ecosystem: Environmental > Aquatic > Freshwater > Lake | place: USA: Lake Erie, Ohio... | reverse complement strand
ACCTTGCTTGATAATAATGAATCAGTTAAAATATTGGATCTTTATAATGATGATTTTACAAGACCCAGAACTGATTTAGTACAATCATATAAAGAAGCGGTAACATGGTCGGATAGAATTTACATTATATCCCCAGTTTGGTGGTTTAGATTAACACCAAGAATGGAAACATTTTTTGATGAAGTTTTTACACCAGGATTTGCATATAACTTTGTACCTTTAACTAAACTATATGGCTATCCAAAACCATTATTAAGTGATAAAAAAGTTAGAACTTATTTGACACACGGAGCTCCTGCACTTCCGGTACAAACTTTATATCTTAACTCAGTTAAATTAAGATTAGTAATGGGTGTTTACTCGTTTGTGTTTGGTTGGTTTAAAACTAAAACAAGACAATTCTGGAGTGTGCCATTTGTTTCCCAAGAAAAAAGGGAATCCTATTTAAGAAGGGTAGAAAAAGATATAAAAAATGATTTAAAGAATGGATAAAAAAATTATAAGCATATTACAGGACGAAATTACCAGACAGGACAACGAGCATAATTTTATTGCATCGGAGAACTTTACGTCAGAAGCAGTAAAATTCTATTGTGGATCCGATTTTACCAATAAATATGCTGAAGGATATCCTGGTAAAAGGTACTATAATGGTTGTAAGCATTATGATGAATTGGAAAATTATGGAATTGAATTAGTAACTAAATTATATGGTTGCAATTTTGCAAACATTCAGCCGCATAGCGGAGCTAACGCAAACCTTGCAATATTTAAAGCATTTCTTGATCCCAATGATACAATCTTAGGAATGGATCTATCTGCGGGCGGGCATCTTTCACACGGTTCTCCAGCAAACATCAGTGGAAAATGGTTCGATAATCATTTTTATGGGGTAGATGCTGATGGTTGGTTAGAGTACGATAAAATACAAGCTCAAGCCCTTGAATTAAAACCCAAGTTAATTATTGCTGGGGCATCGGCATATCCCCGACAAATAGATTTTAAAAGATTCAGAGAAATAGCAGATTCAGTTGGTGCTTATCTTTTAGTTGATATGGCACACTATAGTGGGTTAATTGCTGGTAAAGTTTATGATTCTCCGATACATTATGCAGATTTTGTAACCTCAACAACACATAAAACTTTACGAGGAGCAAGAGGTGGTATGATTCTTTGGAACAATCCAGAATATACTAAAAAAATAAATGGTGCTGTTTTTCCAGGAACACAAGGCGGACCACTAATGAATCAGATTGCAGGTAAAGTACAAGCATTTTCGGAAGCTTCAGAATCTTCATTTAAAATATATACTCAGAATGTAGTTGAAATGGCAGATTATATGTGTACTATATTTATAGAAAATGGAATTAAATTAACAACGTCCGGAACAGACTGCCATATTATTCTTATTCATACCGGAGATAAATCAGGAAGAGAGGTAGCTGATACTTTGGAATCGGAGTATAATATTGTAGTCAATAAAAATAGCGTACCAAATGATAGTAGAAATTTTATTGATACTTCGGGTATTAGAATAGGTACAGCAGCAATGGTAACAAAGAAAGGTGCTAATAGAGAATACTTTAAAGAAATTGCTATAAATATTATTAAAGTAATAAAATGAATAAATTAGATAAACAATACACAGACTTACTTCAAGACATTCTTGACAACGGAGTAACAAAACAAGACAGAACAGGTACAGGAACAATCTCAGTATTCGGAAGACAAATACGTCACGATATGAAAGATGGTTTTCCTTTACTTACAACTAAGAAAATGCCATTCAAAACAATTGTAACTGAATTGTTGTGGTTCTTACAAGGCAATACAAACATAAAGTACTTAGTTGATAATAATTGCCATATTTGGGATGGTGATGCTTATAAGAATTATGAGAGTAATTGGTTAAAAGAAAACCCACCAATGGCCGGGCCTTATACTGATTCTTGTTTGACAATAAGTGAGTTTATTGATAAAATTAAAACTGATATTGTTTTTGCTATGAAATGGGGTGAATTAGGTAGGATTTATGGTAGGCAATGGAGAAAATGGCCATCCATTAAAAGAATAGGGATTGAAACTGGTGACACAATATACAAAGCATACCCAGATTATGGCGAAGTAGACCAAATTCAAAACCTAATCAACGACCTTAAGAACAATCCAGACAGTAGAAGATTAATGGTTAATGCTTGGAATGTTGGAGAATTAGACCAAATGGTTCTTCCACCTTGTCATTATGGATTTCAAGTTTACACAAGTGAATTAAGTGATTTAAGACGATATAATATTTGGTTTAATAACAACTATGAAACAGGTATGGAAAGGCTCTTTGACCCGAAAAACTTGCCAGATTTTGATAACCCATATTATACACCAACACCAAAGAGAGCAATCTCCTTAATGTGGAATCAACGAAGTGTAGATACATTCTTAGGTTTACCATTCAATATTGCAAGTTATGGTCTGTTGTTAGAAATCATTGCTAAAGAAGTCAATATGGTACCTGATGAGCTAATTGGGAATCTTGGTGACGTTCATTTATATTCAAACCATATTGAGCAAGCAAAAGAACAGATCGGTAGGGAATTAAGTTTAACTGAACGTCGAGAAATGGTTACACAGGAAATGTTTAATCAAATCTATAATGGTGGAGGTCCCGAAACTTTATCACATTCAGAAATTGATCAATGGAATATTTCTAGAAAAACTAGAGAGTCATTTCCATTACCCAAATTATCATGTCTGGACGAATATTGGTATTTAAACGATGTTGAATTGGTTGGCGAAATACCATTTGCTGAGAAAATAGATAAATTTAGACCTGATTTTTTCCAAATGCAAGATTACCAATCACATCCAGCAATCAAAGCACCACTAAGTAATTAAAAATATGAAAACACTAATTATCTCTGATCTGCATATAGGATCTAAAGGTTGTCAAACTGAAGAAATTCTGGAATTGCTTTCAGATGAAAGCTACCAGCGATATATTTTGGTTGGCGATATCATTGATGGTTGGCTATTTACGAAGTATAAAAAATTCTCATATCAACACGCCAGGGTAATCAGAAGACTACTTAAGCTTTCTAAGAACAAGGAGATTATTTGGATTTCCGGTAATCATGATGAGTTTGTTAGAAAATACACTCCGCTTGAATTAGGTAACATCAGAGTTGTTGACGAGTTCATTGAGAATGGAGTCTGGTATTGCCACGGTGACAAATATGACGGGATCGTTAAAATGCATTGGCTTGGTATGCTTGGTTCTGTCGGATACGATCTTGCTATTGTGATCGATAGATTCCTTAAGAAAATGGGAAGAACTACAAGTCTTTCTAAATACCTAAAGGACAATGTTAAAGCAGCAATATCATTCATGATTGATTTTGAGAATGAGATGGTTAGACAGGCCAAGAAAAGAAATTGTCACACTGTTATCTGCGGACATATCCACAGTCCCGAAGATAAAATGCTGGATGGTGTTAGGTACATGAACACCGGAGATTGGGTAGAGAATTGTTCATATATACTCTGCCAAAAGAACAGACTAATACTATGCAAGACCAGATAACGGTAGTTATACCATGCTATAACGAGGAAAAATACATAGGAAGAACAATAAGACATATTTATCGTCAGCTAGATTCTGATGGTATACGTATAATAGTTGCTGATGCTGGATCCACTGACGGAACAATCGAAAAAATCAACGTGCTCCGGAATAATCTGGACATCACCATTGATGTTATACAGGGAGGGTTACCATCAGTTGGTAGAAACGAGGGGGCAAAATTAGCAACAACACCCTATATACTTTTTGTAGATGCTGACGTCACATTTACTAGCAAGGACGTTATAAAGAAATCCCTTAATGAAATGCTGACCGGCAACTATGATATGGTTGGTACTACTCCCAAATATAAAGGCGAAAGAGATAGAAGAGCGGAGATGATGTTTTTTGTAAATCGCTTATCTACATGGGTATTGTCTAGAACAATGCCATTTGCGATAGGTGGATTCGTACTAATATCAAAATCTAAGTTTGATGAACTTGGTGGATATGACGTAAATGCCAAGCAGAGTGAAGATTGGTTACTGAGCAGACAAATAGACAAGAAAAGATTTAAACTCATCTTTAATCTGATGACCCAAGATAACCGTAGATTTAAAAAATATGGTTATCTAAATATGCTGAAACTTGCATTTAGAAATTGGCTAAATAGAAATAATAGCAATTATTTTTATAATGCACAAAACTACTGGGATTAATTAGCATCTAACGGTTGAGTGTAAAAAATCGTTTTAATGTTTTTTACACTTTGTTATGTGTAGGTGTGGATTATTAAGGTAAAATGTTTAATCGGAGAACTAAACAAAAATTTTAAAAGAAAAAGAAGGGTGGATTTTTATCATTTTAATCTATTTATATATAAAAGAAAACAATGAAAGATTTGAAACAATTTATTAAAACAACCATACGAGAGTTTTTGAATGAAGGTTATGAAAAAGATTCTGAAAAAATAATATTTTCTAAGAAATACTCAGATGGCTTTTTTGACCATTGTAAAAAGAACATAAAAAAAATAGTTAAAACATTGTTATCTGAGGCGTATTATGAATTCAAATTATATGATTTGAATGTTGTGCTAACGATAGATGATTTAGTAAACGCTAATGGAAATAGAACTATTGGAGAATATGATGATGAAATAAATGAATTAAGAATTGTATTATTCAGTTATTTTAAGCGTTTTTTAGATGGGTTAGATGACCTTTCTGAGTTGACAAAAGATGAAAAAGAACTTATTGGTGGTGGAATTACGAATATATTGATAGCGGCAGATAATGAGTTTGCAGAAAATATCCAAGATTCTATAAAACAGGTTTTTTACCACGAAATGACACACCATTATGATAATATTAAATATGGTAAAGGATATTCTGATTCAGCTGGAAGATTAGAGTTAATTAAAAGCGAAATAGAGGACGAAGAAAAAAGATTTGGTTATTATGTGAATATACCACATGAAATAGATGCCAATTTTATTTCTACATTAACTATTATGTTTGATAAACATGGGGAAGGTTATGGAGATTTTAGAACCTTTCAAGAAATGTTTTTAGGTTATTTTCCAAAATGGAAAGAACTATCTAATGAAAATAAAAATAAAGTTATTAAAAGATTATATAAATTTTTTGACAAATTAAAACATTAGAGGTATATTCTACCTAAATATTAATTAGAAGGATGAAGGGAACACTTACACATAACTAAATAGTAAGGGTGTTTTTAAGCTCGTAGCAAGCACCAATTGATATTTAATATAAACCTACATAAAAAATGAAAGAAGGCATTATAGCTGGTAATTTCGATGTTATACAGCCATATAGATTTAATTCCTATTAGGAAATAATGGGTCCGGGAGTATTTCTGGATCTTTTTTGTTTTTAAGGTACTCTATAGCTGCTCTCCCCATCTGATCCATAGTATCTGACAATTCAAAACCACCGGAAACCTCATTATTAGAATTAGCTGGCAAGTGTGGATTCATTGCTTCCAGTCTTTTCTTGATGTGATCTAAGTACTCTTTAGTTGGTGTCATAGTGTATATAACCAACATAAAATTTTTTTGTAACGGGATAATCATCTATATTTGTAGAAAATAATACGAAATGAAATTAATAGCTTTATATCTAACATTCTCCTTACTAACTATTAATGCACAGGTTACTAAGGTTGATTCTACCACTAGAAGTTACAATAATAACATAATAGAACTAGCCAATTCAGTTCAGAAAAAATGGGGCTCAAAGAAAAACACAGTTATAATAGTTGACTTCTCCAAACCAATGGAAGTTGAAAGACTATATGTAGTTGATCTTGATTCTCAAAAAATCATTAAATCATCAAAAGTTTGTCATGGTATAGGATCGGGGCAAACCTCGATACCATCCAAATTCTCAAACACGCCAAATAGCAAAACGAGCTCAAAGGGAGTAATGAGAACGGCAGAGAGCTATCAGGGCAATTGGGGATATGCTATGAGGGTGGATGGATTACAGGATATAAATTCAAATGTTAGATCAAGAGCAATAGTTTTTCATAATGCGGAGGTACAACACACACCATACAGTTGGGGATGTTTTTCTATGCCAAAGGAAGATTATAAAAAAGTAATCGATCTAACAAAGGGTGGAAGTCTAATCTTCGTATTTTCTAACAACAACGATATCAAATCTTTTTAAATGGAATACTCAAAATTCGCAGAAATAATAATGCGGCTTAAAAAACAGGGTGAAATAACATCAAAGGCATACGAGTTAAAAATTGACTTAATAGATTTCACTGATGATCTGAATAGGGTAATTGATATTCTTATAAAGGAGGTATATGGTGAAGAGGGATATGATTGGTTTACCTGGTTTTGCTATGAAAGCGATTTTGGTGAGAAGGATTGGAGCAAGCTACCATGCTATAAGAGTGTGGATGGCATAATGACAAAAATTCACGAAGCTGGTGAAGTCCGCTACGGAGCAACCGATGAAAACGGAGAACCCATATGTCATTCGATAGAATCAACCTGGGAATATTTGGAGAAGAATTACGGAGAGAAAAAGGAAACACCAAAGGAAAGCGCCTGGGATAACATCGAGAAAAGCTTTAATAAGATCAAAAAAACACCAAAAGGTAAAAAATAGGGAGAAACCAAATAATATAAACCAAATAAAAAGAACATGAAGAAATTAATTATCGCCGCCGGATTACTATTAGCCTCACAAGCATTGATTGCTCAAACGGAAACCACCAAAAAGAAACGTGAGCCAGCATATGGTGATTTTGTTTATGTGTCGTCAGGCATGGATACATTGTATCTTTCATTGGAAAGTCCAATAAGTGAGATGACAAGACTTGCATGGGCATCTGATCCGAAATGGACAGGAAGTAATCCAACAATAGTAATGATACCACAATCAGAAATAGACAGAAAAAAATATAACAAAAACAAATAAAATTATCACATGGCAAAATCGGAAGGGTTACGTGCAATAAAAAAGAAAATATTGGCTGATGATATTGATTTAACATATTATGATGATATGGCTCCCAGCAATCAACAGCTTGAGCTTGAGGATGACGGGTTGGATAAAATAGATTTTAGTCAATGGACAACCAATGGAGATGGAACCTATATGCCATCTCCTGCAACCACTGCTACTCTTCCCCCAGGTTTATATGACATGTATTATAATAATCGTGCTGGTGAATGGACTTTAAAAAGACAGCGTATTAATACCGACGAGCTTTATGAGCTTCCAACAAAGGAGATTGGTGTTATATTAACTGATCTTAAAAGCTTCTGGAAAAAAAGACAGATGTACAAGAAGTATAAGCTTATGCACAAGCGAGGCGTACTTCTTTATGGAGATCCCGGATGTGGTAAATCTGGTATATTGCAGCTTTGTATGAAGCATATCATTAATGAGTTATCGGGTATAGTTATTAATATCAAGGACGAAGATTCAGTTAGAGGTTATGCTGATATTATACCAAAACTAAGACAGATTGAACCAAATAGACCTCTTGTTGTTATAATCGAGGATATCGATTCTATTGCATCAGAGAGCAGCTATATTACATCACAACTTCTTAATATGCTTGATGGAGTAAAGCAGATTGAAAACGTTGTTTATATTGCAACAACAAATTATCCGGAGAAACTAGAGGAAAGAATAACAAACAGACCATCGAGGTTTGATAGAAGATATTATATTTCACCACCAACCAAGGAGGTTAGAATGTCATATCTTAAAAACAAGATAGGCGATGAACTTGAGGTTGATTTTGATCTATGGGTTAAAGACACAGACGGAATGTCAATGTCACACCTAAAGGAGCTATTCATCTCGGTATTTTTGCTGGATAACACATACGAGGATGCTATTAACAATCTTAGGGACCTGAAACAAAAACCAAGAAATAAAGGACAGAAGTCTGTCGGATTCAGCAATGGAAAAGAATAATAAGAGGCCCAATGAAATCAAATTGGAGGATGTCTTCAATGACGAGAAAAAGGAAGGACTTAAGAAGTTCATTTCGGAGCACAAAGAAAAACAAAAACAATTAAAAAAATGAAAATCTATAAATTATTAATCTTAGTCCTAATATTAGCGAGCTGTGAAGGTAATATACAGGTTTCAACTAAACCAGATCCAAATCGAACGGAACTTGATAATACTTCGGAATACTACGACCAACATTATAAAGTTTATACTTTTGAAGGCTGTGAATATATTGTAATTAATAGCGGAAGTAGTAAATGGGGATCGCATAAAGGAAATTGTAAAAATCCAATTCATTACACGAAATAATATGTATAAATCATTCAACTTAACAAAAAGATACGGAATAGCATTTGAAAGATTCCGTAAGGCAGCTAAAACAATGAAGCTAAGAAAAACCGTTTATCACACAGGAATCTATAAGACAACTGATGATATTAATGGCTTTGATACTTATTACTTTGTATTGGGTAGATGCAGAATCATGTGGTACGTACAGCATAAACATAAGTGCGGGCATTCTGCCGGATAATCAAATATGAAAATAATTTTTTTAGATAACGACGGTGTAATTTGTCTCTCCAATAACTGGGGTGGCAGAAAAAAGAAGTGGTCCAAGTACAGAAGTACAAACCCCGAAACGAGTCCAAATCTAGCGGATGCTCCAGTTGAAATAAGATTTGATGACTTTGATAAAAAGGCAATTAAGACCCTTAATCAGATTATCGAAGAAACGGGAGCGGAGATAGTTGTTTCATCCGATTGGAAACTACACGCTAATCTTGAGGAGATTGGAGATTACTATGAAGCTCAAGGCATCATAAAAAGACCCATTGCACTAACACCAAACTTAGGTCAATGTACCTGGTATAATCACATAACATGGATTTGGTCACCGAGATGGGATCTGGAGATGACTCGTGTTATCGAGATTAAACAATATCTGCACGATCACCCGGAGATTACAAATTGGGTTTCTATTGACGATCTTAACATGGGTAAAAATGGGGAATCGTGGAAAGATTGGGGATTAGAAAACTTTGTACTCACTCCACGAAGTAATGAAGGTATAAAACAATCAGGGGTAAAAGAGAAAGTAATTGAATTTTTATCATAATATGCAGGATCAATTTGATGATGCATTCTACCCACTAATATGGGCACATGTACAGCAATATCAGAGATGTGTCATAAAATATGGTGAGAAAGAAAGGATAACAAAGAAGGTCAAGGAGTCATTAAACGGATGCGTCCAGAAATGGTCAGATTTACCAGCCACAATGGCATCAGCTAAAGTTATTGAATTCTTCGATTCCAAATTCCCGCATCTTGACCCATTCACTATAACCTGGCATCAGAAATACCTTGTTGGTAAGGATGATAAAAAAAGAGGGTTAATAGTATGGGAACACACAACTCCATTAAATATTCTACTCAGGGAACTGATAACAAAACAAAGCCAGGAAGAGATAAACGAATGCATGAATTCATATTCGGGGGTTTGTCTAATAAGTCGGGAGGAGGATGACACTTTAAATGAGAACAAAATGAGGACAGTTAGACCTGGCGGATGGGAAGAATGTTATTCTTTGTGTGGTATTGATGTTGTGAGAAGGGATATATAAAAGAAAAAAAAATCACAATGGATCATATTTTATCATACGATGCTATTAATGAAGCTGCAACAGCGCTTCCTAAGATGCCAGATTTTCTTAAGAAAGCTGGTGCTAAACCGGACCATGTTCAATACGGAGGTGCTAGAATGGGTAACCAACCACCAAATGCTTGGAGGTTGACAGCCAAATCACCAGACGGAAAGGAAACTTGGGAAGTTGTTTTCTTTCCTGGAGGAACATTCTCAACAACAGCAGGTTCTTCACCTAGAGGTTTCTTAAGAAGCGGGGGAAAATGGAAAGCTAATTCCACCGGTATTTTCAGTATGGGTGCCAAGACTATAAAAGGGGTGGATATGACATTTACGACATTTCTTGTACTTAATCCACCAAGCTAATAGAAAATCCATGACAAATAGGATACACAATTTCGAGTCTTTTAGTAAGATCTACGAGTCTCTCGAGGATGGAACAAGTATCATCATAGGTGATTCATGTACTCCAATAATACTAAAGAGATCAAAGACTTTAGATATGATTGGCAATGTTGGTTCAGAAAGATCATTATGGAAAAGCGGAACCGGTAGTAAATGGTTAAAAGAAGCTGTTTCAAAATATCAGGTTACGTCAAACATAAAGAATGTTGTTATAAACATCGGGACAAACGATGGATATAACCCAAAGATGGATATAAAAGGTCTTGTTGCTGAGGTGAGAAGAGTATTTCCATCGGCAAAACTTTTTGTAGTTCAAGGTTCATGGGGTTGGGGTAACAATAAGAACATAACTCTAGATAAGGTTAAAACCTACTACGATAAATTTAGAGCTGAGAATGTTGTTGTCATCGAACCACCAATAGGAAGTGTAAAAGATCCTCACAAAGATCTACCAGTGTACACACAGATTGGTGCTGCCATAGATGCTGCCATTAGAGGTGATCAAAGAGTTAGTCCTGATGTTGTTACTAATACAGGGAATAACACGGTTGCAACCGCAGTAGCTGCTGCACCAATAGTATCAGCAATCATATCAAGACCTGGAGATCCATATAAATATAAGGTTGAGAATGATCATTGGTTAGCTAAAAGAGATAATCAATCCAAATGGTATGAAATAACCGGTGTTGATTTTAAACCTGCATATCAAACATCGATCGATATACTTGATAAAGAAAATCCTAATGTTAGATCCAAAACTGCACCAAAGAAGGGTGACAATCCAGCATCTAACATGACCATTAAAAATGACACTGCAGATATTAAACTCGATCCACTTTTATTAAGTAAATTCCCGATTAAATTAAGTGGTAGCTATAGGGTACCTAATATCATTATTGCAAAAGGCGATGCCTTGCATTCATTTGATAGAAGAAAATTTGACGGATTTGGTGGTTATATGCTAACAGGAAGTCCAATTCCAAACAAATGGGCTTCGTATGTTAAATTGGATCAGGGCAAAGGAATCAATCAGGTTCTAAGCGAGCTAATTAGCTCTGGTATTAAACCAGATGTAACAGATATTAAGATCAAAGTAAATTCAGATAATAGTGTTAACTGGGAGGCAACGATAGATCAAAGTAAAGATGGTCAAGCATATGCTGGTGTTGCTTCAAGAGGATCTACCGGAGCGAATGCTGATAAAAGGGCTTTGGAACAAATCCCACAGATGAAATCAAAAAGACCGAATGCATACAACTGGAAGGAAGTGCTAGATTTGAATATAACACAGCCAGCTAAAATCAGACAATATTTTTTAAAGTATTCTGAACGTTAATTAAAACTAATAACTAATAAAAACAAGAAAAATGGCAAAACTACAAGTAATAGATTTTTACGCCGAATGGTGTGGTCCATGTAAAGCAATGGGACCTGCAATAGATGCTCTTGCATTAGAGTATAATGTGGAAGGATCCGATATAGAAATTAAAAAGTCCAATGTGGATAATGAACCTGAACTATCACAAAAATATGCGGTAAGATCTATACCAACATTAATCTTTTTGAAAGATGGAGAACAAGCTGATAAAATGGTTGGTCTACAAACAAGAGATTCGATCAAAAATAAAATCAACGAGGTTTTAGAAATGGTATAATCAGAAATCAATCTACAAGAAAAAAGCACAGCATTAATACTGTGCTTTTTTTGTTTCTGGAGTTTATGTGTAATTATCTACCCTGACCCTTGTATGATTTCTTGTAATTGCTAGAGTTCTTATTTTTTGATGTACCACTCTTAGCGTGTCTATCACAGGATGTGTTTGTTTTTTTAACAAATGAAACTGCCGATTGTGTTTTTGCCTTTGCCATTTTGATTAATTTATTTTTACACGCAGTTTATTAGACCGCGGACACATTAGAACCAGTTTTTTGGGTTCCATTTTGACTTATTAGCTTCCCTTGCAATTCTATCAAGTTCTGCCTGAGCAGCTCTAGCTTGTCTATCAAGTTCTTCCTGAGCAGCTCTAGCTTGTCTGTCAAATTCTTCCTGAGCAGCTCTAGCTTGTCTTTCGGTTTCTCTTTGTGCTGCTTCTGCTGCTTCTCTAGTTTTTCTATCAAATTCTTCCTGTGCTTCTCTAGCTAATCTTTCAGTTTCTCTTTTTGCTGCCGCTGCTGCTTCTGCTGCTTCTCTTGCTTGTCTATCGAATTCTTCCTGTGCAGCTCTAGCTTGTCTATCAAGTTCAGCCTGAGCAGCTGCTGCTTGTTCAGCTAATACTCTATCAGCCTCATCAGCCAATCTTTTTGCTTCTGCAGCTTGCTCTTCAGCTAATTTTTGTGCTGCAGCTGCATCTTCAGCTATTTGATTTGTATCAATACTAACACTTAAATCAACTTCAACACCAAGTAGTACTGCTACTTCACCACTAACTCCGATTGTTGCAACTCCATCTACATAAGTAGCTTCGCCACCGCCACCGATTCCAACTTGTTCACCAACTGATACTCCTGCACCAGCTGTAACTGAACCTTCTCTTAAATCTAATGTTCCTTCCCCATCTACGCCAGCCGATGATCCCGCTGATACGCTTCCATTTGCTACTACACCTTCATCACCTGCTCTTACTTCAAGTTCAGCTTCGTTTCCAGTTTTAATATAAGCATCTACTGTACCGCTAGCACCAAATCCTTCAGCATTAGCTTGTCCTTCTACTGTAACGTGAGCTTCGGTTGTATCTGAATAGCTTGCTTCTACGTAAACGTTATTTCCATCTAATCCGCCCTCAACCGATGCTTCAGTTCCGGTTTTAACAGATGCTTCAATACCTATTGAGGCATTTTCATCT
>Ga0315905_10005454_pt1 | contig 12961 bp, 20 predicted proteins | sample LakEriMetagenome_5_FD_203522 | JGI IMG/M metagenome (GOLD analysis project Ga0315905, IMG submission 203522) | Freshwater fungal communities from buoy surface, Lake Erie, Ohio, United States - Buoy 4 MA121 | ecosystem: Environmental > Aquatic > Freshwater > Lake | place: USA: Lake Erie, Ohio... | reverse complement strand
ATGAGGTCATCGAGAGTGGATTGCGATGAGGTGGAAGGTGCAGTGGGATGGCGTGAGAAACAAAAATGTGTATTAGGCAGAGTGAATACCTTTTGCTCGCTCGCGAAATCTGGCCTCGCTCGCACGCTCGCACTCCCTCCTGCGCTCCCTGTCCGACTCGCGCTCGCGCATCATGCGCAACATCGACTCGGCACGCTCCACGTCCTTGTCTCTCTCCTGCATCTCCATGTCAGTTCATTTCCACAGTCCACACAGGCGGAGCCGGCCCCGAGCATACCCCCTTGGATCCCGGCGCTCCTTCCCGCCGCTCCATCCCGGCGCTCCATCTCGTTGCTCCTATCCTGGCGCTCCATCTCCGTGCACGCCCTATCCCGCTCTATCGTGCGCCGGGATGGCGTGCCATCCCGGCAAGGAGGCCTTGGCCGTGTCGCTTTTCCGTGTCGCGGCCCTTTCGGCAACCGTGCACGGAGGCCGTGGCCAATCCAGGGAGGCAGGCTTGGGCCGGCTCCGCCGGCGCAGGCTTATGCCGCAAGCTTTGGTTTGCGGGCATGCACACTGTGAAGACAGAAGCGCATTTCTCACCGTGAGCTCTTGTTTTAGATGCTTGATTTCATCCTCTGCCATGGTCTTCCTCTCTTCACTGACCGAGGCCTCCAAGCGCCTGGGAGAATGAGTAACCACCCGTTACACTCATCCCCCCACACTTTGAACCAGCACGGCTCAAAACTGTGCGGCTGCAGCGGTGCGGGAGCTTGCAGATGAGAGCAGGGGGAGATAGCGGCACTCACGCGCGCTGCTCAAACTGCTGAGACGATTCGGATAGCTCGAGTTCCAGTCGCATAACCTCTCTCTTGAGCCGATCATTTGCCTCGCCCCTGCGTGATGCACTAGCGTCGTGTCAGTGTGCGTGCCACCGGCTGGGTCTGTGCATGAGACTTCCCCCCACACACGTTTGCCCACGCACCTCAGGCTCAGAAGCACATTCAGGCGTTGTTGGTCCTCCAGCATGAGCTGCCACTCTTCTTTGCTCGCCATCCGTCGTGCTTCAAATCTGTGCCGCGGGTCGAGGGTCCCTGCGTGGACGTCAGAAATGTCGTTGAAAGCGCGGCGTCAGTGCTCCTACAGGCGCAAACTTTGCGCGAATTGACTCAACACAAGTGTCGAGAAAGGCGAAACTCCTCCATCCCGATGGAGGAGTTTGCTTTCGTGCGCACGACACGCGCTTCCAAGACGGCCCCGGACCGTGCCCCTGCCGGATCCGTCGGTGCTGACGCGGTGAATGTCTCGGAGGAAGAGACGCATGCCGCTGGGGGGCGCAAGCGGAGGGAGGCGTCTCAACTGAGAAGGAGTGAATTCACTCCTTCTCAGTTGTGCTGCAAAAAGAAGGCCAAGACTAACCCCCCGCCCACGTCGCCGGAAGAGATGCTGGCGCGCCTCAACATCAAGTCGCACCCGGCCGCTGAGGATTTGCCCTCTGCGCCGCTCCGCTGTGTCTTCCTGTTCGCACACGGCGCTGGAGGCACCCGCCCCCGCTCCGAGTGCCCCACCACGATGCGCTGGGTCCGAATCCTGCAGCGCCTTGGGAATGTGGTGACGTTCGATTACCCCGCCGTCGACATCATGAGGTACACCTACATCCACAAGACCGCCGCCGCAGAGGCCCTCGCCCGCTTCCCGGGAGGGCGGCTGTTCTTGTGTGGTCATAGCATGGGCTGCCGGGGCAGTGTCAATGTGGCGTCAGCCCTCGCAACCGGAGATAGGCTCCGTGCGGCGCTTGCTGGGCTCATCCTCTTCAGGCACGCATTTATTAGTTTTACAAATGAATGCGCACGCACGCCCCCCGTGCGTGCGCCTTTCTGCGCTTGCGTGCACGAAAGGGAAGACAGGCGGTGCAGGTGTTGTGAATGTAGGTGGGTGGTTGATATTGGCGACCTCTCCAGCTACCCCTTACACGCAGAAAACCCGGCCGACCAAGAAGAGGCAACAGCCAGAGTATGTCTCCTATCGTTTTGCTCTCGCCCGCCTGCTTCTCCTCTCGAGCGCAACTTCACCCACCCTCTCTCTGTCGTGGGCGCTCACGCAGCTGCCAACAAGTCTGTCTCTGCCAGCGAATCTTGAGAAACAAGCAATAACTGGCAGATAGACGCATTGAAGCTGCTCGGGCCTGACATCAACGTGCTCTTTTGCTCTGCGACAAACGACAAGATGTCGCACAGCAGGTGTGAGCATGAAAACAAACGGAGGGAGAAAAACTTAAAACTACTGGAACCGGTAAAAATATGTGGAAAATATTCATTTCTTGCTGGGTAGTCCGCTGTGATTAATTATTTGTGGCAGGGTTTTCCGTTGTAAATAATTATGATGTGATGGAGACCGCTTGTAGATCACATGAGGAAATCTGCTCAAACACATGGTGTATTTCGGGTAGCGCGCCCGCGCGAAGCGCGCGCGCGCGAAGCGCGCCCGCTGTGTGTTTACTTTGAATCAGCTTACGAACATGTCATTAAAGAGGTGTGTGTTACGAGGTCGCACCCCAGCAACGCGCCCCCCCCTGCAGGGCGGGGTCTGTGGGGTGGCCCTTGTTGAAAGCATGCGCGCTGGAAAAGGCCCCCTCTGGCTCCCACACTTGCAGTCACAGGTTGCGTGGGTGGCTAAGGCTGCCTGATGCGCATGGCAGGTGGACGAGCATAGAGGCCGTTGCCAAGCACATGTCAGCGCGCACGAGGGTGTTTCTGGTTGGATCAGGGGGCCACGGCATGCAGCTTTCGGTGACAGCGTGAAGCCCCCCCTCTGTCCTCCTCACACGGCTGCCACGCTAACGCTACGGCGGTGACGCTGACGGGTTATCGTCTGTGACGGTGACGCTAAACGCGCACCCAATCAGTTGGGACGCGTTAGCGTCACCCAACAACTGTTTTTCAAGACAATCCTGCGTGTTCTGTTGAGGTGCAGCAGAGTGTCGGCGTGAACGTGTGACCGGTTGACGCCTGACCACGCTCCTTCTTGACCCTGTGTTGCTGTCAGAAAAGCGACCAGGAAGCCGCCCATGCAGGCCTGCTCGGGTAAGAGCGTGCGAAGGGCTGGGGAGGGCTGGGGAGGGTGCGCATGGCACGTGGCGCCTGCGTGATTCTGACCTACAAACGCTCGCATGCCTGGTGCTCTGCGGTGCTATGCGGTGCTATGCGTGCTATGCGTGCTATGCGTGACCAGAGAAGTGGACCAGGCTGTCCTAAACGCAACGCGTGAATTCGTGTCTTTACTTTGAGCGACTTTGCTGGCAACGACGCGTCGAGGTTGCTTCAACCACGCATCCAACTGCGCTTGCAACCACCCATATCCACGTCGCGCTGCAGTTGTCAGAAGGTTTCCTGAAGCATTGGCATTCGGGGTATGCCACATCTTTAACCATTTTGTTTAAACCAAATGGTTTCAAGATGTGGTTGGGTGGGCATCACGCGCAGCGCATGTTGTGCAGAATCAGCTCGCCGCGGCAGCGGTACTCCAGCTCCAGGTGCTTTCGCCTTGCTTGCGCATGCTCGGATTCCCCGAGGATGAAGGCGTTGACGCGACTTCGCAGCGACCTCTCGGACCTTGCCCGCTGCGCCGACAAGCAGCCTGCAACCATACACGCCCGTCACGCCCCAGTCAGAGCCCAGCAGGGCCTGCAACCAACGCGCCCCAGTCTAAAGCACAGTCTAAAGCATAGTCCTGTGCACCCGCATGCATGTGTGTGCGCATATGCAGCGTCACACCTGGGAAGCGGTCGATGAGGCCCTGGAGGACTTTGGAAGATGTGATGGAGTGAGGGAGCAAAGGGTGACTTGGGTCAGGTGTCGCCAATGTCCCTTGTATCTCGGCTACCAGATAGCAATAAATCTCAAGCTCCTGCGCACGGCGGCGACGGCGCGTTATCCCACCCTGCTCCACCACACTTAATATTCGACCTCCACATCTGCGAGTGTGGGTGTGGGATAGGGTACCGACGGCAGAGGATGGCACGCGTGAGACATACCTCTTGCTCGTCGAACTTGAACCTCTTGGAGCTTCTCTCCTCTGCAACCAAATTGCCACCACCAGCACCTCCAGTGCCCCCCGCATTCAGGCGTGCCGGCTGTACTTTCAGCGGGGTCCTCACACCCGCGCCCTGGTGCGCTCCCTGGTTAACTGCTCCCCAATGGTTTGGGCTGGCAGGAACAGGAGGCCTATGGATCGAATGGAATGCTCGTGAGATAGCAGGCACTGGAGCGCCTTTGGCGTCTGCGATGCGCCTGTACACTCCTGCCTCTCGGCTGTACACTCCTGCCTCTTCCCCCGCCTCAGCCTCCCCATGCGCACTCACATCATGGGGATGGCCCTCCCCCGACAGAGCACCATGGGGCCTGTGGATTGAGCAAGCACCCTCGGCTCCTGTTCCACCTTGCACACCATGTACACCAGGCTGAGGGCACGTAGCATCCTCGTATGCAGCAGGCTCTGCTGCAGGCTTGCCGGCGCAATAGCGCCCCCTGCCAGGGGAGATTGCAACCACCGGCGAGGGAGGCACGGCGCGGGGCGTGGGTCTGGATGCCAAGACGGACTTGCACCAGTCATCACCGAACTCGCACACCAGTTTCCGGAGCGTGAGGGCATCCCACAGCTGGAGCCAGTCGACCTTGTCATCGCCAAGCCAGGACCCTTTGCTGGAGGCGAAGTGCTTGGCACTTGCCCCAAACCCCCCTGGCGCGATGAAGATGCCGCGCTTTGCCCGAAGTGCTATCTTTTCTGCAAAATCCCGGACGCTGGCGTCGGAGAGGGGGGCCTGATACCGCTTCACCTGCACGGCGCACTCGTAGACGATGCTGTCAGGGTCTTTAGAAGCTACAGCTGAGGAGGCCAGGCAGCCATCAGAGGAGCCGAGTCTGCAATCAGAGGAGCCGAGGCAGCCATGAGCCCCTTCGCCAACGGCACTGCGCCGCGCCACCCATACATCCACCCCGCCGTCATGGCTGCCCCCGGTGAGAGTGACAAGAAAGTTTTGCCCGAAATAGCGGCTGACGACTTTGGCCATGTGCCACTCAAAAGTCTCAGCAGATGCCTTTCCGCTCGGTGGGCAGGTCCACCATGCCTGCCAGTCACAGCAAAAGCACACGTGCCAGCGAATCTTGAGAAACAAGCAACAACTCAATGTCGCTAACGCGCTGGCAATGTCGCTAATGCTGTTTGTGCCAAAATGAACAATCGGCATTGTTGCTTGTTTCTCACGATTCGCGTTAGGGGAGAGCGGGAGGAAACGCGCATGCCTGCCAGAGGCCATGTGCGCCAGGAGGTAGAGAGACGCGCGAGTTGTGAGCGTCAAGCATGGGAGGCCGTTGCAAGTAAAGCCGCTCCGGGTCGTTGGCGCGCAGGGAGGTGCTAGTGATGCGCGCACAGTGCGCCTGCTGCTCTTGCAGAGAGCACGCCAGGGCCCTGTGGGCTGCGGCTTCTGCGCCAAGACGCTGCACCTCTTTGCGCTCCTGCGCTAGGGATGAAGCGAGCTCCATCACAACTTGCTGCTGCCGCCGCCTCACCTCGTCCACCGCCGATCTACCAGCGCTCACCTGCGCCTTGAGCTCCTCGATTTGTGCTTCTGCTTGTGCCAGCTGCCGCGCTTCTTCATCTGCATCGCTACTGCTGTCAGTGATCGACGACAGCAGTGCGACGCGGCCGCGTGCTGGGTCTTTGGGGGCAGCACCTCTCGTGTTGGCGCACGACGTTTGCAACAGCTCATTTTGCTCTTGCAAGTGGGCATTTTGCGCCTCGAGCAGCTTGACTTGCGCCTCCAAGCGCTTCCGCTCCTTTCTCTCGACTTCCATGTGGCGCTGGTGGCATCTCTTCCACTGTTCGCGCTCGCTCGCGAGCGCCTCCTTCTCAAATGCCACGGCGGCTGCCGCCTGTTGCTCGCACTGCTCCAGCTGCCGCGCGTGAAGCGCGCGAGCCTCATCGAGCCACTCTTGCAAAACGTGCACCTCGTGCATCCACTTTGCGTTTGCCTCGCGCAGCGCGGGCACGGTATCCAGGAGCTCGCCCTGCGCATGTGCGCATGTCACGTGTATGCATCGCGGGCCTCGCTCGCCCTCATTCACGTGTATGCATCGCGGGCCTCGCTCGCCCTGCCTGCACGCCTGCACGCCCGCACACGGGCACCCACACAGGCCCGCGCACTCACACTCTGGTATGTACCACCCAGCCATAAACGCAGTCGTCCCTGGCGGCCCCGCCGTAAGATTCAGCTTCCAGCAAACCAGGCGCGGGGGCTGACAGGCGGCGAACAAAGTCGCCCTCTGGCGTTCCAAACTCGTCGCTCTCCTCGTCGCTCTCTTCTGACAGCAGCGAAACCGTGTCCGATCCCGAAGATGCGGCGGGAGAGCTGGCCAGCTCTTGCTCTCCCACCGCCCCCATTTTCGAATTTCAAAAACCTGCCTCAGTTTTGTACTGTGTACTTATTGCACGAACTCAAGGTCCCGGAGAGAGTGTCCCCCCACCGCTTTGCTGCGACTGCTTGGGAATCTTAAGGTGAGGCGGCGTGCACGTTGCTGGTGCGCGAAATGCCGTCAGTGCGCATGCGCATCAAGTGCTCCGACTGCTGCAGAGGCCTATCCGGGCAGCGAAATGCATCGCGAGATACGGGTACGCGCTGACATGCCAAAGATTGACTATTGTGTGCTGACTGTCGCAGGTAATCCCACCATGAGTGGTGGTGGGGGCAAGAAAACGCAGAAACCTCTCGCGTCGTTTTTCAGCCCAACAACAGGGCCTGCACCTGCATCGCATGGTCCCTTGAGGACTCCTGGGAGCTCAGCACAGCTGGAAGCAAAGAATGCGGTGACTGCTGTGGCCACGCAGTTTTTTGCGAAACTATGGCGCACCAACCTGTCAAGGCCACTGGGAGCTCCAACTGTTCCTTTCTGAGCCCCAATGGCACCCCGAGCTGATCGCCATGTGCCGTGATGTTATGGACACTCCTGGATTTGGTGTCACTACAGTCAAGGTCTTTGCTGACATGGTAATCTCGGACAAGATGGGTCTAGTAGTGGAGGATGCCTTTGGCGTAATGCCTTCAGACAAGTGGGCTTGGTGGTTTATGCGGCATCAAATGGGCTTAGTGATGCGTAGGGCGTCAGGCACCCCAGCAGCCCCAGAGGTGTCAGATAAGCAGGATGAACTTATGAGCTACACCTGATCACCTTGCAATTGACAGTGAGAAGAGCCCGGTGGAATTAATTGCGCTAAAACCACTAAAACCACTGAGCTAGCTCGAAGACGCCGCAGAATCTCTGAGCATGGCAGAGGCATGTCCGCCCTGCGCGGGCGCGGGGCGGGGCGTGCAGCCGGCCCGCGCAGGGCGGGGCGTGCAGCCGGAGCTGGTGGCCTCAGCGCAGGAGCTGATGCGCATGCTGCAAGTGATTGAGAGCGAGATTCTGCCCACAACATTAATGGGGGTCGCGGCAAGGAAACAAGGCAAGTCCGACCGTGCTCACCTGCAGTGCCCCGCTCCGCCGACCCCGCCGCGGGCCCGCTTCCCCCCATCCCGGCTCGCCGGTCTCGCGCCCCATCTCTTGTTCTCCTCTCCCGTTTGATGCTGTGGGCGGGCCTTCCGCGCACGGACGCCGAGGGATGACGCCGGCACGCTTCGCAGGTGTTTGGCGCGGCGGTGCTGGGACCCCCACCTGCCTCGAAACAGTAGTCGCCGACACCAACCACGAGACGGAGAGCCCGCTCTTTCGCGGCGAGGTGTATGTGCTGCAGCAATGGGCTGCAGAGACGCCGCCTGCGGCGCGCGGGCAAACGGCTGCAGACGCAGTGCTCCTCGCCACGCACGAGCCATGCTGCATGTGCATCTCGTCCATTGTGTGGGCAGGCTTCCGGAAGGTGTATTATCTGTTCCCATACCTCACAACACGGGAGCAGGGCATCCCGCATGACCTGGACATCATGCAAGAGCTTTGGAACGTTCCTTCGTACCAAAAACGCAATAAGTTTTGCGCAACCGCATGCATTATTGACCAAATCCAGGCGCTGTCGGACGGGGACGACAAGAGCAAGCTGGAGGCGTCGGTGGCACGAATAACAAGAGTGTACGATGGGCTTTCGAGCAAGTACCACTTGCTTCGAAGTTCAGCTATTCTAAACAACTCTCTTGCCTTCAAGTAGCCACACTCCCCCCTTGCGCAAGGGCGACTCGAAGGAGGCACGCCCACTGTAAATATCAGTCACTGTGAATTAAGCAGGCAATGCATTCTGTCAATTGAATTATAAACTTCAACGAGGTGCCTCAGTATGTGCATGTGATTGCTCTTGAGAAAATTGAACATGAGATTGTTCTTGAGCTGCTTGAATCACAGTATCCTCGAATTCAACCGGGCTCGCGTAAGGGGGCCCAGTCAAGGGCGTCATGCTGGTGGGGTAGGAGCGCTGGGGTCGCTCGAGGTCAGCTGAGAAAAAGACGTCGCCAATGTCTTGACGCTCTTCTTCTTCCTGTAGCAACGCCCAGCGTGGAGAAGGGAGATAGGGCAAAGGTGCCTGAGACAAAGGTGCCTGAGAGGCTTGTCCTGCGTCCTTGGTGCCGGATGCAGCGCGCGAGAAAGTGTCTGATGATTTGGAGCGAACGGACGAGGTGCGAGAAAATGCCCGCACGATGGCCTTCTCCTCTGTGTTGAGGCCTATTCGCATGAAGGGCGTATCAATGGTGCGTTGTACTTTGAGTACGGCCTTGCGCAGCTCCATCCGACATAGCGGGTCCTGGCACCGACATATGTTGTGTTCATGTTGGTATGTGCCAACGCAAGCGATTGCATAGACGCGAGGGTGGCAGAGAGGGGGTCAAGGGAGAGGGGATCGAGGGAGCAGGGGCGACGAGAGACAGACTTGGCACAAAACGGACCTGAGCCATGTCAAAAGGCCGCTGACCATACATGTTGTGTGTGCCTAGCGTCCGAATAAGAGACTCGGGGTCGATGCGGCTCACAAAGATTGGGATCAGGTCGCTAAACCCGTAGGACACAGCCATGTGCAACGGCGTGTCACCGTAGATGTCAACCGCGTCTGGAAGCGCACCTGCCTCCAGCAGCGCTTTCACGTGCGGCCCATGGTTCATCTGCGGGTGCATACACTGTAGTGAGTAGAGGGACATGACGTCTAGTCAAAGTAGAGGGGCCATGCTTCATCGTGTAGTCAAGTAGAGAGACATGCTTCATGGCCACGCTCAAAGGTCTCGGCTTTCAACACATTCTTGGATCGTTAGCACATTGCCATAGCGGTACCATCCTGTCATCACTCAGTCGTTTTCCAGGCTGTGTATGAGCCTGCCCACGATGCCCTCACTCGCCATCCCCGACGCCCTCACTCGCCATCCCCGACGCCCTCACTCGCCATCCCCGACGCCCTCACTCGCCATCACGTGAATTGACCCCGATGCCCTCACTCGTCATCACTCGCCCACAATCGCCCTCCGGCCGGCGACAGCCCGAAAGACACGCATTCAACGCCAGGGCCTGCGTCTGACCAGCATCCCCCTCTGACACTGAGATACATCGATGGACAAACCTGGCAAGCGCGGTGGAGAGGAGTAATCCATGCTCCATCGCCAAGCCCTGCTTCAAGAATCTCGAGTGCTGCGGCCACTATGGGAACAACTTGCGCTTGTTTCGCCTTCTCCGCAGCCATCTCCTCCATGTCGCGCTATTTCTCGACAGCGTGTATGTCAGATGCGTTCGTCACGTCCTTCACAATGTTCGCCCATGTCCGCCGCGCACATAGCCTTTGCGCCTTCAAAGTTGATCGCAACAAAACAACGAGGGCACAAGGGTGGAACTGGAACCTGATAGTTGACTTTCATCACGCGATCTTCGCGAAGTTCCCGCTGCTGCGCGTTGAGATGCTTGTTAAGTCTGTTTTCCAGGGAGTTAGATTGTTGAAACTCCACATGAATCAGAAGCATGTCGCAAGTTTTGTTGTGATGTTTGTGTCGTTGGTCGAATCCTCGCAGCATCACAGGTGTTATCTGAATAAACGCAAGCGAGCGACCATCCTCCTCTTGAAACGCAAGCCAGAGACACAATCTTCCTGTCCTATATTTGCCCTGCTGTTTCCTCCCCCATTCACTCGCACATGTCACCTTATCCGGTTGGTCTGGTCGCTGTTGGGAAGAGCATTGATTTGCTGTCGTAGCAAGCTGACAACCAGTGCGCGTCACAAACGTTAAGTGATGTGGCATCGGCCACCCATTTGTGACAACAAAGACCGATGAGGGCGTTAGTCCATGATGTCACAAGTGTGAATACAATACTGGACTCAGGAGAGAAGGCGAAATCACACGACATGCTGCCCCTTTCTAACATTCACCGCTCCCTTGCACACACCTGAGGTTGGCTTCGCCCTTGGCAATGCGATCTGTCAGGTTCTGTGTCTTCTCCTCTAGATCGCGAATTTGAGCGGCATATTTGCGCTGCTGTGCCTGGAGATTCGACAAATGACCTCGTTTACTTGTTGTTTCCTCCAGCTTCGCTGCTGTCAGGAAAATGGCCCCCGTATCCATGATGCGCTCAAAGCATGGTTCGTCCTGCAAACGGGTTCTTTGTGCGTCAGCTTTTCCGCGATACCCGCACACGCTTTGCAGAAGTATGCGCCTCTGCTCTTCACTGCAATGCCTGTTGTCTTACCGGGCACGCTGCAGCGGCGAGAATCGGCACGTACTTGGAGTGCGCGTTATTGGCAGCATTGATTTGCTCTGTGAGCGATTTGCATTTTGGGTGACGCGTAGCGTCGCGCCGGTCTTTCATCTCCCGTTTTCGGCGCTCCTCCTCCACTCGCCGTTGGCCAGGAGTTGGAATGTCGTCGAGGCCAGTGGTATCCATTTCCTCCTCCTCCTCCATCACGTGTCGGCTCAAGTGCGCATCTGGCTCTGGCTTGGTGGCGGACTTGCTCAACTTTTCGCGCAGTTGTTTCATGAAGACAATGGAATCGTCTCGTCTGCAAGCATGCCACCAGGGCAGGACTCAGGCGATAGCATCTCAGAACCTTAAAACTTAAACCCTTAAAACCTAAACCTGAGATACCCGCGAGGCGCTGTCTGTCGTTCGTTTGACCACTGCTACCGATCCAAATCTCGCGCGTCGTGCGCAACCCGCACGTGTGCACACTCACCTCGAGGCCGCGATAATGTGGTCATTACTGAGCTTGTTCAACTCGTCCTGTAGCTCGGCAGCTTTTTGGTGATGCTCGACGTCATCTGTCTCGACTTCATTCATTTGGTCGAGCAGATGCTTGATTCGATCCATTTCTCCCTGAATCATTTCCGGCCGCTTCTGGCGTCCCGCGGCCCCTTCGTGTTCGTCGATCAATTCTTTCGAAATGCCCAAACAGCTTATCGTGGACATGTCGCCGGAGTATGCAGCGCGGATGACCTGGGTCGCTCTGTCGCATTCCATCAGTGTGCTTTGCATTTCGGGATCCCAAAGCGGCTGGCCGCGGTAGTCGGCAATGCTGCGAGCAGCACGGCTGCTCGGAGTGACCATAATCTGCGTCGTCAGGCCTGCTGTGTCTCGCTTGAACTTGCTGATGTCGCCTTGGACCTGCGAGAGCGCGCTCTTGAGGCGCTGCACCTTGGCCTTGTCGTGCATGGTGTCCTTCTCTGTCTTCAGGATGTTGCTCTGGATCGACTGCGCCTCTCTCTCCATGTTCCCCAGCCTGCGCCCGCGCTGCAATTTTCGGAGCAGCTCGTGGTTGCGAATCATGACGCCTGCCACGCTGACCGCCTCGTCCTCTTGCTCCACGATGCGCACCAACGCCAGTCCCTCGCCCAGTTTACCTCGTCCCGACGAGAGGTCGATGCTGTCTTTGATTTTCAGCAGAAGCGGAAACCCCCACTTTTCCGCCGCCGCCCGCACCTGCGCGAAGCACGCGCAGGGCGCGTGCGAGTGCGCAGGGCCGGGGGGAGCTCAATTTCCCAGCGGCGTCTCGGCTGTCGCGGCGCACAGGCACTTGTATTGCGAGGGGAGCGCGCACGTGCTGGGTGGGCTGGGCTCGCTTGGGCGTGCAAGGTGCGTGCTCCTCTCCCACCTCTTCGGGCCGGCGGCACATAATGGGGTCTGGCCGCTGGAAGGGGTCGACCCGCGCCGGCTGTGCTCCCTCCCCTTCCACCCCGGCCTCGGGATCTTCGCCCATGGCCGGGCTTGCATCTGAGCACACCGCAAACGCGAGGAGCGCGTCAGGTGTAACGGGGCCTGGTGGTCACCCCGGGAGCATGCAAGGCTTTTGTACGGCTGCCCAAGAAGTACGAGTACCCAGACCGCGTCATGTTGACCGGCGCCGGAGAGTGCTAGAGATCAATTGAGTATAGATAGCTTATAGCATAGAGAACACATCCTGCACCGAAACCCTTTTTGTGCCGCAGCGGCACCACTGTGGTGCCGTGGAAGCCGACGAAACAAAAAGTCGCTCAAAGTTGGTCGATTCCGCGGGGCACACCCCGCGGCGGCGATGCATGGGTGTGTCGCCGGCGGCGGCGCCCAGCTGCTGTGTCCTGGGTGAGAGAGTTGGGGGTGTGTTTACCGCTGTGTTGACCCGCCATATATACGGTTGAGTTCGTGAGGGGCTCAAGTGCAAAACGAAGGCAGCGTCACGCGGGCCAAAGTTTGAAACGGATTCTGAAAAAAAATACATATAAAAAATAAAAGTTAGAAGGGTTTGAGGACGTTTGCTTCTGGGTTCTTCAAGTGGTCTGTGGTGCCCGGGCGGCTTGGCGGAGCTCGTTGCAGAGTAGCGAGACCGGCGGGCGTGATGTGGCTCTGCGTGATGAAGGCGATCGAATTACAGTCTCCGTGGTGCGCGCCGGGGAAGTCAAAGGAAGAGGATGAGGGGAAGGGGGCTGAGCGCGACCGTGACGAGTCCGGCCGCCGAACGAACCCGAATATCGGGCCTGGTTCGCAATTCGGCGCAGAGCACC